>Ga0209639_1003152_pt1 | contig 11458 bp, 8 predicted proteins | sample EPASupsiteHSE605_FD_187268 | JGI IMG/M metagenome (GOLD analysis project Ga0209639, IMG submission 187268) | Bioremediated contaminated groundwater from EPA Superfund site, New Mexico - Sample HSE6-05 (SPAdes) (version 2) | ecosystem: Environmental > Aquatic > Deep subsurface > Groundwater >...
GGTGCTCTTCGGCGGCGGGCTGCCGCATGAAAGGATTGATTCCGAAGGCGGCTTACCGCTTATCTGCGTCCCGACTACGGCCGGCACCGGCTCCGAAGCCACCCCCTACTCGGTAATTACGCGCGTCGACATCCATACCAAGCAACCTATGAGTAAGAAGGTGTTTCCGGACTACTCGTTCCTCGACCCGAATTACGTTAAGGAGTTGCCTGCCGGTCTGACGCGCTACGGTGCTATGGATACGCTTGCTCATGCCATTGAAAGCTATATAATCGGAAACTACACAGCCCACGCTAACTACATGGCCACACAGTATGCGGAAATAGGCTTTAAGATGTTTGCGGAGTACAAGGATGCGCTGGTTGCGAACGAATACACGCTCGAGCAACGCGCGAAGATGCTTCTCAATTCGTCGTTACAGGGCATTTCAATCATGCTTACGAGCTCCGGCATACCGCACGCCATGGGTTATCACCTGACGCATTTCTTGAACCTCCAGCACGGCCTCGCATGCGGCCTGCTGATCGGCGAGTATGTCCGCTTATTCAAAGACAAGTCCATCGTGACGCCCATCGTCAATATGTGCGGCTTTAAGGACACCGACGAATTTGCGGATTACCTCAAGATGCTCTTCCCTATAAATTTAAGCGCGACGGATGAAGAGATCACGGCTTGGGCGACGCAAGTCTGTAGCCTCAAGCACAAGGTCGCAAGGCACCCCGGTTCCATAAGCGTCGAAGAAGTGGCCCAGATCTACAAAAATGTTATTAGAAGATAATCACTGTATTGACGGAGCCGCCATGGCGGCGTCCGTCAATACAAAACGGTAAATTACGGCACTGGTTTTACGTTTGCTTTAGGGACATCTGATATTGAGAAATTGAATTCGGAAGCCGAATATGGAAATCAGTGACGTCATAAACGATCTGTATCCGAGTTGAATCTTAATCCCCAAATAACACAAAAGGAGATTAAAATAATATGGAATCGACTGTTACAACAAGTAAATGGTTCCGTGGTTGGACGGCAATAATTTCATCAATGTTCGTAATTTTCTCTTGTGGAGCGATCGCCTACGCAGGAGCCTATACTGTCAGCCTGATGAAATTGCAGACGAGTATGGATCAGGCAGTTGTCGGGCTATTCACAAGTATTATTTCTGGTACCATTGCTGCAAGCGCTTTTCCCTTGGGTATGCTTATACCAAAAATAGGCAGCAAAAAGCTGATGCTGGCCGGCGTTGTGCTTGCGTGCCTAGCCCTGGCGGTTTTGACGTTTGGTCCGGCAAATGCGTATCTGCTGCTTGTATGCGGCGCATTTTGTGCTTTCGGTATTACCTGCACCGCCAAAATGGGTGGCCCTTATCTGGTAACTTACTGGTTTGACAAAAACCGTTCGCTGCCTATGTCGCTTATAATCGCTTGCGGCAGCCTTGGAGGCTTCTTATCTTCCTTCATTGCAATGGCCAATGGATGGATGGGATACAGGGCCGGTTGGGGAATCCTTCTTATTCTCAACGCAATCAGCATTTTACTGATCTTATTCCTTGTACATGATGACCGCGATAAGGTGGGCGAGGTGCGCGATGGCCGCAGATGGCATGAGCTTCATGATACTCATACGGAAGGAAAGGCAGAGGCCAAGCCTGATTTCAAAGAGAAGAAGGGTGTTGCAGGTAATTTTTGGACTTCTACCTACATTCTTTTCTGCATAACCTGCTGTTTGCGTATGTTTGCTTACAACGCCGCACTCGCCTACTCAACCCTGCACATCGTATCCAAAGGATACACGCCTGCTCAGGCTGCTGTGGCCATGGGTTCCCTGACCCTGGCTGGCGTGGTGGGCAGGCTTTCCGGTCCCCTTTGGAGTAATGTTATACGTCTGTCTGATTCGAACATGAACCGTCTTTCCTTTGTCTTAGTCGGGGTGGGCGGACTGCTCCTGATGTTTGGAAATACTATTCCGGTTATGGCGTTTGCCATTGCTCTTATCGGTTTTGGCTATGGCTTAGGTTATGTTTCCCAGACTCTCGTGCTTGGACGTTGGTACGACGATGCTACCTTTGTCAAAGCCTTCGGTCCCCTAACCTCCCTTATAGCAGCCGCAGGCTTCCTGTCTCCCATTATCACTGCTGCCGTATACAAGATAACGGGAACCTATAGCTTAGTATATCTGATTGTAGGTATCATTTGCCTGTTGTGTACAGTGCCGGGATTCAAAGATTCTGGTATCAAGCATATTAAAACTGATCCTGTTTCAGTTTCTTAATCTTTTGGCTCTTGTCTATTATGACCCATACAATAAATACCGGGTAACCGATATGGAATGCTTGCTCTATGATTTGGATGAAAGTTCTTATGCGCCTTGCCTTTCACAAAGTTCTGCTCCAGGTGAGCAGAACTTTGTGAAAGGAGTTATACTACTTCCAAAGTAAATAATAATACCAAGATTGATATCCGCCAATTATTTAATATGAAGTCCATACAACCGTATATGCATTTCAATACATTACTGGGTTGTTTGCAATAAATCCCAATATCCTATTGATTGATCTATGAAAATAAAAAACCCGTCGAAAATCTGCACCTTTTCCTTGACGAGCACAGGTTAAATAATTGACTTTTTTATACAAGGAAGGTTGAAAAATGGACACAACAGCTACTACAACCACCCATGAACGGATTAGCCGCATGGGGTACATTGTTGCAATTACTATGTGGTTCTTTTTGCTCATTGACGGGTGTGACCTTCAAATGCTGGCGATGGCGCTGCCTAATATTATGAAAGACTTAAATCTTAACCCTGTAATGGGAGGATTGCTTGCTAGCTGGTCTTTTTTTGGAATGTTGGTTGGGGGGATATTGGCCGGCTGGATTTCAGATCGCCTTGGCAGGGTAAAAGTGGCTGCTTGGGGCATAGTTCTCTTCTCAGTTACTACCGGAGTGATTGCGTTCACTCAAAATTTCTGGCAATTCGCCATATTGCGATTCCTTACCGGTTTTGGCCTATCGGCATTTTCCAGTGTTGGACTCGTGATGGCAACCGAGTATATCCCTACAAAACAACGGAACACTGTTTTAGGTATACTCCATGCAGCTTCGTCAGTTGGGTACGTCATCGCCGCACTTTTGGCTGCTTATATAATGCCGAATTATGGTTGGCGCCCGATGTTTGTTATAGCCATTATCCCAGCATGCTTAGTAATAATATTATTGAGAGTCCTTAAGGAACCGCCAAGCTATGTTGTTGCCCAAGAACAAAGAAAATTAGACAAAGAACCTGCCAACGAATATGCAATAATTTATGGGGATAAAACCTTGCTAAAATACTTCGTTGTTTGGACAATAAGTTCATTTTTCCTCCAAGCCGGCTTCTATGCGGCAAATACCTGGCTGCCAACCTATTTGGTGAAGGAATTGGGGATTGACCTTAAAAATATGGGGTGGTATATTGCCGGAAACTACACAATGGTGGTCTTGGGAAAAGTTGTAGCCGGTTACCTGTCTGACAAATTTGGACGTAAAATGGTATGGGTTGTAGGTAGTATTTTAACTGCGGTATCATTTCCCTTGATTACACATTATATCACGGCGTCCAATGCCGGGTATTTGATGCTGATATTTGGCATTTTCTATGGAGCTCCCCTTGCTATCTCCTTTACCTTTATAAGCGAGAGTTTTCCGACAAAGGTTCGCGGTACGGCAACGGGGGGAGTTTGGAACGCGGGGCGGTTAGGTTCAATGGTTTCACCGCTGATTGTAGGATATATGGCGACTCAATACTCAATCGGTTATGGGATCGCGCTTATGGGAGTGGCGTATGCTATTACTGGTATTAGTACAGGCCTGTTTATCAAAGAAAAGTTGTATGACCCTAAGGCTGTGGACAATGTAACTTCAGGCTTGCACTAATCAAATAGTTTTTTACATGTTCAACGGCAGGAGATGATTTACGGTTTGAGGGCCATAAGAGATAGACATCGCGAAACTTCAAAGGATGATCGATTGCAACCATAGATATTGACCGTGAATCTACGGGTAGCCTGGGGGAAATGGTTATACCGAGTCCCAGCGAAACGTATGCATACTGTGAAGACCAGTCCTCAACGACAGATGTTATATTGGGTTTAAGATCACATGATGAAAACATGGTGGTAATCCACTTATCAAGAGGGGAACCTTGATAATAGGATATAAACGGTTCGTCCTTTATATCAAAAAGAGATAAACATTTTTTTTGTGCAAGAGGATGATTGCTGGGCAATATAACTACAAGCTCCTGCTTTGCGATAGGTACACTTAACAAATCCCTATAGGATTGGGTAGAACATATGCAAAGGTCATATTTGCCTTGCACAGTATCATCTTCGATTTTTTGCCTTGCATGATTGATTTCAAATTGTACTGATATTTCCTCATAACTATTCTCGTTGTAAAATTCATTGAAAATTTGAGGAACAAGCGAAACACCGTTAACATAGGAGTAAACTATTTTTACAACGCCGCTTATCGGGTTGCGCATGTCATTTACTATTTTCTGCCCGTCCTGAAGGTTTTGAAACACATTCTCTACGTACGGTAAAAATGCTCGACCGTAGCTGGTCATCTCCACTTTCTTATTACGGGATCGTACGAATAGCGGTACTCCGAGTTCGCGTTCGAGCTCAAGTACGGAATGGCTAAGACTGGACTGTGAAATAAAAAGATTTTGGGCGGCAATTGTAAAATGCCGGGTTCGGGCGACTTCTTTAAAATATTTTAGCTGATGTAGGGTCATAAATACATTTCCTCCTATGATATATTCAAAGGCTTAATTTGTGCTCAGTATATAAACCTTTCTTTGCTTGCATATAACCTCCATATTATACCCGTTCCAAAAGCTTATGAAAAGAAGCCGCCTAAATGCAGACTGTGTAAACTTGTTGTGGTTCCACCTCATAGGGTGGATTTTTTGTTATGTTATTTTTCTATTAGAATGATGCATTACAGATATTTCACACAAATTTGAGATTGTTATATTATTTTAATTGTTAGAAATAGATATTCTGTTATTGCGACTAATTACAGGAAAGTGATCAAAAGGAGAGGAACGGAAAAATATTAAAGAAAAAGGGGTGTTAAAAAGAAGTGTTCACAATGAAAGAATTCAGGTATTCTGTTCCAACAACTATGTATTACGGCGGGGATTGCATCAAGCAAAATGCCCCGCTTTTTAAGAGCTATGGTAGTAAAGCTTGTATTTTTACCAGGCAGTTTGTGGGTGGCGCCCGAAATTATGCCTTGGAAGATGTAGAAGAAGTGTTTAATAATCAAGGCATTGAATACAAAATTATTACGGATGTACAAGAAAATCCTCCTGTCCTTTCTATTGTGGCTATCACTGAGAAGGTGGGAGAATTTAACCCCGACTTTCTAATCGCTGTCGGTGGTGGCTCCTCTATTGACACTGCAAAAGCTGTAGGCGTACTCCTGAAATATCCAGGCGAAGATGCATATGACGTGCTCTACGGTAGTGGCTATCCCACGAACAACACCAAATCTGAAGGTACTCTGCCTATTTTTGCTGTGCCGACGACAGCTGGCACCGGTGCAGAGGTCACCGGTTACGCTGTGCTGACACGCGAAGATACCCACACCAAGCTTGCTATGAGTCAAAACGTATTTTGTGAAGCTGCATTTCTGAATCCAAAATACATTAAATATTCCCCTGCTTTTCTTATTCATAACGGCGCTATCGATGCGCTTGCTCACGGTGTCGAAACATATGTTAACGTTAAAAGCAATTTTATGAACAGGTCTATTGCTGAAATCGGTTTCAAGCTATTTTCTGAATTTAAGGATGCGATGCTTGCTGACAAGCTGACTGATGCCGATTTTGAAAAGATGATCCTTGCTTCATGTATTGCAGGCATGGCTTTTATGCAAGCCGGCACCTGTCTGCCGCATGGCATGGGCTATCCCCTGTCGCATTTTAAAAATGTCCCGCACGGTCACGCTTGCGGTATCTTCTTAGGTGAGTATCTCAAGGCATTCAAAAACCAGTCTACTGTAATGCCAGTCGTTCAGATGTGTGGCTTTAACACCGTTGAAGAATTTGCTGATTATATTAAGCAGATATGTGAACGCGATGTCCATATCGAGGTAACGGAAAAAGATATTGAAGAATGGGCGGAGGATTTCTGTAAGCTCGAGGTCCGTCTAGTAAAGCACCCGGAACCTATCGGCATAAAAGAGATCACTCAGATTTTCAAAAATTCTCTTGCGAGTTATATCAAGTAAATATTTAATTAATCAAAAAAATGACTTCATTGATTGGAAGGTGTTACTATGCGCAAGATTTTAAGAGTAAATATGACAGAAATGCAGGCATCCTATCATGATGTTCCCGATAAGTACAAATGGCACGGGGGCAGAAGTTTAATTGCTAGAATAGCAACGGACGAAATTGACCCCGCTTGTGATCCACTGGGCCCAGATAATAAGTTGATTATTGCTTCAACTATTTTTGCGGGTACTCCCATATCTACCGGTAATCGAGTTTCTGTCGGCGGGAAGTCACCCTTGACAAAGGGTATTAAAGAGGCTAACGCAGGAGGAACTGCAGGTATTCAACTGGCCAAACAAGCGATAAAAGCGATTATTGTGGAAGGAACGCCTAAGACGGATGATTTATATATTATCTACATCGATAAGACAGGCAAAGCAGATATCCTGGCAGCAAATGAATATAAAGGAATGTGCAATTTTGAGTTGGTTCAAAAGCTAAAAGAACGTTTCTCAGATGATATTTCTGTAATGTGCGCCGGATTGGCAGGCGAACGTAAAAACGTTATCGCTAGTGTAATGGTTACTGATCAAGCAACCGGACAGCCTGTCCGTGCCGCAGCGCGCGGTGGCATGGGCGCCGTTATGGGGTCAAAAGGGATAAAGGCAATTGTCATTGAAAAACCATCCGCTCCATACAAACGAGAATTTGCAGATGAAAAGAGATTGCTGGCGCTGAACAAAGAATACGTCAAACTATTATTGACAAACCCAATGCTTGCAGGCAGAAACAAGGTCGGTACATCGGGCGGCGTCAAGCCTAAAGAAGCAAAAGGTATCATACCGGTTAAAAATTTTCGCTCTATGCCCTTTCCGGATGTCAAGGGCTGTGATGCTGAGGCATTTTATGAGCATGTTTTAGCTTCAGGCGGGAAAGCAGGCCTGGTATGTCAGCCCGGGTGCGTGATTCGTTGCTCCCAGGTTTTCAACAGAGATGGTAAGTTCTTTTCAAGCGGAGTTCAGTATGAAACAATCGGCTTATGTGGCACAAACTTGATGATCGGCGATATTGATAAAATAGCAGAGATTTCAACAATATGTGACGACTATGGGATAGATACCATTGATCTGGGTGCTGCAATTGGGATATTCATGGAGGCTGGCATCCTTGAATGGGGAGACAGTGAAGGCACATTGAAACTGCTGGGAGAAATGGTGCGCGGAGATACGGAATATGGCAGGCTGCTTCCATCCGGTATAAGGAACGTAGGCAAGGCACTGAAGGTTGACCGCTTACCTGAAACAAAAGGCCAGGCATTCGCTGCATATGATCCACGAGCGACCCCTACCCACGGCGCGCAATTCATGTGGGGAACTCATGGAGGCGATCATACACAGGGAGGTCCGGTACCTGACAAAGAGGGCAATTGGACAACCAACAAGATTAACCTGCCGCTGACCGTAGCTTTGGATAGCTGTATGTGCCTTTTCGGTCAATTTCCCATCTTATTTGATGGCAAACACGAATTCCTTAAACAATTTATTGAAAGTATCTATGGCGGTGAATGGAGCGTAGAAAAAGTTTTCAGTATTCTAGGCGATGATACTATTACGCTGGAGTTGCGGTTTAATGAAAAAGCAGGTGTCGGAGGGGTTGAGAAATTACCGGAGTTCTTTTATACTGAAAAATCTGTAATTACAGGTAAGGTATGCAAATATCCCTTGGAACAGTTCGACGAACTCCAACAATACTATATAGATCGTGAGCTAACTCAAAAGGAATGGTAAAAAGGAATGGTATAAAAGCGTGCACATAAAAGTAAAATCATTAGGATTGGCTACCTCCTCGGTAAATCCTGGGGAACAGCATGTTTTTGTGCTGCCGTCTGCAACAACCCTTGAACAGCTCCTGTATTTACTCGGCGAGGATGACAATTATGATGACTTAAAAAGTTGCGAAATAATTGTGAATAAGCGTATGGCTGATGAACGTACCGTCTTAAAAGAGGGCGATGAGGTCATCATTGTGCGTATACCAGTTGGAGGATAAAACTCAAGCACGGCGCTCTATAAATGAGTAATTCAAAAGAAAACGTTAGGTAAAGGGTAAAGAATAAATGATGACAAAGAAATACGAATATTTGATGAGCCCCATAAAGATAGGCAGCTTAACCTTAAAGAACCGTTATGCAGTTGGTCCTATGGGATCCTTTTATCTTATTGCAGGTCCGAAGGGCGAGTATAACTTAAACGGTACCGAATACATTGTCGAGAGGGCCCGTGGTGGTTTTGGATTGATTACCCTGGGAGCTATTCCCACTGATATGAGTGCAGACAAACCCAATATAGTAGACGGAATGCTTCCCCCTCTGTATGCTCCCGGAACATTCAAGCATGCGGCATACCTGCTCACGGACAGGGTACATGTTTATGGCGCCAAGATATTTGTCCAACTGTCCATGGGACATGGACGAATGAGAGAGGAGAAAGCACCTTCAAGGTTGCCTCTGTTCAAGGATCCGACAAGAATGACGCAAGAACTTACAGCGGAAGAAATCGAGAACAAGATTGAATACATTGTACGTTCGGCCCGTTTGATGAAAGAATGCGGGTTTGATGGCGTAGAAGTGCACGCGATGCACTGGGGCTATCTGCTTGACCAATTTGGGATGGCGCTCACTAACAAGCGCACTGACGAGTATGGCGGCGATCTTAAGGGAAGACTCACCGTAGCGAAAAAGATCGTTGAGGGTATTAAGAGCGTTTGTGGGGCAGATTATCCTGTTTCGATGAGACTCGGCCTCAAGTCTTACATGAAAGGTTTCAATCAGGCTTCTCTTACCGGAGAGGACGAGGCCGGCAGAACACTGGAGGAAGGCGTAAAGGTTGCTCAACTGCTTGAATCCTTTGGCTATGACATGCTGAATGTAAACTCAGGCACATATGATTCCTTTTATTATTGCGCACCGCCCCAATATATGCCGAAGGGTTACAACCTTTGCCTTGCCAAGGAAGCAAAGAAAGCCGTCAAAATACCAATATTTACTGCTGGCCGTATGGACGATCCAGATATGTGTGAACAGGCCATAGCAAACGGTGAAACAGACGGCATAGCAATTGCCCGTGCGTCACTAGTAGAACCCCATTATGCCAAAAAAGTTGAGATGGGATGCATTGAGAAGATTCGTCCTTGTATTTCCTGCCAGAACTGTATGCGAACCATATTTAGCGTTGGGTCTCCTTTGTGCGCAGTAAACCCCACCGCTATGAAAGAAGATATTTATGGTTTTGAAAAAGCGCTTCAGCCTAAGAAGGTTGCTGTAATCGGTGGCGGCATTGCCGGTATGGAAGCTGCGCGTACAGCAGCATTGAGAGGTCACTACGTCGAGCTGTACGAAAAGTCCAACGTTCTGGGCGGAAATGTTATCGCGGCAGGGGTTCACGACTTTAAGGACAGCAACAAACAGCTAATTGAGTGGTACAAAAGAGAGCTTGATGACCTCAAAATCCCTGTTCATTTCAACACTGAAGTGACTGCAGATATGGTGAAAAATATGGGATTTGGCGTAGCGATTTTTTCTATTGGTTCAGTTCCCGTAATGCCTAAAACGATTAAAGGTATCGACTGCGCTATGTCCATGACCTCTATTGATGCTTTATTAGGCAAGAAAGAGCTTGGTGCAAGAGTAGTTATTGTCGGCGGCGGCTTGACGGGTACTGAGATGGCGTACGCATTTGCAAAGGAAGGAAAGAAAGTAACACTTATAGAGGCTCTTGATAAGATTCTTTCATCCGGTCCTCCAATACCCTGGCAGGTTGCTGCAATGCTAAATGATCTCCTCGACAAATACAAGGAAAATGTAAATGTTCTTACCGGAATCTTGCTGGAAGAGATAAACAATAAGGGCGCAGTCGTTTCTGATAAGAACGGCGTTCGTACTGAGCTTGAAGCAGATTCCGTAGTTTTCGCCATCGGCTTCAGGCCGCTGCCTTCAATGGTCAACGAACTGATTGGTGCAGGAATAGAAGTATACGAGATCGGTGATGGCAGAGCAGTAGCTAATATTGGTACCGCAATTCACGATGCTTACGAGGTAACAAGAAGGCTCTAACATGCAATGATAATGCATCTGGCGACTGAAAAACCTTTTGGTTTTCAGTCGCCTTTGTGTTTTGCGCCCGGCATGGGCGTTATCTGTAGGTTGGAAGTTTAATTAAGGAATTATTAATTGAATAAATTTAGGCATATTATAGGCTGGATCTTTATATTAGACACCAATAGAAGATGAAAATAATCATTGTGGGTGCGATTTCAATCGACAACGGCGCATATGGTCTGTGCCAATATTTTTTAAACATAAAGAGGTATTAAGATCTAGATGTGTAAATCTTTCAATAATTATATAGTATCCGCCAGTATCGGCACAGGAGACTTGCTTGACAGGACGAAGGTGTGGGAACCTGCTAGATGCGATTGTTGACGTACAAGAGCTTAAGAAATCATTTAAAAACCGCCTGGCGGTCAACAATGTTTCTTTTGCAATTGCAGTTCAACTGTATGATTCCAATCAAAAAACGGCAGCAGGCCAGGGATTATTTTTGTAAGTAAATTTAAATATTTGTTTATAATTATAAACAGGTGTTCACATTCAATTAATCAAAGGAGATAATTATGTTTAAACCAGGGGTTGGGTTTCACTATAACGTAAGCAATTTAGAACGAACATTGGCATTCTACACTGAAAAGCTTGGTTTCAAAGTCCTTTTTTATGATACAAGCGATAAGCAGGCAATGGTGGCCACATACACCAAGGATTGCTTTATAGGGTTCGCCGAGGCCCAAGTAATCGTCCTTTCCTCTACCTGCGTCACTTTTGAAGTGGAGGACATAGAGCGGGCGGTTCGGAGCCTGCAGCAAAAAGGCGTCGAGTTTAAGGAGGGTATCCTTGCGGTTCCAAATATGGTCAAACTGGCCGTGTTTAGCGATCCTGACGGATACAAAATGATGCTTTCGGAAAGTATCGGTAATGAGTAATTGATAGTTGTTTTGGACATTCAAGAAACTGCAAAAAGCAAAAAGTACATAATTATCATAGCTAAATGGATCAAGAGTTTATTCAGGTGGTGATGACGGTGTCCGGCGATATTCTTCTTTGTGACCTGGACGCCTTCTTTGCCTCTGTGGAGCAGCTTGA
>Ga0209639_1003153_pt1 | contig 11457 bp, 18 predicted proteins | sample EPASupsiteHSE605_FD_187268 | JGI IMG/M metagenome (GOLD analysis project Ga0209639, IMG submission 187268) | Bioremediated contaminated groundwater from EPA Superfund site, New Mexico - Sample HSE6-05 (SPAdes) (version 2) | ecosystem: Environmental > Aquatic > Deep subsurface > Groundwater >...
GTATTTTAGGGAAAGCATATCACTTTGGTATTAACTTTGAACCAGAATATCAACGTGAATTTGTTTGGGAATTAGAAGATAAGATTTCTCTGATTGATTCGATTTTCAATAATGTTGATATAGGCAAATTTACATTTTTACATTACGATGATAAAAAATGGTCTGAAACTGGATTTGGATACGAAATTATTGATGGTAAACAAAGGTTAAGAGCCATTCTTGATTTCTATGAAGACAGATTTGCTTATAAGGGTAAATTATACAGTGAAATATCTAGTAGAGATAAAAATCATTTTAGTAATTATCCTATTATGATGGCTGAACTACACAACTTAACAAGAGAGCAAATTTTAAGATACTTCATTATGCTTAATACTGGTGGTCGCATTATGGCAAAAGAACAGATTGAGAAGGTTAGGGGTATGTTGGAAAATGTATAAAAAAGGTGAATTTTATAAATTAAATACTCCTAATAATATTGGCGTAGTGATAAAAGATACTTATATAGATTCAAATGATATTAGAATGTTTTTGGTAAAAGATAATGAAATTATTTATAATCCAACATATTATATTAAAAAAGAATTTATTGGAGAAAAGATTGAAGGTTTAAAACTTGAATTAGATATGTAAGTAAGTCCCTAGCAAATTATTCATTTATTTGATTAGAAAGGATTGATAAAATATATGTATAAACCAATTCCATTTATAAATTTCTTTAAAACAAAAAGAGTTATAGAAATTGCTGATTTAATAGTTACTAAAATTGAAACATCTGAACAATATTATATTCATAAATTTAGATATAGTAATGACTATAAAAATGGAGATATAATTAGTAAAAATGAATTTGAGATGATTTTACCTAAAGCTAAAAACCCAATCGTATTAAGTGATATTTATATTGATTTGGGATTAAATTAAACACCATATATGGTATGTCAATCAGTAAACAACCACTATATATAGTATTACAAAACCAATAGAAGTGTGGATTTAAAGGAAGGGAGTTTTAGTAATATGGCAAAAGAAATTGGTGTAAATGTAATTTTCAATGGACATATTTATCATTTTGATAATGATGTTAATTTAGATGGATACTTAGAACAATTTTGTAAAAGTGTTAAGGAAACAGAAAGGGAAAATGGAATATTATATGATGATGAACTAGAGAAAGCATAAAAAACTAGTTTTAAGCTATAATTCAAAAAGAAAGAAGGAAAATTATTATGAAAGAAACAGGTATTATCAGAAGAGTAGACGATTTAGGGAGAATTGTAATTCCTAAAGAACTTAGACGAACATTAAGAATTCATGAAGGTGATCCAATGGAATTATGTATACATGAGGGTGGAGTATTTTTAAAGAAATATTCTGCTATGGGAGAAATGAAAGATTTTGCTCAGAATTTTGCTGATTCGTTATTCGAAGAGACTGGTCATATTGCTTTAATTTGTGATAAAGACAATATAGTTGCTGTAGCAGGAACCTCAAAAAGAACATTTTTAAATAAACCAGTTTGGAATTTAGCATCTTTAGTAATGGATGGAAGAAAAACTCGCATCAGTTCCAGTGAAGAAACTCAAGAAGAATTTGATTACCAAACTCAAGTTATTACTCCAGTAATTTGTAACGGTGATGTAGTAGGTGCAATAGGGTTGATATCAAAAGATTCAGTTGGGACTGTGGAACAAAAACTAGTTCAAGCAATTGCTGGATTTTTAGCAAAACAAATGGGACATTGAAACGAGGACTTTATAAGAAATTAAAAAGGAGAAAATGAAAATGAGTTATTATTTTGAAGGTGATTTAAGTCAAATGGGAGCACAAAGAAGATTATTATCTAATTACGGGTTTAATGTTAAGATGTCAGATGTATATCCCACGGTAGAGACAGAAGAAGAATTTATAAAAGCAATTTCATTAATTTGGGAAATGAGATGTGAAGGTTGGTGGCATTATGATGAGTATTATTTTAAACATAATGTTTGTACGCCTTATGAATTTTGGAGTAATTTAGGTAAAGATAAAACTGTTAAACTTTATCATTTTGTTAGTAGACAAGAGGTATGGGACAATAAAGTAAAGCTTAATGGAGTTTTAGTTACAGATGAAAAAACTATTGTAAAACGTGGGGATAAAATTAATGTTGAGGATAAAGAAATTATAGTGAACTAGCATAATCTAAGATTTGATAAAAACTGACCGCACACTCGCGATTTCAATCGTGAGTTAGGTCAGGGAATTATTACATATGTTAAAATGAATTATACTATTATTCCATTAAATGTTTGCTTTACTCTCTACATATGTTATTATATATGTAGAGGTGATAAGATGCAAAAAGTTACTCATGGTAGAGGCTATGTTTATTCTGTTCAATATCATGTTGTCTGGTGCGTAAAATATAGACATAAAGTTCTTAAAGGCAAAATTGAAGAAAAACTTAAAGAATTATTATACACCATATCAATTGAAAATAATTTTACTATTGTTACTATGGAAAATGATGTCGATCATATTCACTTGTTAATAGACTGTACACCTCAGCATTATATCCCTAACATGATAAAAGCATTAAAAGGGGGTAATTAACTGTTAACAAAAAGTTATAAGAAGTTATAAATTTACTCTTTACATTATAATTCATGTATGCTATAATGTATATATGAGGTGAAAAACATATGAAATATTATAGTATACATGAATTTTCTAAGTTAATAGGGAGAACTCCACAAACTCTTAGAAACTGGGATAAAAGTGGGAAACTAACTCCTAGTCACACTGGTTCTAATGGCTATAGATATTACTCTCATCAACAATTAAAAGAAGTTCTAAACATTGAAGATGATTCAGAGAAGAGTAGAGTGATAATCGGATATTGTAGAGTTTCTTCTAATAAGCAAAAAGATGATTTGCAAAGACAAGTTGATAATTTAACTAAATATTTAATATCTTTAAATAAACCATATGAAATTATTACTGACATTGGTAGTGGGATAAATTATAAGAAAAAAGGACTTCGGGATCTATTAAAGAAAATCAATAATAAAGAAGTAGATAAAATAATTATTCTTTATAAAGATAGACTTCTTAGATTTGGTTTTGAATTAATAGAATATATGGCAAATCTTAATGGTTGTGAAATTGAGATATTAGACAGCACTGAAAAAACACAACAAGAAGAATTAGTGGAAGATTTAATCCAAATTATTACTGTTTTTAGTTGTAGACTTCAAGGTAAACGTGCAAATAGAACTAGAAAAATGATTGATGATTTAATTAAGGAAGGAGATGAGGAAATTGATCAAGGGAATAAAAGTAATGCTTATACCTAACAATAAGCAAAATACTTTAATGTTTCAAAATGCTGGCGTAAAAAGATGGGCATATAACTGGGCTTTAGGCAGAGAAAAAGAAAACTATGCTAATGGTGGTAAATTTATTTCTGACAATGATCTTAGAAAAGAATTAACTCAATTAAAGCAAACTAAAGAGTTTAGTTGGTTAAATAGTGTTTCTAATAATGTACCTAAGCAAGCAATTAAAGATGCTTGTATAGCTTATCAAAGATTTTTTAAAGGGCAAGCAAAATTCCCTAAATTCAAGACTCGAAAGAAATCTCCACCTAAATTCTATCAAGACAATATTAAAATTCAATTCACATCCACTCATGTTAAATTTGAAGGATTTGCTAAAAGTAAAAAGGCAAATAAACAAAAGTTGAATTGGGTAAGATTAGCTGAACATAATAGAATTCCATTTGGTAAAGATGTTAAGTATATTAATCCAAGAGTATCATTCGATGGGTTAAATTGGTTTATTAGTGTTGGAATAGAATATCCAAATAGTACCAATACACCATTAAATGAAGGAATTGGGATTGATGTAGGAATTAAAGATTTAGCTATATGTTCAGATAAAGTTACTTATAAGAATATTAATAAGACTAATAAAATGAGAAAGAGAGAAAAGAAATTTAAAAGACTTCAGAGACAAATTTCTAGGAAATATGAAGCAAATCGTGATGGTTTAAAGTATATTAAAACTAAAAACATTATCAAGTTAGAACATAAAATTAAATCAGTTCAGCATAAATTTAATGGTGTTAGAGATAATTATCTCCATCAAACAACTTCTGAGATAGTGGGACGAGAACCAAGTCATATCACTATTGAAGATTTAAACATTCAAGGAATGATGAAGAATAAAAATCTATCTAAAGCAATCCAACAACAATCTTTATATGAATTTGGAAGACAGTTGAAATACAAAGGATTGTGGAATCATATTGAAATAAGAATTGCTGACAGATGGTATCCAAGTTCAAAAACTTGTCATGAATGTGGGAATATTAACAAGTTATTAAATTTAAACGATAGAGAATGGGTCTGTACGGGGTGTGGTAGTATTTTAGACAGAGATTTTAATGCATCATTAAATCTAAGAGATACTGATAAGTATAAGATATTTAAAGCATCATAAGTAAAAAAGAAATATTATATACTCGGACGTTGCCGAGGAATCTAAGCTCTTGAAGTGTTAAGCCACTTGAGTAGTATTAGTAATAATATGAAAAAGAACACGATGAATGGAGAATGAAACATAAAAGTTGTAAATTTTATAACTTCTTATAAGTTTTCAGTAACGGGCAATAACTGTTAAGTATAAAATTATTTATATTTAAGGGTGATGGTAAATAAAATACTCAATTTATGCTATTAAAAAGGAGGATTTTTTATGATAACTTGTGTAATTTGTAATAAAAAAGATAATTGTGAATACAAAAATCAATTTGAAGAGGTAAAAAAACAAGCACAAAAGTTGCGAGATAATTTAAAATGGAATTCACCAATTAAAGTAAGAGATTATTGTAAGGATTTTGAAATTGCAGATACAAATACAGTCGATAAATTTATAAAAGAATATGAAATGGAGTGGGTAAATTAATGGCTGAATTCTGCAAAGAATGTTTCAAAAGATTATTTGTTGATGACTACGAAGACTCACAAATCATATTATCAGAAGACCTAGACCTATGTGAAGGGTGTGCAGACTTTAAACAAGTTGTAATAAAAATTGTTGAGTAAATCACAATATTTACATTTCTAGTCATTAATTAAACCAAACGTAAATAATTATATTAACTAATAATTCAACTTAATTAAATAAATGAACAGAATATAATAAATAAACAATAATAAACATAAACAATTACAAATTAACAGCAATAAAGGAGGAATCATAATGGCGAAAGCATCGAAATTAATACATATTTGTCCGAAATGCGGAAACGACAAGGCAACTCAAGTTACTAAAAAGTCATATTACTGTATTAAGTGTGATATTGAGTTTGATAAAGATAATAAGATATTTATGATTATGTGTGATGGTACACTTGCTGATTATGAAGTCAATGAGTTTGCGGATATCTACTAGGAAATAATCGTTTCATGGTATTAGAGAAAAAGAAAAAGCTTGACAAATCATCAATCAGCATAATATAATTAATCATAAAGAAATATTAAAAAGGATGTGAGTCATTGCATGGGGAAAGATGTTTATACATAGGTAATGCATAATATTTTAAACTCTAACAAATACAAAACAAAAATAATAGGAGGATAAAAACAATGGAATTTAAACAATTCAAGAGTTTACAGCAAACACATGTTGCCAAAATGTTAAAGGATGCCACTCATTTATTTGAAATTGGTGTAGATGTTAACGAATTATGGGAAAAATACTTATCTAGTTTTCCGGCAGGAACAAATGAATATTATAGACAAAGAAGAGAATTTGATTGTAGTTGCTGTAGACAATTTGTAAAAAACATTGGCAATGCGGTTGTAATTGAAAATAATAAAATCAAAACTATTTGGGATTTTGAGACAAATGATACCACATTTCAACCAGTGATTAATGCTTTGTCAAAATATATTAAATCTCAACTTGTTTCAGATGTATATGTTACTAAATTCAACAAAATTGGAACTGATAAAAACTTTGAGAAATCAGCAGATGGCAAAATAACTGAATGGCAACACTTTTATCTCGACATACCTTCAAAATTTGTAGATAAGTCAGGTAAATCAGAAGGAGATATTAAAGGTACTTTCAGAGACACAAGAAATGTATTTAAAAGATCATTAGATGAAATCACAGAAGAAAGTTTGCTTACTGTATTGGAACTTATTTCTCAGAACAGTTTATACAAAGGCGAAGAATGGAAAGCAGTATTGACTGAGTTTCTTAAATATAAAAAAGTATATGACAAACTAAAACCTGAAGAGAAAGAAAATTATACATGGGAACAGTCGGTCAAAGTTGGTGGATCAATGGGTAGGATTAAAAATAGTTCAATCGGAACGTTGCTTATCAATATAAGCGAAGATATGGATTTAGATTTAGCAGTCAAAAAGTATGAAGCGATTGTGGCTCCGTCGAACTATAAGCGTCCAAAGGCAATTTTCACCAAAAAAATGCTAGATGACGCTAAGAAAACAATTCAAGAACTTGGATACATGGAAGCATTAGAGGGTAGAAGATTTGCGAAATTAGATGACATTACAGTAAATAACATCTTATTCTCAAATAAGGATTCTGCTAAGAGAATCAATGGCATGGATATATTTGATGAAATGTCTAAAGGAATTCCTGTCAATCCTAAAAAGTTTTCTAAGGTCGAAGAAGTTTCTATTGATAATTTCATTAAAAATATTTTACCTACAGCAAAAGAACTTGAAGTATTATTGGAAAACAAACATTCGAGCAGTATGGTTTCATTAATTGCACCAGAAAATAAAGATAGTAAAACTATGTTTAAATGGGATAATAATTTTAGTTGGGCTTATTCTGGAAATATTACCGACTCCGATTTAACTGAAAGAGTTAAAGCTGCTGGTGGAAGAGTTGATGGAATTTTAAGATTTTCACATAGTTGGAATTATGATGGTATGAGAAATGCTTCATTAATGGATTTACATGTATTTATGCCTGGTTCCACACAACAAATCATTATGAAGAATGGAAAAGAAATTCACGATAATTATGGCAACGATGAAAGAGTTGGGTGGAATCATAGAAATCATTATAAATCTGGAGGTGTTCAAGATGTAGATTATGTAAATGAAGCTCCTGCTGGATATATGCCTGTTGAAAATACCACATTCCCATCAATGAATAGATTACGAGAAGGTATTTACACTTTTAAAATTCATAATTGGAAACTAAGACACCCTACTAATGGTGGATTTAAAGCAGAGATAGCTTTTGGTGGTCAAATATATAAATTTGAAAGAAGAGAGGCTTTGGAACATAAAGAGTGGATAACATTGGCAAAACTTGAATTAAAAAATGGTGAATTTAGAATATTAGAAATGATAGAAAATGATACTACCCCAATTGAGGTATGGAATTTAAAGACCAATCAATTTGTTCCAGTATCAGTTGTCATGTATTCGCCTAATTACTGGAATGAGCAACAAGGAATTGGTCATAGGCACTATATGTTTATGTTAAAGAACTGCATCAATTCAGAGTCACCTAATGGATTTTACAACGAGTTCTTAAAAGAAGATTTAATGAAGCATAAACGTGTATTTGAGGCGCTTGGTGGTAAAATGGCAGTAAAAGATGTTGCAGATCAGATGAGTGGAATTGGGTTCAGTTCAACAAAAAGAAATGAATTATTGATTAAAGTCAAAGGGCAAACAGAGCGAGTATTAAAAATTAAGTTCTAAAAATAATAAAATAAAAATAAAAGGAGAAGTGATTTATTATGACAAGTGTAAATGTAAATATTTTCGAGGTTGCTACAAGGAATATGTATCGGTTTCAATTTAAAGGTATGATTAGTGTTGAGGATTTGTGGAATTTATCAGTCCGAGACCTAGACGCTGTTTTCAAAGTTTTAAACTCTCAACTTAAGCAAGTAAATGAGGAAAGTCTTCTAGATGTAAAGACCAAACAAGATGAAGAACTTGACACAAAGATTGCTATTGTTAAACATATTGTTAAGGTTAAACAAGAGGAAGAGAGTCTAAGACTTAAAGTAAAAGAGCAAAGAGAAAAGAAACAAAAGATTATGGAAATTTTAGTATCAAAACAAGAATCTAATTTGCAAAATATGAGCGAGGAAGAACTTACAAAGATGCTGAATGAGTTAGAATAATAAAGTTAATCATTGGAATAGGCAAGGGTCAAATTCCCTTGTCTATTCACAAAAAAAGAATAGGCATTACATAAGAAAAATTAAAACAAGGAGATAAATATAATATGATTAATGAATTTAAAGGTAAATACTTTTTCTTATCTAATTTCTATACTGCTCCAGTTGAATATGAAGGACTATTATATCAAAACAACGAGGCAGCTTTTCAATCTGCTAAAGTAACCGACATTGAAAGGCGAAAACAATTTTGTTGTATAGATCCTTCAACTGCCAAGAGAAAAGGTAGAAACGTTACTTTAAGATATGATTGGGAGAAAATCAAAGATCAAGTTATGGAAGATTGTGTTAGAGATAAATTCACAAGGAATCAAGATTTAAGACGTAGATTAATAGAGACTGGTGATGAAGAATTGGTTGAAGGGAATACGTGGTTTGACCAATATTGGGGCGTGTGTAGGGGCAGAGGTAAGAATATGTTAGGGAAAATTTTAATGAAAGTTAGAGAGGAGTTAAGGAATGAACATTGAAAGTGAAATCTCGTATTTGAAGACACATGGAATTAAAGTTGATTTATGTGGTGAAAATTATAATATTACAAATGCACAAGGAGTAAGTTTAAAAGTTACACCAGAAGCAATTATAAACTACGTAAAACAATTAAAATATGATGATAAATACCAAAGCATATAAAACAAATACTTTATAGGATAAAAATAAAAAGGAGAATATTAATATTGGCGAATCGAAGAAAATATAAAGATTATCATAAAGAGATAGATGGAGTATTATATAAAAGATGTGTCGATTGTAATGAATGGAAAATTGCAAACTTAGAGTGTTTTGGTAGAGATATGGATACTAAAAGTAAATTTAATAATAGATGTAGATTGTGTTTAAAAATATATAATAGTGCATATTATGATAAAAATAGAGATAGACTTCTTCAACAAGCTACAGATTATGCTTTGGCAAATAGAAATAAGCAAAATGCTCAAAAACTAGAATATTATAGACTACATAAAGAACAATTTCATGAAAAACATAGAGAATATTGCGAAGATAATCCAGAAAAAGTTAAAGCAGATGAAAGAAAATGGAGACAAGATCATCCTGAAAAGTGCAGAGAATATAGTAAAAATCATAGAGATCATGATATAACTGAAAAAGAATGGAAACAATGTTTAAATACATTTGATAACACTTGTGCTTATTGCGGATTGCCACTAGAAGAACATATAGTCGAAAGAAATGGCAAATGCATAATCATGGAATTACATAAAGAACATGTAGATGATAAAGGGTACAATGATTTGAGAAATGCAATCCCTGCATGTCAAAGATGCAATAGTGGTAAGCATCAAGACAATATGGAAGATTGGTATTTTAAACAAAAATTCTTTTCTATGGACAGATATATTAAAATAATATGGTGGATAAACGAAGGATATAAAGAATTTATTGAAGATAAACCACCTTATAGAATTGTTAAAAAGAAAAATGATGAAAACAGTAAATTTCATCATGAACTATGGACTGTAGATGAAAAACGGAATATGATCAAATGTATTTATAAGGCAACAAAGAAAATAGATGTAAAATATTATGCAAAAAGTATTACGATAGAAGTTGTGCAATAAGTTATTGTATTCATGTTATTAGAAAGGAATAATTATGACACATAAAGAAATAGATGAATATAAACAAACACTAAAGCAATTTTTAAATGGTTATGGAGAAGATGTTCAAAATGCTATTGTAATTGTATTAACATTGTTAGATAGAGAATGTGCAATGAAAAAGAAGCGCGGATTAAGAAACGGGTATCCAACTGATTTTTGCCCAATTTGTAATGCTATAGTTAATGATAGTTATTGTTCTAGTTGTGGTCATAGAGTAGTAAATTAGCTTCAAATGTGGGTTCCATTTGGTATGAGGAGGAATAAAAATGTTTGTAAATTATAATAAAGAAAGTCAAAAACTTCCCATTAAAATTTGGTTAGAGGATATTAGTAAAATAGAGGTTGATTGCTTAAAACAGGCAATAAATTTATCCAATTTGCCATTTGCATTTCATCATATTGCTCTACTTCCTGATACACACTTAGGATATGGAATGCCCATTGGGAGTATTTTAGCAACTGAAAATGTAATAATTCCTCATGCGGTAGGTTCGGATATTGGATGTGGTATGGCCTTTGTTCAAACAAATATTCCTGCCCAATTATTACGTGATACTGAAACTGGTCAAGGTAGTTTAGCTCATGTTATTATCAATAATATTATGCGAAATGTCCCAGTAGGATTTGCTCATCACAAAGAACCACAAAAAAGTAAATGTCTTGACTTAGCATCAGTAATGAGTAGTTATATTGATAGTGAATTGGCTTATGCAAAAGAACTAGTTCCTGAAATTGAACGTGCTTATACTTCTATGGGAACAATGGGTGGCAATAATCATTTTATCGAATTGCAAGAAGACGAAAATGGTATGATTGCTATTATGCTTCATTCTGGATCTAGAAGTCTTGGTAAAAAGATTTGTGATTATTTCAATAAATTAGCAGTAGATTTAAATTCAAAATGGCAGTCAAAAGTTCTAAAAGAATGGGAGTTAGCTTTTCTTCCGGTTGATTCATTAGAAGGTCAATCATATATTACATGGATGAATTTAGCACAAGAATTTGCTATGGAAAACAGAGCACAAATGATGACAATTGCTAATAATGTTTTGTTTGAAATGGTTAGGAAATACACTGATTTTACAGATTTATTTAAACAATCAATGGAAGTAAATGCCCATCATAATTATGCCACAATGGAAAATCATTTTGGTAAAAATGTATGGATTCATAGAAAGGGAGCAATTAGAGTACGTCAAGGTGAATTAGGTATTATTCCTGGAGCAATGGGAGGTTCATCTTATATTGTTGTAGGATTAGGAAATAAGGATTCTTTTATGTCTTGTTCTCATGGTGCAGGTCGTAGAATGGGTCGTAAGGAAGCAGGAAGACAATTTACGTCTGAAGCTACACTGCTCGATTTAAAAGCAAAAGGAGTCATTTTAGGAAAGCATAAAAAAGATAATGTGGCTGAAGAATGTGTCGGAGCATATAAAGATATTGATGAAGTTATTAATAATGAATTAGATTTGATTAAAGTAGTTAAAAAATTGAAAACTGTAGCAGTTATAAAAGGGTAATTGCTTTAAAATGCAAATTTTAATGGTCAGGAGGTGATATGAATGGGTAAAATATTTGATAATTGGGTTGCTTGGGCTGTAATTG
>Ga0209639_1003159_pt1 | contig 11434 bp, 8 predicted proteins | sample EPASupsiteHSE605_FD_187268 | JGI IMG/M metagenome (GOLD analysis project Ga0209639, IMG submission 187268) | Bioremediated contaminated groundwater from EPA Superfund site, New Mexico - Sample HSE6-05 (SPAdes) (version 2) | ecosystem: Environmental > Aquatic > Deep subsurface > Groundwater >...
CAAGGATGTCTTTTTGGTTATGCGGTCAACGGATAAACCGGTAAAAATATCTGTCTACGTTGATGACGTTAAGCAATACTTTGGAAAAGATAACCAAAACGGTGAAGTCACTATCGATGTCGATCGCCTCTATCATCTGATCACCATTCCTCAAGCTGGCAGACATATCCTTCGCCTTGAATTTATGGAGGGTGGTGTCGAAGCCTACGCTTTTACCTTTGGATAGTGTGATCCCTAACTGTCTATTTACGAACCAAATCTTGAGACAATTGATAAAATTATATAGACAGTGCACTATACAAAACATGTACTGCTAAAATGAACTTATGACAAATGAGAGAACAAGAACAGCCCAAGGAACATATAGACCAGTTAGAAGTGATACAAAAATTTCCACAGTTGAAAAACGATATGGCGTAGATTTGGGAGTTAGATCAGATATGAAGATAGGAAATTTTTTGAAAGAAAAAGGATACCCCTCACTTTCAAAGATGCTTAAGAGTAATAAATGACAGGTTTTGAATTTGTTGACGATACAGTGTTGCGATCTAATATTGAGGTAGCTTTCGAACACATTCTTGAATTAACGACAATCTCAGAGTCAAAAAATTTTGGGAAAACAATTGCTGTTAGTAGTTTTAGAAAAACGATTATTATTCATATCGGTGCAATAGTTGAAGCATTAATGCATTGGAAATTAAAAAAACGTTGTTCAACAGATAAACTAGAATTAATTAACGAGTGGGTTTATCCAGATCTGAAAATATTATTTGAAATAAATGAGTCCGAACAGATTATTGCTGGAAAGAGAAAAAGTGAAAAACGAGATGTCGATAGATTAGAATTTTTGCAAATAATTAGATTATGTGAAAAGCATTCAATAATTAAATCAAAAACACTTCTTAGAGATGTCGATAAGATTAGAGAATATAGAAACAAACAGCACATTGGGGGGTTAGCAGGTATTGAAAGAAAATATTCAAGGAGAACCCTCAATTTTTGCTTTAATACGGTAGTGAGAGTTGTTAAAGAAGTATCTTCATAATCCAACAAAATTAAAATAAATTCGTTTTTGAATACTATTTCAAACTAACGACATTTTGTTTTTAATTCTTTTTTAAAAAGTTATGTTTTGATGAAAGAAATTCAGCTTCTATCTTCGCGAGTAATTGCATTGGGTGCTTGTCATTTTTGTCAAACCTTATCATTTCATCATCAACATCAATAAAGAACTGTGCCTTTTCACCTTTGTGCTCGTTTCTATCTAATATATAAACAACAGCTGTTCTTTTTCCATCTTTCTGGCCAAGTTTCGCGATAATTTTATAATTATCATCTTTATCCTCAGATGTAACTTTAGTGGGTAATAAGTCTAAATTAATAATCTCAGCACCCCAGTTTTTTGACGCTTGATATTTAAGGTCTACTTCTCCCCTCAACGCTTCATAGGGTTTGTTTAAGACATATTTTTTCTTACAGTTAAAGCATATTACTTCTTGTGTACCCGAGAAATCTAACTGGACCCCACACCTTTTTGTTGAGCAAAGTGCATGAGCAATCCAGTTTCTTTCACCATCTCTTTCATATCTTGATTTTTCAACACTCCAACTTAATCCGTCAGATTCAAATATTTTTCCAGATACTAAATGACTCATATTTGGAGTTTACTCTTGTTCTTGGATCGTTAGCAAGAGGACAATATTGTTTTTAACAATAAAAATTGTGACCCTAAGTATACAAAACTTGAACCAAATAGTTTGTGAATTAATCTCAGTGCAGAAAATTGTCCAACAAATATTATGAAGACCGTATAATAAAAATATGGACTATTCAGAACACGTCGAAAACGCCCAAAATAGTGGGCACCTCACACAAAATGCAATTAAAGAAATCAAAATAGAAATAGATAAAATTATTTATAAAATTTATGGGTTATCGGAAGAAGAAATTGCAATTGTAGAGAACTATGCTTAACCAGAAAACAGTACAACAGATTACCCTTTTTAATAAGGACGATCTGTCCAACTGGTTATCTGATCCAGGCTTAACTGAAAATCATATTTATGAGTTCAAGGCGGAATTTTATTCAGGCAACGATAATAATGAGGAATGTAGAAAAGACTTTTCGGCATTCGCAAACTACTTGGGCGGCTTTATTTTTATTGGAATTGATGATTCCAAGAATATTTGCGGAGAAAATGTCAATGAAATAAATAAATTACTGAACGATAAACTAAAACCGCTTGGGAGAAGTTTAGAATGGAGTGTTTTTAAAACTATAGATCTGGGGAATCGGAAGTATGTTTATGTAATTGCTATTGAGGAAGTCTGTCACTATTGGGAGAAGCCATTAATATCTGATTCAATCATTCATGTTAGAGGTAACGCCTGTGTAAATACGATCAGCTCAATCGGCGATGTTCAAAACTCCTTCGATTTTAAGCGTTTTACACCATCTGACATTAGGTATTTCGAAGAATTATTATCTTCACGAGAAGATATTCTAGAAAAGTGGTCAACAACTGCGGATGTGATACCAATACATTACGCTAGAATTTTTGCGCACTGTGAAGCTTTTCTGGAAAGCGAGTTAAAGAACGCTGCTTCAGTAGAAACAAAAAGAGCGTTAATAAATGTAATTGACTCATTCAAAAGTTGGTGTGGCTCTTTTGGCATTACTGAAATTAGGTCGTCTGGAATCACTCAATCGGCTGAGCTATCGCCACAAGGTTCAAAAAGCGATGAAATAAAGGTAAAACTAAAAGATTTTATCGAAAAATTTAATAAGATTTTTAACTATGAGTAAAGCTGGTCGAAACAACTATAAAGGCATAAATAATCAAGCATTTAGTGCCTTATCTTTATTTTTGCAAAACATAAGAAGAACTGATTTTTCAGAAATTATTCTGGAGGGTGATAGGCTAGAAGATTATGTTATTGTCTACAATACTGGTAAAAAAGTAATTTGTGAGTCAAAAATCCGCAAAAATGGTGTCAAGCTTAAAGAACTAAAGGGTATTTTGGACTCCGTTATCGCTAATGGAAAGTTGTCAGTAAGCGATGAATTACTGATTGTATCTGACAAAATTGACGATCAAGTAAAAAGTATCGTCAATAATTATATTTTTCTTAGTGACACATACAAACAATCACTAAGATCAAAAACGCCCCATTTCGAGGATAAGCATTTTGAGTTGGTAAGTTCACGGGTAAAACTTTGGGAAGTTTCTCAAACCGAAAACAGAGAGGCAATTCTGCTTTTTATGTATCAAGCCATTAGTATGGAAGGGTCGTTTTGGGTTCCCAAAGAAGTTCTGGAAGATTGGGTTAATACATTGTTGGTAAATGATATTTATTTAGGTTCTCAAAAAGGAGCACACATAAGTAAAGTTGATTTCTTATCCAAACTTAACGATAAAAAACAGGAACACCTAAGGCACAATGGTACAACATATGAAGAAGCTAGAGTGGTTAGTATAAAGAAGATAGAGGATGTAATTAAACTTGTAAATGAACATGACCCAGACAAAAGAACAGTTTGTGCTGATGCGATATCAGAATTATCCTCTAATCCAACTCTTCTTTATGAAACCTTGAAGCGATTATCAAGTAGAAACGATCTCAACCTTAAAAAATGGGAACAATTATGGTTAGCAACAGCAAGTACCACCTATTCTTTAGAGCTATTTAAAGTTTTTGAGAATAATACATCAAGTGATGAGAATCAAAAATACATTATCATTTTCATAAATAAAATCTTGGATGAATATTTAATCAATTACTTTAGAGAAGAGTTCGTAAAAAAGGATATCGTAGATCTATGCAAAAAAATATTCTCAACTACTCCAACCTATGTAGAAAATATTTTCGATATCATCAAAAAACTGTATTCTTATAGATCAAGCAGGTTTCTTTATGATCAGAAACATAATGATGAATCATGGGAACGAGAAGAAATATCTGATCTATTGAAACACATTTATTCAGAATCTACCGATAATGGTCTAAAAAAGAAGATAATTGATTTTATCCTTGATAATTTCAATCTCGTAGAGGATGATGGAAAATTTTGGCATTACACCCCGCCTCAATTATTTGACATTTTATCTGATTATGTAAATAAAAATGCTTCTGAAAACATTTTGTGGTTTTCAAAAATAGCCTCTGATCAATTTCAGAAATATTACAGAAGGTATGGAAAGAATATTAAGTTTGAAGGCTGGGAGCATATGGGTGGTGGCATCTCACAAGCTGGGAGTGAGTTTTCCATTTCAGATAGACATTTTGTAACGCGGATTTTGAGACCAACATTAACCACTATTTATGAGGCAGATAAAGAAAATGGTTGGAGATTTATAACTACAAACTGTATTACCAGAAAGATGGATGACGTAAATAAAGATAAACCCGACTTCTTAAACAGAGCAGTTATTGGAATTTTATTCCAAGAATATAAAGACGGCAAACACGCCGAGGATGCTTTCGAGATTCTTGCTGACTATGTGAGGATGCGTAAAGGGATTCCCTGGAAAGCCGATCTTGTATTCCAAGAATTAAGAGGTGATTATTCCGATCGACAGAAATGGAATTTAGTTAAAGTAAGCTTGGATGAATATAAGAATCTTCCGGTAAATGTCTTTGTAGAAATGATTGTCTCTGATTTGGCATCCAGGAGTGAAGATAAGGAATTGCGGAAATTAGCTACAGAAACTATCAAATCTTGGGCAACAGATCCCGAATATCAAAAAAGACATAACTACGGAGAGCTGGATACAGTTGATAGCGCATTAAAACTGATTAATAACCATGACTCTCGAAATGAAGGTATAGACATTCTAGAAAAGTACATAGAAAGTGACCATTTCAAATCACGAAGAGACACCTTCGATACCTACAATGTTGCGAATACCCTAACGAGGGTATTCGAAGAAGACTTTGAGAGAGGTTTAAAGATTCTTAATGAGGTTAATAAATCGTCTACCTTAACAATAAACCAACAAATACTTATAACCAGTAGTCTATATAAGACAAACGATAATAAATCCGAGATTCTGAAAGCTATCTTCGATAGATTCTTAAAGCCACTTCTATCCAGTCTAGTTGGTAAAAGGGTGACCAATCTTGATCGTTTAAATGAAGAGGACGTTAAACCAATCGAAAACAGATTCGACTATCGTTATGCCAGAGAATCCCTAGTTCAGTTCTCTGAGAAGCTGGCTAGAGCCGGATATAAGCAGGATTCAATCTGGATGGTAAAGGTTTTTATCAATGACTCCGATCCACCAAAAGATGGTTCAAACTACCCAGATGATCCAAAAGGAGAACTCAACGAACACGCCAGAGTAGCTAAGGGCGAAAAAGACCTGGCCATTAGAACAGTACGGGGTTACTTGGCCTGGACGTTGCAGAAACTGGTCGTACCTTTCGGAGAGACTGACCAAAAAGTCACACAGGAAATAATGCCGGAGTGCATAAAATTGGTTAAACGATTATGTGGTGACTCAAATTATTATGTACGCGCTGAAGGGTGTATTCCTCTAATGGAATTAGTAAAGAATCGTCACACGCACTTACCCGGTAAAGATGAGCGGTTCATTTCTGAAGAATTAGCAGGGGAGATTGAAGAGATAGCTTTCGAGATGTTAACAAAGGAAAATATTAATCTTAAGCAAATAGCGAGACATTTAGCGATGGTTTTCTCCTATATGCGGACTCTTGGAACTGAAAGAGCAATGAAGGTTCTCCAAATATTTTTATCATCAGAAAACGAGGAGGTTGCAGATGAAATACTACCATTACTAATTTACTATTCACTTTTTAGAAAGGACGCTTTCCTGAAATGGCCGTGGAAAAAATTAGAACCGTTTGATTCGAAAAAGTTCGAAGAATTGCTCTTAAAACAATTGAAGGATGGCAATAGTACTGTTAAAGCTAGATTGGCCTGGCAATTTGAACGACTACCTGATGAAATTTCAAAAACACCTGAAGAAAAGCGTACTCTTTCCATCAAGGACGCCGTTGAATTATCTGCTAAATATCTGAATGAATTAATTTCCGAGTACGATCATAGTGTATATGATGACGTCTATCGTTTTGTCGAAAATTATTATCAAGAATATTTTGACACCTGTTATGGTATTTGGACGAAGTGTATTGATACAGAATCAGACTATTTCAAAAAAAATTGGGATGAAAGTAAGTTACAAGAGATGTATTGGTGGCCATTTTTCTATAACGGGAAGATTTTAGAGGCCGTACTAGACAACAAAGGAGAAAAAGCGTTTCTTACCTATCTTAGAAAATTGGCTGAATATCCAACCCCGGTATTAATTGCCCATGACCTAGACACTGCTGTTAGCAGATTGACGGAAATAACTGGTCAGGATACTGAAGTTGGCAAAATTTTTGATCTACTGATCAAACGAGACCCAAAATATTTTGAGTCAAGGCAAGAGTGGAGAAGTGGAATAAAAATAGTTTGATTTAATCAATAGGATTAATGCTAAAAATCAAATTTGCTCTTTGAGTAGACGGGACAGTTTAGCTTGTTCATCATCTTCGAATCCAATTTTTTCCGCTCCACGCGGCCGCTCTCGCGCGAGCGACCAGTCAGAGTACTGACGATTTTTCCTTAAAGGTGAACGTTTTTGACAAAATTCGAACTCATTTTAAATCAAGTTGTTAGCTCGGCCGCCTGCGGCGGCCTCGCTACTCCAGCGCGGCGCCCCCACCCGCCGCGCTTCCGAAAAAGTCGGCTCGAACAGACAAAATACTTGGTATTTTGTCTAAAGAAAAACGCAAAAATTTTAAAGAACTTTTACTTTAGTTTAGTAAACTGGCTAAGTCTCAGTTTATACAAGTTCTCAATAAAATCAGTTCCAGCATAACCTGCCAAAAAAGCTACTTCCCACGTTCCGTCTGCAAGAAGTCCAGCAGCCATACCCACCAAAGCAGAAACTCCAAGAGTAACACCAAGATATACTGCCTCAAACTTTCCTTTCTCTATCATTTTGGATTTGGCAATCCCAACCAAGCCTCTTAATACTCCTCCAAGCAAGCCTGACAAAAGAAACAATAGACTGTTTTCCATTACTCTCCACCTCCAGTCTCAAACGGTGGAGTTTTGAACTTCCGGTTAGCATCATAAACATAATTTCTGTTTTGGCTCATGACTTCATAATGGTACTCGGTATCAGGCTTGAGATTTTCAAGTATAAATTCATGTTTACTAGTTCTTTTATCCGTTTGATCCTCAAATTCATAAATACCATCTTCATAACCCCAGTTGACTTTACCGTTTGCTGGATGGTTGGTCGTCCAGGAAACTTTAACTGATGTGGGGGAAAGGGCGACAGCCGTAACGTTAGATATTTTAGTTGGTTCCGGTACGAACAGATAACCGATTTTGATAATCGCGGTTCCGAATCCGTGAGAAATATCGTCTGTTTTTTCTCCGACAGTAAAGGCAAGATTAGCTATTCCGTTCTTTGCGCTACTAACTCCATTTAGTGTTGCGTTTGCAATCGCTGAACCTGTATTTCTAACGATAGTAGCTGTACCGGTAACTACAGAATTTGTTGCACTCGCGATAGCTTTTCCTGTACTTTGAGCAATAGTTGAAGTAGTTGAGACAATCGAGTTGGCAGTATTTCCGATTGCTGAAGCGGTATTTTGTGCAATCGTAACTGTAGTACTTGCCACTGCGTTTGTGGCACTGGCAATAAAGTTAGCTGTCGTTGAAACTCCACTCCCTATGCCAGTCAAGATTGTTTTAGCAACGCCTGGGGCATTATTAGCTAACTTGTTATATTCATCTCCAATTGCGACAGCTGCGTTTGACGCGGCTTTTCCGGCGCTTTCAATTCCTTGTCCAATCTTTTCTCCTGCAAATGCCAGTCCTTGACCAACGGCTTTAGCCCCGTTTCCTATCCCTTGACCCACAAAGGCAAGTATTGATTGTGTACCATTGTACAAAGCCGCAAGAGCGTTGCTTGTTGTCCTGCCAACGAACACTAACGCCTGTCCAGCCTTATCACCAATAAACGCCAATGCTTTTCCTGTCGTATCAACTGCAAATTTCACTCCCTGTCCAATTCCGTTAAATATACTGGCTATGATATTTCCTGTCGTGGTTAAAATGTTTTTTGAAGTTTGAGCTATTTTTTCTCCAGCTTTTTCCAAAGTACTTGGTTCAACCGGCTTGGTTATTTCCAACTCTTCCTTTACTTTCTCCTGTTCTTCTTTGGGTAATTCCTTTATTTCCTCCTCAATAGTTTTCTTTTCCTCCGGGGTTATAATTTGAGAAAGCGTAGTGATGTTTAAGGTAAAACTCGTTTCCGAAGAAGTATTATCTGCTTTGTCTTTACCGGTGAGCGTTATTTTATATGTTCCGAAATCTAAGGTGTCTTTGGGCGTGTATTCAAAAGGCAAGTACTTGTCGCATTTCTGTTTTGAGTTATCAGAAACCTCTTTGCCGTCACAGGTATACCAGGGCTTGTCCATGTTGATGGTGTAGAGGGTATGGAGTTTGTAGGTTAACCCTTCTTTTTTCTCTACTTTGATATCTACTTGTTTTGGACCACTAGCGACTTTTGGCCCGTTTTCGTCCTGGGTTTGTGATGAATCTCCACCGGAAAGAGAATCGGTTATTTCCCCATAGATGGTTGGCGTTTTATCAGTAGTTGAAAAATTACTTGAAGTAAATGGTGTGTCATTGACTTGCGTAAATTCTACTTTCGGACTACTTCGGTCAACAAACAAAGTCCGGGAAGATGACGTTTCATTCCCCACACTGTCTCTGGCTTTGACTTTCCAGTTTACTTTTCCTTCCCGTAGTTTGCCATCATTTTGGCCGGAATTGCTGTCAGTACTCCATTCGCTTGAAGATTTCGTGTAGACCGAGATGTAGTTATTGGTTGAATCAGAATCGGAAAAGTTCTCGTAGTGAATTATGTATTTATTAGTTTCGTAATCAGTTGTTCTTGAAACTGGAATATCGTCAATAGTAAAATCCCCCGAGGGTTGACCAGTACCAAGCGAAGGATTGTCTATCTCCAAGACATATTTTGATAATCCCGCAGTAGCATCTGTGGTTGCCTTCCACTTAAAACTTGGTCGTTCGGAATTGGTATAGCTATTGTCTCCAGGACTATCTAAATCAATACTTGCCGGAGCGGTTGCGTCAATGGTAAAAGTGTCGGATGATTCACTACCTGAAGCAGTAGTATTGCTGTTACTGTCTGTTGCCCGCACGTACATGGTATGGTTTCCGTCGGATAACGCAGAAGGAGTACAGCTAAACGTTTCTGTGGCCTCATCAAAAGTGCCATCATCGGCAGTGCACGCAGTCCAGGAACCGGAAGTAGAATCCATCTGAAATTGGACATTAGAAACAGTGCCAATACTTTCTGTTGCTGTACCAGATAAAGTTGGGGTGTTATCAGAATTTGGATCTGGTGATAAAGCAGTCAGACTAATACTCGGAGCATCTGCGTCATAGGCAGAAAAAGCAATCGAAACATCTTGAAAAGTGGGAGTAGAAATAGAGTCAGTATTGGCAAGTGAGAGTTGGTATTGGATATGCCGGTGGGAATCCGTAACACAGTTATTTGAGGAAATATCGGAAGCAGAAGTTATGGCATCACAAGAAGAAAACGCCGTTGCTCCGGTCATTGAAGAAGAATTACTGGTTCTGGCTTTGACAGAAACAGAAGTATTGGAAGGAGTGGTGGCGTTGTAAGTCAGCGTTCCCCACGCCGCCCCGGCTGTAAACTCTGTATCAAAAATTGAAGAAGTCAAAGTACCAGAAGAAGCGTAACTATTTAAGCTCATATTATCTACATAAACTGTTTTATTAGCTTTAACTTGAACACCATATTGTCTTGAAGCATTAGCTCCCGTTACTGTTCCGGTTAGCTGATACCATCCGCTACCTACTGAAGTATATGTTGTTGAAACCGTTGAGCCATTGTAAAAGAGTTCTGCGTCAGAAGAAGTTATAGCTGATCCATCGGTATAAGCATAGGCAGATAAATTGTATGTGTTTGTATCACCAACGTTTACCAATTGAGTAAACTCTCCAGTATCAGAAGTTGCAGTCACTAGCTTGGCACTTCCTACACTACTGTTGTAAGTTGTAGAAGTATCTCTAGTTACTGAAGTAATACCAGAAGAAACAGTAATTGCGTACTTATCACGGAGATAGTTTTCTAACCTACTTCGGTTGGTTGTGGACAAAGCTGAGTTGTAAACAATAAGTTCGGCTATATCACCTGCATGGTTTTGTACATTAGTTGGATCTGCTCCGACTGCCGACGACCCTCGAGAGGGCCATCCAGTCCCATTAGTCTTATTTACTGAACTACCATTTGTAACAAGATCTATATCATTGAAGGATCGAATTACGGCACTTAAAACAGAATGTGTGGAGTCTAATTGTGATCCTGAAGTAACACTTTGGCTAGCATAAACTGACCACTGTGTATTATTTAAACATGTATACAAGGAAATAGCATATGCATTAAATAGAGTTCTTGTACAAGAAGCCCCATCTGTATTATTCGCTACAGATATTATTGTCGCTCCGGTTGCGGTTATGTTTGTACCAAGACTAAGTATGTCATTCGAGCCATCAAAGCGAACTACTGGTTTACTATTGATGATACTTGTTTTATAGGTAGGTTTATTAGCTGCTGTACTTTGAGTAGCATCATTGCTATTCCCACTTGAATCTGTCCAAGTTGTTACTGAATCTCCATCATTTAGTCCAGTAATTGCATCTGCTTTCAACCAAAGTTGTAACCCCGATATTGTGTCAGGTTGAGCTCCCGTATCCCACGCAGTGAGATTTGATTCAAATCCAGTATTTGAAAATTCTTCAGATTGAGTCAGCGTTGCCTGTCCGGCGGTGGAGGTAGTAACGCTTGAGGATGAATCAAATTTTGTACTATCCGACCAGCTGGTTTGTCCACTTCCACCTGACCAATCAGTTTGTGTCCAAGGGCTCGAGGCGGCATACACAGACGGGATTAAAAATGAAAATTGAGAAACAAGGAGTGAAAGAATGAGAAAAAAACAAAAGATTTTCTTGCAAACCACCCAAAAAATCTTTTAAGCTTTAATAGTGAGTGAGTGAGTGAGTGAGCTCGCCCCATGCTCACTTTTTCTTTTGTGAACATACATATTTTTTAGATTAGAAATTCGATAACTTATCTATTATCATTTTGCCAAGTTTTGCTGTAAAATACAAGGGCTTTACTTAGTCTTTTTGTTTTTCAGGGAGCTTTCGTGGCCGCGCACGGGCGGGCGGGGCAAGGACACTATAAATCCTTACCTTGCTCGAACGAAGTGAGAGAAAAAATCGCGCGCGTAAAAAAATAACGGAAGCGCGGCGGGTGGGGGCGCCGCGCTGGAGTAGCGAGGCCGCCGCAGGCGG
>Ga0209639_1003160_pt1 | contig 11434 bp, 8 predicted proteins | sample EPASupsiteHSE605_FD_187268 | JGI IMG/M metagenome (GOLD analysis project Ga0209639, IMG submission 187268) | Bioremediated contaminated groundwater from EPA Superfund site, New Mexico - Sample HSE6-05 (SPAdes) (version 2) | ecosystem: Environmental > Aquatic > Deep subsurface > Groundwater >...
GCGGTGGTGAAAATGCCCTGCAGCTCTTTCAGATCGAGACCCCGGATGGCCAGATGCTGAATACAGGGATTGCTATTGAAGTTAACAGTGACAACCATCACATCGGTGGCAATCAGCGTGGCTTTGGTGCCAGGATATGGATTGTCGCTGCCGCCGGTAACAATCATCTGTATCATGCCCGATGAAAGCGCTTTCTCAAGTTCTTCGGGTTTAAAAGGGATTACCTCAACGATAATGTTGGTGTTCTCTGCAACGTAGGTCGAAGCCAGACGTTGTGCCAGGTCATAACTCTCTTCCGAAGCGCCTATGGTTATTTTACCGGCTTTCAGATTGTTGTTAACCGTGCCTTTACGGTTGGCATTCTGATCCTCATTTTTGTTTCCGCCGCTGCATGCAGCCAGTACAAAGGCCAGACAGGCAATGATTATGGGTGTTATTCTGCTCATTTAGTCTATCTTTTGCGCAAAGTTACATTTTTCGTGAAAATTGGAAAGCCCTGCCATAATATATTGCATTATCTCATAAAACGATGTATCAAAAATCAAGTATCCAGCACCCCTGGCTTTGAATTAACACCTAATTTTGCAGCCGTAAATTTACCCAGTACTATGTCAAAAATTGATAAACATCCCATCCTGCCTGTTCCGGAATGCGAAAAGCATGCGTTTTTGTTTAACGGAGCCAAGGTAGAAGGCGACAAGGGATTCACCATTGCCGCAGCTTTGCACAATGCAGGTTTTCCTGTACACAGCCACAGTCTTCAGGATCGCAACCGCTCGCTCGAATGCGGTATTGGTAAATGCGGTGCCTGCGAAATGCTGGTCGATGGTGTCATCCGCCGCATCTGTATTACGCAGATTGATGGTGTGAACGAAGTTATGGAAGTGCCCAAAGACTATATGCCGGAAGGCGAACTGCATGAACAGCCGCAGACGAAAGTCTATCGCACCGATGTGGCTATCGTTGGTGCCGGCCCTGCCGGTCTTGCTGCCCGCGAAATATTGAATCAGCACGGTGTATCGAATATTGTGATCGATAATAATGCAAAAATCGGCGGTCAGTTTAACATGCAGACCCACCAGTTCTTCTTTTTCGAAAAAGAAAAAAAATATGGCGGCATGCGTGGTTTTGAAATCGCTTCGGCCCTTGCCGGCGACAATCATGAAGGTATTTTCCTGAACTGCACCGTGTGGGATTTGCTCGAAGGCAAGCGTATTGCAGTGAAAAATATTAAAACCGAAGAAATTTTCTACATCGAATGCAATCATCTGATTGTGGCTACAGGCGCTGTTCCGTTTATGCCTACTTTCGAAAACGACGATGTGCCGGGTGTCTACACCGCTGCAGTAGTTCAGAAAATGATGAATACCGAACTCACCTTGCTCGGTAAAAAAATTCTCACTGTTGGTGCAGGTAATATCGGCTATCTTACATCATATCAGCTCATGCAGGCCGGAGCACAGGTTGTGGCCATCATTGAGGCTATGGGAAAAGAAGGTGGATTCCCGGTTCAGGCCAACCGTGTACGTCGTCTCGGAATTCCCGTTATGCTCAATCATATCCTGGTGAGTGCTATTCCGAACGAAGATCATACAGGTATTGTGGGTGCTGTTATTGCCGAAGCGCATAATTTCAAACCCATTCCGGGAACCGAAAAAATTATTGAAGGCATCGATGCCATCAACATCTGTACGGGCCTTGTTCCCGATGATCAGCTGCTTACCCTGGGTAATGAAATTTTTGGACGCAACTGTCATGGTGTCGGCGATGCCATTCGTATCGGTGAAGGAACATCAGCTGTGCTGCGCGGAAAACAATCGGCATATGAAGTACTCGACATGATGTCGGTGCGCTACAATTACGATGATTATCTCGCCGTTTCAAAAGAATATATCGACTCACAACAGCATCCGGTGCGGGTGATCGAAGAACCGGCACTTCCTGTTGGCGAGCGTAAGAAAAAACCATTTGTACAGATTGACTGTCTGTATGGTTTTGCTTGTAATCCCTGTGCATTTGCCTGTCCTTACGGAGCAATAACAAAAACATCAACCAGCACTGTTCCGGTGGTCGATTACGACAAATGTATCGGCTGTATGCAGTGTGTGTATCAATGTCCTGGTCTGGCCATTTTTGGCTATAATACCGAAAAGGACCAGCTGTTCCTGCCCATTGAATACGAAGCAAACGAAAAAGAAGAAGTATACCTCGTTGATAACAACGGAAAAATTCAGGGCGAAGGTGTGATTGAAAAAATTCTGACCAAGCCCAATAAAACCAATGTTGCACGGGTAAAATCAAATACGGTACATGGTGATGACCTCACAAAAGTGCGTGGTTTTATTGTCAAAAGCAATTATCCTGAAAAGCCTGCACTGCAGACCACAAGCTACAAAGAAGAAGGTGCTACCTACGTGTGTCATTGCGACGATGTAACACTCGATGAAATTCTGGAACGCATTGGTGACCGCAAGTTTATTTCGGTTGATGAGATTAAACATACTACGCGTCTTGGAATGGGTGCCTGCCGCGGCAAACGCTGTATCCGCCGTTTGAAAACGACTATTGCTTCGAAAGGAATTACCATTGTTGGCGATGCTACACCTCGTGGACCTTTATCGAATCAGGTGCTCATTGGTGAGTTGTATCCCGGAAAAGAAAACGAAGTGATTGTGCCGTTTACACCTGGTAAAAAGACCGAACGCCGCAAAGTAAAATCGTTGGTTGCAGGAGGTGGAATCGGTGGCAGCGCTTTGTTCCGCTATCTTACCGAGGCCGGATTCAGTCCTGTTTTAGTGAATTATGACCGAGGCGCTTCTTGGCGCAATATTGCCGGAGGACGGCCTGCATTCAGTGTTCCGGAGCTTTCGGATATTGCCATTCACAACCGCAATATTTTTGTTGAATTACAGAAAATCAAAAACATCGATTATAAACCCATACGCTATGTGAGCTTTGCACACGATGATGCTACCTATAAAGCACTCGATGCATCGCGCGCCTGGTCCGATGCATACATGGTTGATAAGAAAGATTTTCAGAAAGAAATCAGCCCGTATTTCAACAAAGATCTGAGCACCTATCAGTCTGCACTCATTACACACGATTGCTGGCAGGCCACACCCGGCCGGGTAATCGACCTCATCCGCAGCATCGGAATCCAGAATGGCGGAACCATCATGGAAGACTGCGAGTTGATTGATTTGCGTAAGGAAGGTTCGAAATATATTGTTCTGGTGCGCGATCACAACAAGGAATATGTTGAATATGAAACCGAAGTGTTTATTAATGCACTCGGACCAACAGCTGATCAGTTTGCACGTAAGCTGAATATTGAGACAGGTCTGTATCCGGTTCGCCATCAGGCTTTCATTACACGCAGACTTCCTTTGCTGGGTAAAGAAGGCGATGCTTTGGATATGCTCATCGATCGCCGGAAATATAAAGTCTTCAGCTCGGTATATGGTCAGCAGTTGAAAGAAACCGGACAAATCATTGGTTGTGCTTCGCCGCTCACCGACCCGAAAGAAGCAGATAAAAATCTCAAAATCAACAGCAAGGAATTCCTTGAAATTGTGAGTGAGATTTTCTGCGACTGGATTCCGCAACTTTCATCGGCCGGATTCCAGGCAGTGTGGAGCGGTTATTACGTCGAGCCGCGCTACATCATCGATCCGGAGCTTGGTTTGTTTGTCGGTATGCGTGGACACGGCTTCATGCTGAGTCAGTATCTGGCAAAAGTATATGTGGATAAACTGAACGGAAAGCCAGTCCCCGAATACTTCGAAAAGCTTGCTCTGAGCGGCCCGGGACTGAGCGAAAGCGCATTCAAATAAAATTGCTTTTGTTGCACTAAGTGGCACAACGTACACACGAAGTTGCACAAAGTTGAATTGTGGTCATCAAAAGCTGAAAGCTGTTACAGCATGGCATTGCTTGCAAACAGGTTTGCAGGATGTCATGCCGTAACAGTTTTAACCCGACTTTGTCGTGTTATATTTATCAGCTTTTGATGCAATCTTAATCGCTGGTGTTCTTTTAAAGAATAAATCTTTTAATGCCGTCCTTGAGCGATTTTGTATTAAAATTCAGGAGCAGACCAAGTTTGCAACCAGCCAGGCGCATATAGGTCAGAATCTGAGCCGCATGAATATCTGATAAAGCTTCAACTGTTTTTAATTCAATAATTACTTTTTCGTTCACCAGAATATCAATTCTGTACCCACAATCCAGCTGAATGCTTTTATAAATTAAGGGCATTGATTTTTCCGTTTCAACTTTTAGCCCGGCTTCTTTTAACTCAAGTGCCAGACATGATTTGTACACATTTTCAAGTAATCCGGGACCAAGCGCAGAGTGAACCTTGAACGCATTATCAAGAATTATTTTACTTATTTCATTTTCTGACATAACAAGATGTATTTTTATCAAATATAGCAAATCCGGCAAATTCTCAAACAATTTTCAAAAATCAAAAGTCGCGAATATATATCAAACACAATGTGTTGTGTTTGATCGGGCAGGCTGTGTAGTATTTTATGCGTGCATGAGAAATCCTGCATAGCCTGTCCGATAGCGACTTTTGCCTTGTACAATTTACTTAGTGAAACTTCGTGCTCCAACTTTTTGGAACTTGGTGAAACCATACAGACTTTCCCGGAATCGCAAAATTGTTTAAATTTGCACCTTTATATAAAGTCAGGATGAAAATCAATATTGTCAATATCAGCAACAATCCGTTGCCAGCATACGAGACCGAGTATTCGGCCGGCGTCGACCTGCGTGCATTTACCGAAGATGAAATCATTCTCCGCCCCATGGAACGCAAACTGATTCCAACAGGTCTGTTCATTTCGTTGCCAATCGGTTTCGAAGCTCAGGTGCGTCCGCGCAGTGGTCTGGCCATTAAGAGTGGTGTTACAGTACTTAATACTCCAGGGACCATCGACAGCGATTATCGTGGCGAAATCAAAGTAATTCTGATCAATTTTTCTGATACTGATTTTGTGATCAAAAACGGTGACCGCATTGCACAAATGGTGATTGCAAAACACGAAAGAGCTGACTGGCAGCTGGTTCCGGAGCTTGATTCAACCGAGCGCGGTGCAGGTGGGTTTGGACATACAGGCAAATAAAATTATACACGATGAAGATTATTATTCCAATGGCAGGAATGGGTAAGCGCATGAGACCGCATACCCTGACGATTCCTAAACCACTTATTAATATTGCCGGAAAACCAATTGTACAGCGACTTGTAGAAGACCTGATGGATCTGGTGGATGAAAAAGTTGAGGAGATTGCATACATCATAGGTGACTTTGGCGCTGAAGTAGAGGAGCATTTGCTTGATATTGCCAAAAGCGTTGGTTCAACAGGGAAAATTTACTATCAGAATCAGGCACTTGGAACCGCGCACGCCATCTCGTGCGCAGCTGATTCTATTTCCGGAAAAGTGATTGTTGCTTTTGCCGATACGTTATTCCGCACAACGCAAAAAATGGACACAGAGCGCGAAGCCATCATCTGGGTGCATAAAGTGGAAGATCCATCTGCATTTGGTGTTGTGAAAACCGACAATAAAGGTGTAGTTACAAAGTTTATTGAGAAGCCATCCACGCCCGTTTCCGATCAGGCCATTGTTGGTGTGTATTATTTCCGTGAAGGCGAGGTGCTGAAGTCTGAAATCGAAAAGCTGCTGGCCGCAAAAGTACTGGTCAATGGCGAATATCAGCTCACCGATGTGCTGCAGAATATGATGCAGAAAGGCTGCGAATTTTCGGTATACAATGTTGAAGAATGGCTCGATTGCGGCAATAAAAATGCGACCATTCATACCAACCGTCGCATACTTGATTTTGCAAAAAACGGAAGTTTGATTGCCAATGATCTGAATCAGAAAAATTCCATTATCATTCAGCCTTGTTATATCGGAAAAAATGTGTCCATCACCGGATGTATTGTCGGGCCGCATGTATCGGTTGGCGAAGGCTCCGTTGTTTCGAACTGCATCATTTCAAATTCCATTATTCAGTCGCATTGCAAAATTTCGAATGCCAATATTGACAATAGTATGGTGGGTAATTTCGTTGAATACAGTGAGAAGTACAAGGAATTAAATATTGGCGATTTTACCGTTATTGTTCAATGAGAAAAATACATTTTCATACATGGCTGTTGATTGGGCTGATGGTATTCAGTTCATGTTCATCCATGCAGAAAGCCCGGAGTAAACATAACCGGCTGAGTGAACTGGAGCGGATGACGCTGACGTCCATGTTTATTGAAGGCACCAAATATCGTTTGCTTGGGGATGCCAAAAATGCAGTGGCTCTGTATGAAGAAGTTCTTAAAGCAGATCCGATTCATGACGGTGCCATGTTTGAACTTGGCAAACTGAAGCTTGTTCTGGGTGATCTGACTGCCGCAGAAGATTTAATGAAACAGGCAGCCCGTCTGAAACCTGACAACATCTGGTATAAGCTCGGATATGCAACTGTTCTTGAGCAGTCGAAACAATACAATCTGGCTGCTGTTCAATACCGCAAGCTGATTGAAGAAAATCCGCAAAGTATTGAATTGTATGGATATGAGGCCAGATGCTATGTGCAGATCAATGAATATCAGAAAGCCATTGATGTATATAATCAGTTGGAAGCAATCACCGGCGTTTCGGAAGAATCATCCCTGCAGAAATATTATATTTATTCGAACTGGGGAAAGCAGGACAAGGCGATGAACGAAATTCAGAAACTGTCTGATGCTTTTCCGGGAAATCCGGATTATCTGATTGCACTTGCCGGTTATTATATGGATCAGGGGAAAGCCGCATTGTCGCTGCAGTGTATCAATTCCATCCTGGCTGTTGAACCCGAACATGCACTGGCGCGTGTGTATCTGGCCGATTATTATTATAAGTCGGGGAACCGTCCTGCGGCCATTGCAGAAATCGGAAAAGTGGTTGCATCGCCCAACACCAACATTGATGAAAAGATAGAATTATTTCTGAATATGCTGAAGACGGGTGGGGCATATGGCGATACAACATCGTTGTATCCGATGCTTGATACTCTTGTGGCGGTACATCCGACCGAAGCGAAGGCCTGGGCTATGTATGCCGATTTTCTGAATGCCGATGACAGGACAGACGAAGCTGTTGATATGTGGAAGAAATCGTTGCAGTTTGACAACAGCAAGTTTGTCATCTGGGAAATGGTGATGAGTGCATTGTACGAAAATCAGCAATACGATTCATTACTGGTATATGCCGGTGAAGCGTCGGAATTGTTTCCCGAACAGGGAATGGCCTGGTTTTATCGCGGTGCTGCCGAAGCGGACATGGGCAAATACGACAAGGCAATCATCTCGCTTGAATCGGCGCTGGAATTGAATATTGTAAAAAAAGAAGCCAGGACAAAAGTCATGTTTTTGCTGGCGGAAAGCTATCTGATGACAGGAAAGGATGAGTTGTCGGATAAAATGTATAAAGAACTACTGACTGATAATTCAACAAATGTGGTAGCCATGAATTCATGGGCATATGCTCTGGCATTGCACAACCGCAATATTGAAAAGGCGCGCCAGCTGATCGATGCAGCCATTCAGGAAAATCAGGACAATGTAGATTTTCAACATACACTGGGACTGGTTTATTTTCGTGAAGGAAACTATCCAAAAGCGATGGAGGCGTATAAACGCTCGTTTCAGCTGGGTGGTGAAAAAGACGGTGCATTGCTGGAGCATTATGCCGATGTGTTGTATTTTTCGGGCGATGTACCTGAAGCACTTCGCTATTGGCAAATGGCCCGCGAAATGGGCGGGACCAGCGAATTAATTGACAGAAAAATTTCGGACAAAAAATATTATGAGTAAACTTTTTTTAATCTTTGTTGTTTTTGCGGGTGCTGTGTTGGGTTCATGTAAACCAAAGCAGGTTGCTGTGAAGGAAATTAAGGAAACGGTGAAGCTCGGTACAGGCGTCGATACTGTGTTTTCGAAAATGAAGGACAACCAGTTTGATTTTCGTACAGTGAATATTAAATTTCAGGCAAAGGTTGAATCTGAAAAAAACAACCTGAGTTTTGGCGGTAGTATACGTATCATCAAAGATCGTGTTATCTGGCTGTCCATGTCAGCTGTAGCTGGTATCGAGGCGTTCAGGGTGATTATTACACCCGATAGTGTGAAAATGATTAACCGTTTGAATAAAACATATTTTGTCGGCGACTATCAACTCATTAATGAATTATTGAAGACGCCTTTCGATTTCGATATGATACAGGCGCTTGCACTGGGCAATGATTTCTCGTATTACGAAAACAATATTTTTAAAATTGTTGAAGATGCTCAGGTGTATCGTATTTCAACTCCCGGCAGAAAAAAGCTGAAAAATTATGTAGCCAATTCTACTGACATGAATAAAGTGCTGGTGCAGGATATGTGGATTTCGCCATTGACATGGAAAATTATCCGCCAGCAGATAAAAGAAATTTCGAAAGAAAACAGCAAGCTCCTGATTGACTATTCCGAGTTTAAAGCGCTTGGCGGTCAGATGCTTGCACATCAGGTTGATATGACGGTTGAAGCTGAGCAGAAAATGAAAGTAGGTGTTACGTTTGAGAAAGTTACTTTTGATGAAGAAATCACGGTTCCGTTTGTGATTCCTGAATCGTTTGAACCTATGAATACTCAAAAAAAATAAACATGAATTTTTTGCGTTGTTTCCGGTTTTCGGGATTATTTTTGGCCACTGTTTTTATTTGCCTGAGCAGTGTGGATTCCTTTGCTCAAAGCAATAAAAAGAAACAACTGCAGAATCAGAAATCATCGCTCGAAAAAGATATTGCCACTACTTCGAAGCTGATAAAAGAAACACAGAGCAACAGCAAAAAAACGACCCGCCAGATTGAACTCATCGAAAGCCAGATGCGCAATTATGAGGATCTGATCAATAAAACAGGTGAAGAAATGAGTCTGCTTGAAAGCGAAGTAGTGGGCCGAAAACAAATGATCAGTTTTCTTCAGAGCGAACTTGAATCGTTGAAGAAGCAATATGCGCGGATGATATATTTTTCGTATCTGACGCGACGTCCTGCCAACAGGCTGCTGTATATTTTCAGTGCCAAAAGTGTAATGATGGCCTGGCGAAGAATGAATTATTTCAAAGAGTACTCGATCATTCGTAAGCTTCAGGTGAAGCGGATTACAGATACCCGAGACAAGATAAATCTGTATCTTTCTGATCTTGAAAAAATGCGCGATGAAAAATATCAATTGCGCTCTGATCATGAAAAGCAAAAATCGCAACTGGCTGCGCAGAAAAGTGAAAAAGACCGAGTCATTAAAGATCTGAAAAAGCAGGAATCGAAATTGCGCGCCGACCTGAAGAAAAAACAAAAGGAAGCAGCCGAAATTCAGCGCAAAATACAGAAGTTGATTGAAACTGAAATTGAAGCCAGCAAGACAAAACCAAATACTGTTACAGCTAAAACCAACACAGGAACTACCAAGCCGAATGCCTATCAGATGACCCCTGAAGAAACGCGCATTTCGAATACGTTTGCCGGCAACAAAGGCAAGATTCCGTGGCCGGTGGCACAAGGCTCTATTACAAGCCGATTCGGAACGCATCCGCATCCGGTGTTGGCTGATATTACTGTGAAAAACAATGGCATTGATATCACTTCGCCAAAAGGAAGTAGTGCGCGTGCAGTGTACGAAGGTACTGTGAGTGCTGTAATCACGGCTCCCAATGGCACCATTATGATCATGATCCGTCATGGCGAATATTTGTCGGTGTACTCAAATATTCAGTCTGCGACGGTAAAAAAAGGCAGTGCCGTTAGTGCGAAACAAACCCTTGGATCTATTGCAACCGATGATGATGGCGCTACCGTTCTGCACTTCGAAATATGGAAAGAAAAAGTGCCTCAGAATCCCGAATCCTGGATATCGAGATAAATGAATATTGAGTCATTCCGCGATTATTGCATCATGAAGCCCGGTGTTACCGAGGAATTCCCTTTTGATGAAACCACGCTGGTGTTTAAAGTCGGTGGTAAAATGTTCGCCTTAACCGATCTGGAGGGCGATTTCACCATTGCACTAAAATGTGATCCTGAATATGCCATTGAATTGCGCGAGCATTATACGGCCATTACGCCTGCTTATCATATGAGCAAAATTCACTGGATTAATGTGCACGAAGCAACTTCATTCGATGAAAAACTTTTAATTAAACTCATCGAAGACAGCTACAACCTTGTTTTTAAAGGGCTGACGAAAAAACTCAGAGACGAGATTACTAAAGAAGCCGGTTCTTAGTGGTGACCAGTGACCAGTGAGCTGGTTATTGGTTAACGGTTAATGGTTAATGGTTAATGGAGAGTGATGAGTCCGCCGCGGCGGATGAATGATGAGTGATAAGTTGTAGCCATCTGTCGTGGCGGACGCCTTACGCCTGATCTTATATTCCCTCATAGGCGAAGCCTCACATCGCCGATTTATCACGTTTCACGTGAAGGCGCATATTTCCACATCAATGAAATCCCGCATCAGCAAATAAGCAAATAAGCAAATAAGCAAATCAGCAGATCAGCAGATCAGCACATTAGCACATCATCACATCATCAAAACTCATTATCCACCACTGTTTTCATCGAGCCAAACCATTTGATTGTTCGTTCTCCGATACCCGGCGCTTTAACATGAATGATGTACACGCCGCCTGAAACCAGCTTGCCGGATGCATTCCGCAGATCCCAGTCAATAGTTGTGTTGAAAGGATCATCGTTCACAAACTTACGCACCAGTGTTCCCTGAATATTAAAAATACTCACGGTGCAATTGGATGGAACGTTGGTAATTTTCACCTTGTTTTCATAGATGCTTTCTTCGTAATCATTGAGTGCATAATACGGATTGGGCACCACATTAATCAGGTCCAGTGCGCTTTTGGCGACTTCAGTATTGTTAACATCAGTAAAAAGCGACAGCGTATTGAACCGGTACATGGGAAGATTTTTGTTTTCGGGATTCGTTGAGCCATAGGTTGAATAATTTTTGTTATAGGCTTTGGAAACACGTAAACGTACGCGGCATTCGTTGCTGAGCCAGTTTTCGCCATCAACCGACAAAGGAATTGAACACCACATGGCACTTTGAAAAGCATATTTCATCGTTGTACTTGAATAGTTGCTGATCATGGAATGAAGCCACGCTCCACCGTCGTAGGCAGGACAATTATAGGTGGTGTCGCCGTTATGACCAAACACATACACAAAGTGTTTGCCTCCGAAAAGCGGTACTCCGAGCGTTGTTTCAAGATTCGATGTCGGATTGAACAACATGTCGTCGCCGTTTTCGCTGCCCAGCCAGCTGTCTTCGCCAAAAGCCATATTCAACCGTTCACCGGTTTCAATATTGATGGCGTAGC
>Ga0209639_1003161_pt1 | contig 11433 bp, 7 predicted proteins | sample EPASupsiteHSE605_FD_187268 | JGI IMG/M metagenome (GOLD analysis project Ga0209639, IMG submission 187268) | Bioremediated contaminated groundwater from EPA Superfund site, New Mexico - Sample HSE6-05 (SPAdes) (version 2) | ecosystem: Environmental > Aquatic > Deep subsurface > Groundwater >...
GCAACCTTAACCTTCACGGGTTCGGGCGCGGTCTCGCACATGATCTGAACCTGGCGCATGGAGGGGCCGCCGTGGCGGCCGGTGGAGGACTTGACCCAGTCCACGCCGGCTTCGGAAGCCAGTTCGACCGCCGCTTTGATCTGATCGTCGGACAGAAGCTGCACTTCGAGGATGGCCTTGCACTCGGCACCGCCGTCATGGGCGATCTTGACGATCTCGGCGATGTCGTGCTTGTAGAAGTCATATTCGCCGGTCTTCAGCATGCCGCTGTTGGCCACCATGTCGATGACCCAGGGCTTGCCCTTGAGCAGCCTCGCGCCTTCCTTTGCCTCGGCGATCTTCACGTCGGTGGAGACGCAGCCGAAGGGGAACGCCACGGGCCAGCCGGCCTCGATGCCGGAGCCGGCGACGCGCTCGGCGACGTAGGCGGACCAGAAGGTGTTGGTATGGAAGCCTTTAAAATGATACTTCAGAGAAAGCTCGATTCCCTTGTCGATATCTGCGCGGCTTGCGTCGGAGTTGAGCACTGAAAAGTCCATCAGCTGGGCAAGAGCCTCGCGGGACAGATCCAGATCCTTTAGTTTTTTGGGTTTCGGCATGATGATACCTCCATAATGATATATGCTGAGCGGTTAAACCGTCAGTTCCTTTTCAAGCGCTTCGGCGTCGTCGGCCAGCGCAACCGAGAATTCGGGCAGCAGGCCCAAAGCATCCGCGATCCAGAGCGAGGTATACTTGCTGCGGACTTCCTTTGCATAGAGCACGCTGTCGATCAGTTCTTCGCGGGTGACATGGAGCTGGGAAGGCACGAAGGGCGCTCCCGCGGCCTTCAGCCGTTTTGCCATTTCCTTGTAATCCGGCAGGAAGGAAAACTTTTCACGCAGCGCAGGAAGCACGGAGAGAATCCACTTGATTTCCTCGCGGCGATCGTTTCTGTCGAAGGATTTGTTCTTCTGCGCCTTGAACGCTTCTGGAGCGGAAGGTCCATAGCCCTTTTCGACCATCTTAGCCCATTCTTCTCTGGAAGGCATCGCGGCGACGGCCTTTTCCACGTCGAAGGTCTTCTCGTCGATGGCGAGCATGCGCTTCCACATGTCGATTACCAGCACCGTTCCCACGCCGACTTCCGCCCCGTGCATGTTCGGACGCACGCCGCGGGCCGCGTGGCGCATGACCCAGTAGTGGGTAAGATGGTGCTCGGCGCCTGCGCCTGTTCTCGCGGAGCCGTACCAGTTCATGTCCACGGCGCTTTTGTAAAGCGCGTCGGTCAGGGATAGAAGCGCCGCCGGGTCGCCCTTTGAGACACCTTCGGAAGAAGCGAAGGCCTGGTTGATGGCCTCGCGCATCAGCCGTTCGATCTCCGCGCAGTAATGCTCGCCGCGGATCAGGTGCGCCGCGTACCAGTCGGCGATGGCGGTCTGCTTCGCGGCCATCTCGCCGACGCCTGCGGCGTTCATGCGCGGCGGAGCGTGGCGGATGATATCCATGTCCGCCAAAAAGGCGGCGGGCGGTTCGCAGATAACGGTGGTTTTCATACCGCCGATTAAAAGCAGCGCCATGTCGGTGAAGAAACCGTCGTGGGTGATGGCCGTGGGAACGGGAATCAGGGGTTTGCCGAGCTTAAAAGCCACGTAGCGCGTCACGTCTGTGACGGAGCCGCCGCCCAGAGCCACGAAAGCGTCTGTGTCCTTCCCCGAGGCCACGAGAACCTGTCCAAGGGCAGATTCGTCGGGCAGCATCGGGTTTTTGAAGACGTACCACGAAAGTGTAAGGCCGCCTTTTTCCCAGAGCGATTTCGCTTTTTCCCCTATTATACCATAAACGATTTCGTCCGTAACCACCAGGACCCTTTTCCCGATCCCGAGCCTCTCAAGCATATCGGGAAGACCGGAAAGGGTGCCTTCGCCGATCAGCGCCTCGCCGATGGGGGAGGAATGAATTTTGCCGCAGGTGCATTCGAAGGAATGCGCCTTATGAATGTCTCCGGTAAAAACTGCCATTGGGCTGCCTCCGCGGCGAAAGGGGGGCTGACGCGCCCCCTCCGCCGAATGATTTGGGTATGATTTTATGAGAGGTCCGCCAGACGGCTGAACACCTTGCGGTCGTTCAGACCATGGTAAACGTCCCTGTAGATCGGGAACAGTTTGTTATAGAATTCCACATTCGCGGGAATGGGATCCACGGTATCAACGACCTGAACCATGTTCTTGACGCCTTCAGCCAGGCTGCTGACCAGACCGGCGGCGTAGGCGGCTTCGATGGCGACGCCGATGATGGCCGCATCCGAAACCTTCAGAATCTTGAGCCTGCAGCCCATGATGTCGGCGATGATCTGCCTCCACTCGGGGGACTTGATGGCTCCGCCGGTGACGGTGATCTCGTGCTTCATGGAAACGCCGGTTTCCTTGATGGCTTCATAGATGTAGCGGGATTCGAGGGTGATGCCCTCCATGACCGCGCGAACCATGTCGGCGCGGGTGTTGGAAGACTTCAGTCCGACGTAGACGCCGGTTGCCTTGGCGTTCCAGGTGGGATAGCCGGTGCCGAAGATGCCGGCATAGAAGATAACGCCGTTGCTGCCGGGTTTGGATTTCCGGATGTAGTTGCCCATCAGATCGAAGGCATCGACTCCCATGGCGTCCGCAAGAGCGACCTCGGTGGGGCAGAGGATATCGCGCGCCCAGCGGTAGCAGGTTGCGCCGGAAACCTGGTTGCCTTCGATCTCGAACACGCCCTTGGCGGGGGTGGAGGGGATCATCAGGCCTTCGAGCTTCACAAAGTCGGGCTTGGCAAGGCCGACGACCAGCTCGCCTACGGTGCCCAGGGTGAGGGACATGGAGCCGTCTTCGGTGACGCCGGCGCCCATTGCTGCGGCCTGCTGGTCGCCCGAGCCGGCGACGATCAGGGTGCCGATGGCAAGGCCGGTGCGCTTGGAAATGTCCGCTTTGATTTTGCCTACGACGGCGCAGGGATCGACAAGAGGCGGGAGCTTCTTTTTATCCAGCTTCAGCGCGTCGAGGATTTCGTCGCACCAATCGAAAGTGCGAACATCGATCATGCCGCTGACCATCTGGTTCGTCACCTCGGCGACCAGTTCGTCCGCGCCGAACTTGTGCATGGCATACGTGTCGACCAGAGCCACATACTTGGTTTTATTGTATACCTCGGGGGCGTGCTTTTTGAGCCAGTAGAATTTTTCAAGCGTATAGATGCAGGAGGTGGGCATGCCGGAGATATGCGCCTGACGATGCGGATCGATCAGAGAGGCGATTTCGGCCATGTCTTCTTCCGCGCGGTTGTCCAGCCAGACGTAAACGGTGTTGTTGATGGGTTCGAGATTTTCGTCCAGCATGGTGAAAGTTGCGCGCTGCACGGAGAAACTGATGGCTTTAATGTCCTCGGCGGGTACCTTGGAGGTGGCGATTGCTTCCTTGACAGTATCAAACACCTGCTCCATCAGATAATCCGCGTCGATCTCCACCTGGTTCCAGACGGGGTATTTCAGCGGATACTCGCGATAGGACTTTCCAATAATGTTGCCCGAGAGGTCGAGCACCATCGACTTGGTGCCTGTGGTACCGATGTCGATACCCATAACGTAATTGGACATAGCGGTTCTCCTTTTCAGTATTCTGTGAATCTGTCGCGGGACAGAAAAGCAATTCACCGGCAGTTTAAAAACAGTGTGGAAACAAATGTTCAGAAATAGACAAGTTAAACATTATGGCAATAGCATAGCATGGTATAGATACGATTGCAAGGGTTAATTGTTGTTAATTTTAATATAGAATTGCAGAAATTTTCTAACAAACACAGATAACTGATAATTTTTAGCTTAGTGAGAAATTAGTTTCAGAATTTGTTTCGCATTCAACACTTGAAATTTGACTTTATATATGTAAAACTATAGGCAAGCTGGCAATCCGGGAGGGGAATTGTGTTGTCCATTATTGAGGACATAAATCTGATTTACAAAGTTGCCGTAAAATTTTACATGGAAGAGGTTTCACAAGTTGACATCGCCCGCACGGAGAACCTTTCCAGGGCAACGATCTGCAGGCTTTTAAGAACGGCCAGAGAGATGGACATGGTGCATATCGACGTATCCATGCCGAAGATCCCGCCTCCGACGCCCCGGATGGCCGAAGAACTGAAGAACGCCCTCGGCCTTTCCGAAGTGATCATGGCGCCCGCCGCATTGGGAGAAACAAGCGAAGACGTACTGCTAAGATCCACGACCGCGACAGCCGCCGCGCATATGCCGAGGCTTCTGGCCGATGCGTTTATGGTGGGCGTGGGATGGGGCCGCTCGGTATACAACACCGCACTACAGCTTCCATATACGAAAAACCAGGAAAAGCTTTTTGTTCCCCTGGTGAACAACTTCGCCTATACCGTGCCGACGCTGCAAACCAGCGTGATCCTGAGCTATTTCGGCGAGCGGTTCCGCTCCAATTGCTACTACCTGAACATTTCCCACCAGCCCAGGAAAAAGGGCGAGCGCACCGAGGCGGAGCTCGAAAACATCCGACAGCTCACCGTATTCTGGGACGCTCTGGACGCGGCGGTGTTCAGCCTCAGTTCCCCGGGGCAGCTCGTGAACAGCGAAGTATACAGCGATCTGTGGCAGGACGGGATCGACAGCGGCAGCCCGAGCGAGCAGGCGATGCGGTTTGAGTGCATGGGTCAGGTATACTGCGAAGACGGTTCCTATGTGGGCATGAACCGGAATTACGATCTGATTGCGCTCGACTTAAAAAGGCTCAGAAGCATCAAAAAGTCGATCTGCATCGGCTCCGGGCTGAAAAAGGCAAAATCGCTGCTGTACGCAGCGCGGCTGGGCTTTTACAATATTCTTGTGACGGACAGCGTGACCGCAGCGGCCATGCTGGATGAAATATAGAACCACGCGCGGGCGGAAACGCTCGGAAGATGCGCAAAGCCCCGCTCCAAATTGGAGCGGGGCTTTGCTGTTATTCAGCGAAGAGCGGAGTTGAAAAATACCTCTCTCCCGTATCCGGCAAAACAGTCACAACGGTTTTTCCCGGGCCGAGCTTTTTAGCCAGCCTTAGGGCCGCGGTCACGTTCGTACCGCTGGAAATTCCGCAGAGTATGCCCTCTTCCCTGGCGAGGCGGCGGGTGGTTTCCATCGCTTCGCCGTCCGTGACGATGCATACGCGGGAGTAAATTCCGGTGTTCAGGTTTTCGGGAATCAGGCCGTCGCCGATTCCCATCTGGATGTGCGTTCCTATTGATCCGCCCGAAAGGATGGCCGCGTGTTCCGGTTCCACAGCCCAGATCTCGATGCCGGGGTTTTTGGCTTGTAAGGCTTCCCCGATTCCGGAAAGCGTTCCGCCCGTTCCCACGCCGGAGCAGAAGCCGTGTATCGGACCGCCGGCCTGTTCGATGATTTCCGCGGCGGTCACGCTGCGCTGAACGTCCGGGTTATCCGGGTTTGTGAACTGCTGGGGGATATAAACGTTCTTGTCTTCTTTTGCCATTTTCAGGGCGGTGTTCAGGCATTCCTCGATGCATTTCCCGATATCGCCGTCATCGTGCACAAGGATGACCTGCGCTCCGTACTGGGTTACGAGCTTCCTGCGTTCCTCGCTCACGGAATCGGGCATGATGATAACAACGCGGTAGCCCCGAACCGCGCCAACGAGCGCAAGACCAATGCCCTGGTTGCCGCTGGTGGGCTCGACGATAATTGTATCCCGGCTGATCAGACCGCGTTTTTCGGCCTTGTCGAGCATGTTGAAAGCCGTCCGGGTTTTTATAGAGCCGCCGATGTTGACCCCCTCGTATTTAACGAGCACCGCCGCCGAGTCTTCGCCCGCCATCCGGTTGAGACGGATAAGCGGCGTGTTGCCGATCGCCTCCAGTATGTCTTTGCAGTACACGGTGTTTCCCCCTGTTTCGACCGAATAAACTCACGATACAGTATAATCGCGTGCCGGCCGGAATGCAACCGGTTCGGACGGGAGGCGCAAAGGAAGGATGGCACGCTTCGACTTGCAAAAGCCGCTGCCGCTGGTATATACTACTATAGATTGTAGTCCCGCCGGATTGCCTGGCATGGGATTCGCTTCAGAAGAATTTTAATACTTATTTTTCAGAGGTGCCGAAGTTGAAAAAAGTGGTGGTCGACGCTTTCGGCGGGGACAATGCGCCCGCAGCCATCATCGCTGGCTGCGCCCAAGCCCTTTCCGAGATACCCGATCTTTTTCTGATCGTTACGGGAGACGAAGAACGCATCAGGCAGGAATTCACGAAGCATCCCGGAACGGACCTGTCCCGGGTGGAGATTCGGCACGCGCCGGACGTGATCACGAACAGCGAGCATCCTGTCAACGCCGTGCGCAAAAAGAAGGATTCGTCGATGGTAAAAGCCCTCGAGGCCGTCGCCAACCATGAAGCGGACGTGTTTGTTTCCGCAGGTTCCACCGGCGCCGTGCTCGCGGGAGCGACCTTTATCGTCCGCCGCATCAAAGGAGTCAAGCGCCCGGCCCTCGCTCCCGTTCTGCCCACGTCGAAAGACCATGACGTGCTTTTAATCGACTGCGGCGCAAACGTGGACACCAAGCCTTTGAACCTTCAGCAGTTCGCGATTATGGGCTCCGCTTATTCCGAGCGCATTCTGGGCATGAAGAATCCCAGAGTCGGCCTTCTGAACAACGGCGCGGAAGCCGAAAAGGGCTGCGAACTGACCAAGGAAGCTTATCAGCTCCTCCAGGAAACGCCGGTCAACTTCACGGGAAACTGCGAGGGCAGGGATATTCTCTCCGGTGATTTTGACGTCGTGGTTGCGGATGGCTTCGCAGGAAACGTCGCCCTGAAGTCCATCGAGGGAACCGCCTCCATGATTATGGGCATACTCAAGCGTGAGCTCATGGGGGGCATTCTGTCCAGAATCGGCGCGCTTTTTGCAAAAAGCGCTTTTAAGCGCGTCAAATCCAAAATGGATTACAGCAAGCACGGCGGGGCGCTTCTTTTAGGAATAGACGGCGGAATCATCAAAGCCCACGGAACCTGCGACGCCAACGCTTTTGCGGTGACGCTGCACCAGGCGGCCGCGTTTATCGACGGAGACGTCGTAAACATAATCAGGCAGAGCATCGAATCGATGCCGATGCCGGAATAATTCTTAACGGACTAATCCCTTTATTTTCGAAAGGAGCACAACATGTTTGAAAAAATCCGCTCGCTGATCGCGTCCCAGATGAATGTGGACGAGGACAAGATCACCATTGACACGAACCTGGTGGAGGATCTGAAGGCCGACTCGCTGGACGTGGTGGAATTGATCATGGATCTTGAACAGGAATTCGATCTTGAAATACCCGACGAAGACCTTCCGAAGGTTACCACCGTCAGGGAAATCGTGGACTACATACAGTCCCGCACGGGAAATGACAAAGCTTGAAGAACTCCAGTCGCTTATCGGCTACGTCTTTCGGGATCAGACCCTGTTAAAAACCGCGCTTACCCATACTTCATACGGCGCGCCCTATAACAACCAACGGCTGGAATTTCTGGGAGACGCGGTACTCGGGCTTTTCGCGGCAAAGGCGCTTTACTTTGTCTCTCCCGAGATGAAGGAAGGGGAAATGACCCGCGTGCGCGCCGCCTCGGTATGCGAAGGCGCCCTGTTCGAGAACGCCGAAGCCTTTTCGCTCGGGGACTACCTCTTCCTCGGCAGAGGGGAGGACCTGTACGGCGGAAGGAAAAAGCCTTCCATCGTTTCCGACGCGTTCGAAGCGCTGACCGCCGCCATCTATATCGACGGCGGACCGGAAGCTGCCGCGGCGTTCGCGAAGAAATTCGTCCCAATCCGCATTGCGGGAGACGAAAAGGCCGTCGACTGCAAGACCAGGCTTCAGGAACTTCTGCAGCGGCACGGCGCGGCGGACATCCGCTATGTTCTGGTTGAAGAACGCGGCCTGGACCACGACAAACGCTTCGTATCCGAAGTACGGAAGGGCGAAGTCGCTTTAGGCAGGGGCGAAGGCCGGACCAAAAAGGAAGCCGAGCAGAAAGCGGCGAAGCAGGCGCTGGAAAAGCTGGTCCCCGGAACATAGGGCGGCCGGACAAAACGGCATTGAAGCAATCTTTATTATTATTTTCTAAACGTAACGGTTTTTACCGCTGGCAAAATACTCTTTGGCATACGCCGAAATCCACCTGAAAAAACCGAAAACCGCAAAACAGCGCAGCCGGCAAACGGCCGCGCTTTCCTTATGCCGTCCGGGCCTCGATTGCGAAGCCCTCCGCGCCATGTTATAATCTAAAAGTTGTAACAATTAACAGAGGTGTGAAATGCTGCTTACAAAGCTGGAGCTGTTCGGCTTCAAATCCTTCGCCAACAGGATCGAGATCCGGTTCGACAGGGGCGTGACGGCCATTATCGGCCCGAACGGAAGCGGCAAGAGCAACATCGCGGAAGCGATCCGCTGGGTTCTCGGCGAGCAGTCTGCAAAAAGCCTGCGCGGCGCGAAGATGGAGGACGTCATCTTCTCCGGCACCCAGGCGCGCAAGCCTATGGCATACTGCGAGGTCCAGCTTACGCTGGACAATTCGGACCATCTGCTTCCAGTGGCGTATTCCGAAGTCCAGATCACCAGAAGGGTCTACCGCTCCGGCGAAGGAGAGTATTTCATCAACCGCGCCCCCTGCCGCTTAAAGGACATCGTGGACATTTTCAGGGATACGGGCATCGGCAGGGAGGGCTACTCGACCATCGGCCAGGGCAGGATCGACGACATCCTCTCCAACCGGTCCGAGGACCGGCGCGCGGTTTTCGAGGAAGCCGCCGGCATCAGCAAATACCGCGCCCGCAAGGAAGAAGCGGAAAGAAAGCTCGTTTCCACACGCGCCAATCTTTTAAGGATCGGCGACATCGTCGACGGGCTCTATTCGCGTCTCGGACCGCTATCTGAACAAAGTGAGCGCGCAAAGCAGTATCTCAGATATAAGGAGGAGCTGAAAGGCGTCGAACTGAACGCGTTTCTGCACCAGTACGACCGCTCCCGCGCCCGCATCGCCGGGCAATCGGAGGCGATCGCCGCGCTTTCTGCCAGGGAGGAGGCGCTTTCGCAGAAATGCGAGGAGCTTCTTTCGTCAGCCGCGGCCGAAAACGATTCCGCCCGAAGTGCGGATGCGCTGATTTCCGAGCGCCAGAGAGCGCTTTTGGAGCTGACCCGCCGGGTGGAACAACAGGACGGCGAAAGCCGCGTGATCGCGGAACGGGCACAGCGCTTGCAGCAGGATGCCGCTCAGGCGGATCGGGAAGCTGCGGAAGGCAGAACGCTGATCGCCGAAAGAGAAAAGGCGCTTCTCGGAGCGGAAAGCCGCAGGGACGCGCTCGCGGAAAACCTGAGCGCCCTTTCGGGAAACGTCAGAAAGCGGGAGGACGAGCTGTCCAAGCGCATCGCGCTGATCACCGGACAGGAGGAGGAACTGGAGCGCCGCAAGGAACGCATCATAGAGGATATGAACCGGCTGTCCTCCGCAAAGATCCAGTCTTCGAGACTTTCCGCCATGCTGGATACGATCTCTCAGCGCGAATCGGAAATTGCCCCGGCAATTGCCTCGGCGAAAAGAGAATGCGAAGAAATCGAAAAGGAAGAGGCCGAGCACGGCGAAAAGGTGAAATCTGCCGAAAAGGCGCAGAAAACGGCGGAGGAGGAAACAGAAAAGGCGGCACGCGCCGTCTCGGACGCCGCCGCACAGGCGCAGGAGAACGAAAAAAAGCGCCGGGAGCTGGAGCGTGAAAACGCGTCGCTCGTTTCCCGCGTCAACCTGCTTCGCGAGATGCAGCGTGAATTCGAAGGATACTACTCGGGCGTTAAGAATCTGCTTCGGGACAGCGCCAAAGGCCTGATCGGAAGCGGGGTTTTGGGCGTGGTCGCGCAGCTTCTGCGCGTTCCGGAAAAACTCGAAAAGCCTGTGGAATACGCGCTTGGCGCGGCTTTGCAGAACATCGTTACCGCGGACGAGAACGCCGCCAAACGCGCCATCGAGCACCTTCGGAAGAATAATTACGGCCGGGCCACGTTTCTGCCGCTGACCGCCATAACGCCCCGCCTGCTGACGGATTCCGAGAAATCGCTTTTGAACCGGCCGGGCGTTTTAGGCGTGGCCAGCGACCTTGTCAAAACCGAGCCGGCATACAGAAATATCTGTGAAAATCTGCTGGGCCGCACCGTCGTGGTGGAGGATATGGACGCCGGGATCGCCCTCGCGCGGGACGCGCGCCATGCTTTTCGGGTTGCGACCCTGAGCGGGGACATTATTCACGCGGGCGGTTCCATCACCGGCGGAAGCGCCCAGAAAAAGGACGTCGGCCTTTTGGGCCGGGAGAACGAGATCAACCGGATAACGGCGGAAATAAAAGAGATCGAACGGGGAAAGGCCGCGCTTTTTGAGCGGGACGCGGCAATAAAGGCCGCAGCCGAAGAAGCGAAGATAGCCGGTGAGGAAGCCGGGGAAAAGGCACAGGCCGCCCGCATCGCGCTCGCCCAGCTTTCCGAAAAAGGAGAGACGCTCGAACTGCTCCAAGGACAGTACGCGGCAAAGCTCACGGAAAAACTTGCCGAGGCCGAAAGACTCGCGGAAACGAAGAGGGATATAGAAAAGCAGTTTTCTGAGATTACGAAACTCCAGTCCTCGCTGGAAAACAGCAAGACCGTTTCCGAAAAGGATGCCGAAAGCGCGCAGGAAGCCGTTTTATCCATGCGCAGGGAACGCGAAACGCTGACCGAAGCCTTGAACGGCGCGCGCATGGAGCACCTTTCCCTGAAAAAAGAACACGAATCGCTTTGCGAAACCTGCCAAAGGCTGCAAAAAGAGCTTGACGCAGCGAAAGCCGCCGAAAGAGCCGCCGAAGGGCGGAAGGACGCCGCGGCATCGGCGACGGCGGCGCTTTCGGAAAAGTCCAGCGAGCTCAGCCGGACGATCGCCTCAATAAGAAAGGAAAGCGAAGAGCGGATGGAGATGATCCGCGAGAGCGAGCAAAAAAGAGACGAGAGCCTTTCCCATGCGAAGGAGCTGGAGCGAAGGGCTGAAGAATGCCGGAAGGAGTCCGCGGAAATTCTGGACCAAAAACACGCCGCGGAGCTGGCAAAGGGCAAATTCGAGGCGGAGCTCACGGCGCTTCAGAACCGAATCTGGGAGGAATACGAACTGACCTACGAAGGCGCGATGGCCTACAGGACCGGCGCCTCCTACACCGCGTCCCAGCGACAGACTGACCAGATTAAAAAAGACGTCAAAGCGCTTGGCGAGGTAAACGTCGGCGCGATCGAGGAGTTTAAGGACGTCAAGGCGCGCTACGACGAGCTTTATACCCAACAGCAGGACCTGATCAACGCGGAAAGGGACCTGACCGTTTTAATAGACGAACTGCTTTCGACCATGCGGAAACAGTTCAGA
>Ga0209639_1003163_pt1 | contig 11416 bp, 10 predicted proteins | sample EPASupsiteHSE605_FD_187268 | JGI IMG/M metagenome (GOLD analysis project Ga0209639, IMG submission 187268) | Bioremediated contaminated groundwater from EPA Superfund site, New Mexico - Sample HSE6-05 (SPAdes) (version 2) | ecosystem: Environmental > Aquatic > Deep subsurface > Groundwater >...
AGTGATGTTGCCCTTTTCTCCATTCATAGGACTGACTGTTACCCACGAGCTCCCTTTTATATCTATGACTGAAACACTCCATGTTGTATTGGTAGTAAAAGTAAGCGTCTTACTACCAGCCAGATAATCTGAAGTTATCACACCGGAAGAAAGGCTAAGATTTATTTCTGGAATTAGTTCCTTTGAACACCCGGCAATTAGAAGAAATATAATCGGTAATAAATAATATTTTCTTTTCATCACACTAATTGAATTAAAATTTTATCACTGTAAATTACTACTGATGAGTTACATATTTAACTAAATAAATAATCACCTAAAATTCTTAATAAAAGAAGCATCTGTCGGATAAAATATTTATCCTTAAAGTGTTAACCAAAAACTAACACTCACCCAACAGATGTAATGCAAAGATAATAAGAACATTGGATTTAAGGCAGGAAAAGCCGATAAAAATTTACAGAGGAACGATTAACAAGTTACACAGAAGATTTGAACTGCCAGTTGTTTTTACATCTTGTTCATTTTCTGATTGTTACCAATAAATTTTCTTGTGTTTTTCAAGAAAAAATTATGCGCAATCACTTGATAAACAACAAAGTGTAATTTTAACTGGCAGTTAAATTGTGCCCTGCAACTTTTCCGCAGGTTTTCTTGTCTAACTACAAACAAGAAAATAACAAACATGAAAAACAACTTATTCCTTTGCATTGCGGCGATGGTCGTCGGCAGTGCCTCAATGATGTACCCTACCACCAATCTTAACGCCTGCTCTACAATCAAGCTGCAGAAGGGTAACGAGCTTATATACGGACACAACCTCAACGAGGGGGACATGGGTGTGCCGGGGATGATTTTCATTAACAAGCGGGGCGTTTTTAAGAATGGGCGCACATTTAGCGAGCTGTTTAACAAAGACGGCAAAAAACCGTCGGAATACAGCTGGATATCGCGCTATGGGTCAGTTTCGTTCAACAATATTGGGCGGGACCTGCCGGACGGGGGCATGAATGAGGCGGGGCTGTATATCTGGGAGATGAACGAGGAGGCCGATTACCCGCAAAACGACAGTCTGCCCAGGCTGATGCACGCAAATTGGATGCAGTTTGTGCTGGACAACTGCCTGACACTGGACGAGGCAATCAGCAGTGCGTCGGCATTTCAGATTGACGGATGGACCTGGCACTACTTCATAAGCGATGCGTCGGGAGATTGCGCCTCACTGGCGTTTATTGGCGGCAAGGTGAAGGTGAACCGCGGGAGGGAGATGCCTGTGGCCGGGCTTTTTAACACACCATACGACCGCGAAATGGAAGTCCTGAGATACTACAAAGGATTTGGCGGCCTCTACGATATCGAAATGAACAACCCAAACGTCCCACGCTTTGTAAAGACAGCCGCCATGCTGCGCGATTTTGACCCCTCCCGCAACATCGACCCCTCCCGCGGCGCAGTGGACTATGGCTTCGAGATGCTGAAGAACATTACAGTGTACGACGAGCCGGAGTGGTCCATAATTATTGACGCAAAACGGAGGAACGTGTATTACAAAACCAGGCTCAACCCCGCAATCAAAAGCTTCTCAATGGATGCGCTCGATTTCTCCAACAACAGCGCCACCTTGATTCAGGACATGGACACCCCAAAAGGGGGCGACGTTCTTGACATGTTCCAGCCATATTCTACACAGGCAATGAAAAGCTTTCTTGCAACAAAACTGGTTCCGCTGTTACCCAAAGAGATGATTACATCCGGAGGCTTAACCCCCGATGAGTTTGCCGACAGATTCGCCTGCATTACCGACAAAGCAGAATTACCTGCTAACCAATATTTTGCCGGAGTGTGGAAAACCAAACCAGCCGCCTCCAAAGATGACCTGGAGATTGAAATCCGCCTACGGACAAACAAAAATGCAGTATCCGGCGAAATTGTATTTAACAACGGAGAGTCCGCCTACCCAATCACACACATCGGCCTGCTGGGCAATCGCCTCACCTTCACCTACAAGAACAAGCGAGGCTACCTGCTGGATGTGCAGGCAACAATCAGCAACAATCAACTCTCTGCCCATCTACAGACGACAGAGGGGGATGCCGGGACGTTTGTGCTGTATAAGTAGGGCTGATTGCAGAAATTTAGCCCCTTTCTTATCGGGCAAAATTGTACAAAGACCACCTTCTCGATAGGTGGTTTTTTGTTATATAGCTACACTTCTGGCTGTGACTATATTTGATTTTTCCTATTAAAAACATATTTCCTAAGAAAAACATTTCTAATTCTAGATAATATTTGTGTAAAGTATCTAAATATTATACCTTTATAGGGCAATTGATTTGCTTGGTTGGTTGGATACCCTACTGTTAATTCAGAATTTGTTTTTGATCATTGTGAAAATGGAATACTATACAACAAATATGGGCTAAACTGCGCCTAATGGAGGGATATGTTCAGTATGCTAAGACAACGACACAACAATAATGAAACTGATAGCCTATTATGAAATAAATCAGAATAAACTAGGAATAGAAAACCAAAACTTATTAAAGACTTTTTCAGGTCACTATATTTGCTTTCAACAACATGTAACTATATTATTAACAATATTTTAAAAACAACAAATGGAAATAACATTATCTTTAGTTGCCGACATCTGCGGAATAATTGGCTTAATTATTAGCCTATTTGCAATCGGAGGTGTAATAAAAATTAATAAGAAAATTAATTCCAACTCCAATGAAGTATTTGTTAAGAACACTCATATTGGTGGAAACTTTACCGGCAGAGACAATTCAACTACGTAGTATTTATGTCCGACAATGGTATTTCTTTAAGTGATTCAACTGTAAATGGTAGTTTTACTGGCCGTGATGATAATTCATATACATTTTCGAATACTTATGAACGATCTACCTATTTGCAAGACTTATATGATAAATTTCAACAAGAAAAAAAAGACAATCCTGAATTGCAAGAATTGTGCGAAGAGTTAGATTATTTCAACTCACTTATTGAGAACGAAGAGATGATTGGTCTTGAGAACAAACTCACAGCTGGAAACAGACAAAAAATTATTAGTTATGCGTTGAATGTAAAAGAGAAATTCCATAAAAAATTGATGAAAACATCTCAATATTCGAGTGTTGCACAAGATATCAATGTTTATATTCTCGCTAAAGTTCGCAGAAGTTTTATGATGGAGGTTTATACTTTAATCTGTGACAATGCGCCAGAAGAAAGAATAAATCTTCTGATTACTGAAAGAATAATTAATCCAGTTAAGGCTGAATTAGGGCTTAATATTTTTAAATATGATGAAGACGACATAATGGGCATGATATTTTTTTTAACTGGTAACTGCCACCTAAAATGGACAACATAAAATGTTAATCTATCATCCAGCATTTGATATTTATAACTGTGTGTTTCGTATGCTTCAACTATTGACTCATATGAATCAAGATGAAGTTGAAATCGATCGCCTTCGCATTTGGGATTTTTATTTGACTTTCCCAAATGAGGCTAGAAATATTTCTTTCCCTATGGCATTATCTGAATTAAAAGGAATATTTATTAAGAAAGATCCAAATCCTTATGAAGATCTGATTGACGCTAAAAGAATTATGGAACGCATGAACTCCTTTCAGCTTTCTGCATTAAAGTGTATTGCATCATATGGTTTAATTGATTCAGAGTTACTTTCAAAAAACATTGTACGGAGAACAAGTAAAGAAATACCAAAAGAACTTGCCAGCAAATTTGAAGAATTGACAATTGAAAAGGCAAATATTATAAAGTTGATTGTAGGTTTTTGGGAGTTACCGCTATATGGTAAGTTTGGATTAAAAGACAGAACAGGACTAATTGAATTTAAGTATGACCAACGATAGACCACATCTCTATTTGAATCGCTTAGTAGTTGTAAATCACAACGGAGCAATTGCCTTTGATGAAAATTTTCACAGAGGAGTGAACATTATTAGAGGGCAGAACAGTTCTGGGAAATCAACAATCTCTAATTTCATCTTTTATGTGCTGGGTGGAGACTATAGTAATTGGACAACCGAAGCACTAAAGTGTAAAGATGTTATTGCTGAAGTTGAAATTAATGGTGCTGTAATCACCTTAAAGCGACATATTTCGGAAAGTGGTCTTCAGCCAATGAGTATTTTTTGGAACAATTATGAAGAATCAAGAAAGGATAGTATTAACTGGCAAACTTTCCCATACAAACAGAACATAAACAGCAACACAGCAAGCTTTACAAATATTATATTCAAAGCACTTACCTTTCCTGAAGTAAAAAATGAATCAGATAGTAACATTACTCTCCATCAGATTTTACGTCTTTTATACATAGATCAAGATACACCAACGCAGAGTTTATTCAGATTTGAACGATTTGACCTGCCATTAACAAGACAGGCTATTTCAGAAGTATTACTCGGCATTTATGATGATACTTTGTACACTCAAAGACTAGCATATCGATATGCAATAAAAGAAAATGACGAAAAGAAGAAGCAATTCGAAAATATAAATAGAGTTTTTGGCCAATCTGGAGCCGCAACAAATCTTGGAAGTGTCCAAAAAGAAATAGAACAGGCCCTATCTGAATTAATATCTATCGATAAAGCAATTGTTGAGTTAAGGATGCAATTGATTGTGAGAACGTCCAAACGTACTGCTCTTAATTCTGAGATTATCCAAGCAGATTTAATGCCTGTTAAAAATAGAATTCGAGAAATTAAAACTCAGATCAATCAATATGAGATAGAGATTTCTGATTCAAAACAATTTGTATCAACATTAGTAAAAAGAGTTGATGAATTGAATAATTCTTTGCTTACCAGGAAAGTTTTAGGCGAACTTCCACTAACTCATTGCCCTCAATGTCTAAGTCCTCTAACAAATCAATGTCAAGAAGGTCATTGTTTTTTATGTAAACAACCTTTAGCTGAAGAAGCTGAAAAGGCAAATGCAAAGAGGTTGCAACTAGAAATGGAGTTGCAGATAAAAGAATCCAAAAGTTTACTTGAAGAAAAAGAAAGAAAGTTTGTCGAATTAATTAGTGAACTTCCTATTTATATTGAAAAAGCAAGGGTTTTACAAAAACAACTTGACACGTCAATTGAAGCAAGCCAGACAACAAGAGATCAAAGAATTGATGAATTGCTAATCTCAAAGGGTGGAGTTGAGAAGAAAATTGAATATTTAACTCAACAAATCAAAGCAGTTGAGATGCTTGAACTGCTGAAAAAAGAATTGGCAGCACTCGCTTCTTTAATAGAAAGATTAAAGCTTGAAATATATCAGAAAGAAAATCAGCAAAGAGAAAAATTTCAAACTGCCCTGCAAAAAATTAGAGAATATACATTGTTCATTTTGAGAAATGATCTTGATCGGCAAGATGAGTTCCGTACAGGAAGAATTGTGGAAGTTGATTTTCAAAAGGATGCATATTCTCTTGACGGAGGGAATAACTTTTCAGCCAGTTCTAAGATTTATTTTAAAAATGCAGTTTTATTTTCAATTTTCTTTTCAAGTCTTGAATTAGAGTTTTTTCGTTATCCCAGATTTATTCTTTGCGATAATATGGAAGATAAAGGAATGGAAAAAGTAAGAACACAAAACTTTCAGAATCTTGTTGTTTCAATGTCTGAAAGACATGGTAAAGACCATCAAATTATTTTTACAACATCAATGATTGCAGATGAACTAAACAATACTCCATATTGTGTAGGAGATAGTTATGACAGAAATAATAAAACACTTACGGTTTAGTGTGTTTCTGATTTGGAAAACTAAAATTATACTTACCGGAATAAAAACATTGAGGAACTGCTAGCACATATGTGAGCAAAAAAACCACACTTCATTCTAAATATCACTCAATTTGTGCCAAACAGAGGATAGAAATACAATCAGACAACTATGTTTATTCCGATGATTGTAACCCCTCCTTATTCCGACGGGCAATTATAAGGTCAACCATGTTTTGATTTATAAAAATATAACAACCATCAATTAAAACCTTGCCTATTACTTTTCAAGCGCTGAAATACCCATAATAACACCGTTGAATACCTTTTCTATTCTTCATCCCTCACCACTCCAATAAACTCCCCTATTACCGAAAAATTATCATCTTCAACAATCGTGATAGACTTAAATTCTGGGTTCACCGGTTTCAGTACGATTCTTTCGTGCATCCATTCGCCGGTCTCTTTGTCGTAGGATTTTTCGCTGGTGTAGGTTTTTATGGTGTAGCTGCCGTTGTGGTCGGAGTCGAAGATGCCGCGGTGCTGTACAAGGACGATTTTATTGTTTCGTGAGCCGACGACATTTGTGCGGAAGACACATAGGCTGCCGTCCGGAATTCGGGGCTCCATGGACTTGCCCTTTGCCTGGACTATGAACATGTTTCTGTTTAGTTTGCCTAAGCCTTCTACCTTTACCCAGCCGAGTTCTCCTTCGTCGTATTGACCTTCGCCAAATGCTCCGCAGGCAGCCTTGATGGAATAAAGTGGCAGGAAGTCTACATATTTCACGTTGTCGTTCACTTCGGCTTCAATGCGCGGTCCTTTTGCTTCTGCCTGCCCAGCCTGCGGAATCGGTTGCTCCAACGGAATCGGCAGTGCCAGTTGGTTGGCAAAATGCGCCTCCAGTTCTTTGTCGCAGAAATAGACATAACACCCTTTCATTCCGCGGGTCATGAGGGTGCGGTATGTGTTTTTGATGATGCGATCGGCAATTGCGATTGCTTCTGCGGGGTTTTCCTTGAGCATTGTCTTGATGCCGGCAATGGAGCGGTCCATCCCCGACCGCCGTTTTACATCGGTGATTATTTTGCCGTTTTCATATCTGATGTCTGTTCCGACAATCACGCCCACATAGTCCAGTTCCAGTCCCTGACAGGTGTGGATACAGCCGATTTCGTTCACCGATTCTTCTGCAATTATCCATGCGCTTCCGTCTTTGGTGAGGTTCCAGCGCATTTTGAAGTCGGAACCCAGAATATTATCAGGTATATTAACAGGTGTAGTAACAGGTATCTCTATGTCGTAATAAAGTGGGTTGCGCTTGCTTTTCCAGTCCCAGCAATATCCGGCAACCATCCGGGACTTGTTGTTGATGCTGTTTTTCTCTGTAATTGCTTTGCGGAGTTGGTTAGGGTCGGTAAAGATGCGGAAGTCAAAATCGTCTTGTGTCAGTTTGAAGTTGGCAGTTTCGCGAAGTTGTAGTGTGTTGTCGAGCCAGGAGAGGTAACCGTCCGAACCGTTGCAGCGGAACTGGGATTCGAGTTTGAGCTTTTGCACCTTTGCTCCTGCACTCTCTGCCCATTTGGCTATCTGTGTTGAGTCTCCGATGTCTTTTATGTGGATCTTCTGGTCGTTGTCTATAAAGAAGATGGTGAATTTTGAAGCGTTTATGAGTTCGAGCACCTGGTTTTCTCCTTGATTCTGATACAGTCCGCTTTTGAGATTGAGCCGATGTGCTTCGTCTACAATCAATGCGTCAAATGTGTTTTTGTCGCAGTCCCAGTAGCTTCCGGTTCCGCCGAACATGTTGTCGATGTTGCTGCGTCTGAATTTGCCTGTCAGTTTGGTTAGGTACACTGCTCTGGGGGCAGCGTTTTTGGAGACATACTTGGCAACCAGACCTCTCTTTGTCAGTTCCGTCAGCAGGTTTATTGCAACCACGCTCTTGCCTGTCCCCGGCCCTCCTTCCACTATCAGAACCTGCTTCTTTTCATTTGTCGCTCTTTGGGCCATCAGCAGTGCAGTTTCATAAACCTCCTTCTGGTCGTCAATCATTATGAATTCCTGATTGCCGGCAATCATTGAGGCGACGCTGTCTGCCAACTGCTTTGATGGTCTTAGCCTGCCGTTCTCGATTTTGTACATTATGTCCCTGTCGTCGCCATATTTCAAATACTTCTTTATAAAATTCCTCAGCTTTACTGCGTCGGGCCTTAAAAAAACAGGGGCTTTGTTTATGTGGAATTCATAAAAGGCGTTTGTAATCACGTCGTCCGGGGAATAGTTGTGGAGGTATGCGCATGGTATCAGGCTGATGTTCTCGTCCTGCACAGTGCGGTTGTAGCTCTCTATGAGTGCGGCATAGGACCACGCCTGATATGATGGGTGGACGGTGTCGGTGGCTCCGTGCTGGAAGTGGGTTCTCACCATCGCCTCTTTTTCTGTCAGCTGTGCGCTTGACCACTGCTTTAGCTCGACGATTATAACTTGCTGCTTGTGCTCCTCGCTCAGTCCGGTAATGATAAAGTCGATCCGCTTTGAGGTGAGCGGAATCTGAAATTCGATGGATATTCCTACATTTGCTGCTATTTCCGGGTCCGACAGTACTTTGCCCATGTGCATCATCGAATTGGTCCAGGAGAGCACTTCATTCTGCGATGTGCTTCTGCCCAGATGTCTGATGAATGCTGCTTTGATTTTGGTGTCGATCTCGTTGTTGAGGACGTCGCTCAGGAAGCCGTCTTTTGTAGACTGATATACGATCATAGTCTTTTGAATTTACAGCTCGTTGTATTTCTTGGCCGTGCCCTTGGCCTTGTCGGCCGGGTATTTTTCACCGTTCCTCTTTATCTTTTCGCGGACAATCTCGAATATGTCCAGATTGTGCTTCTCGGCCAAAAGGAATGCATATGCCAGGATGTCGGCAAGTTCTTCCTTTAATCGCTCTTTATCAACTGCTTCAACCTCCGAATCCTTCTTCCAAAGAAAGAGCTCATTGAGTTCTCCCGCTTCCAGAAAAAGTGCCAGCGCTAGGTTTTTTGAATCGTGAAACTGGGCCCAGTCTCTCTCATTTCTGAACTCAATCAGTTTTTTGACAATTTCTTGGTATTCAGTCATAGCAAAGTATCGTTAAATCTTGAATCAAAGTTACCCAAAAAACTTGAAGTCGTAGAACTATAAATAAATTTTATAGAATTAGATATATCAAATATTTGCATACATTTTTTAGTCTGGAAATTAATACTTTTATCGCATCATTATATATTTATTAGGTGTTAATTAAGAGTTAATAAGATTTCATGTTTATTTATCTTATTCTTATAAATAGTGTTTACTTTTGCATTATTGAGAATTTCATTTAACTTAAAACTAATATGTTATAAAATGCGATTCTCTTATAAGTGAATTATTTTTTGAAATTATAATCAAAGTGAATACATTTGTACTAGAAATATGGAACGACGAGTGTTCATTATGCACATTTTATACTGTACGTAATGACGATGATGGAGTTACTGTCAGGGAATCAGAGACTGACAAGTTCTTTGAGAAATACGATGCAATACCAAAGTTTGAAAAAGCAACAATTAAATTATTAAACTTTGTTTTAATAGCAATAGGAGAAGATCATGGAGCAATTGATGAACTATTTAACCGACATGAAAACGAAGTTGATGGGTTACCTTTAAAAGGCTTTTTAATTGTGGGAAACTCCAAATATAATTATCCGAACTTTCCCTTACGGTTGTTCGCACTTAGAATTACAAACAGTATTGTCGTCTTATTTAATGGGGGCATTAAGGATTCCGATACTAACCAAACCAGCAGCCTAAGAATGCAATGGAAAGAGGCTTGCAGCTATGCGAAACGGATAACAGAAGCCCTACGAAACAGGGAAATTATTATTGAAAATAACAAACTTAAATGCAATACAGGCTCCGATACAATATACCTGTAAAAAAACACAATTATGAGAAGTAAAGTAGCAGATCGTATTTTGGCAAAGACTCCAAAAGACGTTGAGATATTTGTACGGCTGCATGCAGATATTACTGTCCGTGTTAACCAGCTTTTAAAAGAGAAGGGATATAATCAAAAACAATTAGCTGCAAAACTAGATAAAAGTCCATCTGAAATTAACAAATGGTTAAAGGGAGATCACAACTTCACACTTAAGTCAATAGCAAAACTTCAGGCAGAACTTGGCGATATCATTTTGTATGTGCCTAAAAGAAAGACCTTTAGTAATGCTGGTACTCAAAGTGCAAATTTTACGGTATATTATAACGAACCGGTAAATATGAATATCCAATTTCATAAGTTCGAGACCCACAAGGTAATATCTAATAATCCATTACAAAAAAATGCAATCTAACGAAATCGGTCAACTACAACCGGAAAAAATTCACATACTTAATGTCAATATTTTGAAGTGTAGTATTGAATCTCCATTCGAATTTTCCATAAAGAACATCCATACCCACGATTTTAGTTATAAATTTGAGGTTGCGTTCAATCTTGAAGATTTACTTATTAAAACAGATTTCATTCTGAACATAACAACAAAGAGTAAAATTGCCGTTGAAGAAGAAGCTGTAGGATCGTTCCATTTTGTCTTCATTTTCAAGATAGATAATTTAAAGGATTTAGCAATTCTTAATAAAAACAATACGATTGATCTTGGGGGTGGTTTAGACAATGCTATTGCATCATTAACTTATTCAACATCAAGAGGTATATTGTTGTCAAGATTAAAAGGGACTGCCTTGGAAAATTTCATGCTTCCTGTAATTGATCCTAATCAACTCATTAATAATTCATCTTTGAGTTAGAACGACTTCTTTTATTCTTATGGCATGGTTTCCCAATTGATATATATTCTTTTGCTGAGAGCCGCGATTGTTTTCTGGTACGCGGTAATGGCTTTAACTATTATTTATTTAAATAACCAGACAGCATCACTAAGCTGGGCTCATTATATAAAATCCAGCTTTCTATGTATTTCGACATTTAATGAAGAAGCTGTAATTTCTAATGGCGCCTTTCTATCCAAAGTTGCTTTTGTTGAAGCTGTTTCTGGAATAATTCTTACAATTGTCTCTATTGCCAGATGTATTAATACATTACCTGCTGTTGAAGAAATTGACAAATCTTAATTCTCTGAATTTATATATATATATCAGAACATTGATTAAATATAACTAACAATGATACAAGAACTAGAAGCCCTTTGGAAGACGTATGAAGAAAAATTTTCCGATCATGTCAAAAACGTAGAGGATTCGCAATCTCGAAAGAGAGCCGAATTATTAAAGGAGGTTTTATCTCACAAATGGATGTACTCAGATGTTGAAGATTGTCAGATTCTAATTACTGGTGTAAATCCTTCTTTTGATGGTAAAGGTCATGGGTGCTTTAAATTAAAAACCTGTGATCATCCATACTACAAATCCCTTAAAGAAATGGTTGGCGATTTGCTTTCAGTTACCGACTATCTCGACTTGTTCACTTTTCGGGAAACAGCTCAAAGCACTATATCTAAATTTTCAAAATACCCTGTAGGTCTTAAATTCCTTGCAGAACATCTTGCCATTACACAACATAAAATAGAACAGTTAAATCCTTCTATTATTATTGTGGCGAATAAGGGCTCATGG
>Ga0209639_1003167_pt1 | contig 11409 bp, 13 predicted proteins | sample EPASupsiteHSE605_FD_187268 | JGI IMG/M metagenome (GOLD analysis project Ga0209639, IMG submission 187268) | Bioremediated contaminated groundwater from EPA Superfund site, New Mexico - Sample HSE6-05 (SPAdes) (version 2) | ecosystem: Environmental > Aquatic > Deep subsurface > Groundwater >...
TGGCTAACGCCAAAAAGGCCTTTCTCCAGACCCTGGCATCATGCTCTGCATTGTTAGCTTCTAACCGTTCCATACAATCGCGTTAGGCTGTTTATTGCAGGCTTAGCGCCCTCTTCAACTTAATCTTACTCGTTTCTTATGTTTGTCTGTTTGTCTTTAATAAAAAAGCATGCTCATCAAATGTTAAGTCGGTATAATTTAACCGGAAGGGCGCTAGAAGAGAAAAGCTCCCGAGCCGTATTCCAAAGCTCCGGATGATCCTGCTTGATTTTAAGCCAATACCACCATTCCACTCCCCAAAGATAAATCTGAGGAAAGCCAACTTTTCTAGCGAAAGAAACGTTATCTTCCAGCTTTCGGCTATCCATTGACTTAAACTGCTCCGAGAGAGGCCTACCTGTAGTCGACCCTGAAATCCAAGGTTCCGCTTGCAATTCTATCACAATAGCTTTGTCTTGTCCGGCCACCATTTTATTCATCCAATATTTGAATTGAAAAAATCGGGGACCGATCGGATAGTCAAAATATCCCAAACCTTCTTTGAATATCGTCCGATACATTGTTGTTCCAAAAATGTCCGCTCGGGAAGCCGCCCTCACCCAAAGGCTTAGCTCCCCTGAATCCGTCACGATTATCTGGCGCGTTGGATCCGCCGCCCTAACCAAGGCCAGCTCGCGGTCCAAAAGAGCAACATCTAATTTAGGGCATATTCCAAAAGGCAAAAACGGCTCATTTTCAACTTGCCAATATTTTACCTCTGGATTGTTTTTATATCTCTCCACAGTAACCCTGATAAATTTCAGCAGGTCTTCTTTTCTTTTTTCGTCCTGCCCGGACAACCTTCCCGGAATAGCACACTCCGGCCAGCGCGGAACTTTTTGCCCTGTCACTAATATGACTTGGGCATTTCTTTCGGACGCCCGGGCCAGCTGCCAATCGACATCAGAAAAATCATACTGGCCCTCATTTTTTTCTACCAGATCCCAATATATCGGCAAGCGGATTTTTCTTATTTTCAAATCGTCCAGCATGGCAACATACGCTTCCTTCCAATCGAGACCGATATCAGAGGCGTATCGGCTGGAAAAAGTAACGCCTAATTCCGCGGCGGAATTTTCGCTCGTGACTGGGATATTGAAGTACGCCAAAAGCAAAATCATTAAAGCCAGCGCGCCAAGAAATACCGCGCTAAAAATTTTTATTATCTTTTTTAATAAAAGCATCATTTAGATCTAGAAATCAAAAATAAGCCCAGGGTGATTATTATTATTGAAACTATTTTTTGGGTAATACTTTTCATATCTCTTTTTTCATTGAACACTCCTGGCACCCAATGGGAAAAAGCCGCTCCCCAGATTAAAATAAAAACATATTCGATAGAAACCAAAGCATTGACCAATGTCACGCTCCCTAATGATATGGCGTAATTGACCAAAAATGAACCAGCGCCTCCCATGGCTTTATTAAGGACAAACAACGTGCCGGACCTCGCGTTGTCTCTTTCGGGTTTTCTAAATTTAGAAATAGACGCGAGAATTGCCTTGCGCCAGGGAGGAAACGCCAACAAGCTAAGCGCTCCCGCGACAAGGCCGAATCTGGTCCAAATAAAGACATTGAGAAAATTATCTTTTTCATAGAAATCCTTGAACAAAGTGAACGCTCCTGCTAAAAGAATGCCAGCAATGATGGAAGGGAAAAGGCCGGAAAAAAATTTTCTATCTTTTTGAAACGGCAGATTAAAAGAAATAGCAATTCCGCCGATTATCAAAACAATTGCCCCAAAAAACTGGACGGCGCTCAGATGCTCTTTCAGGAGAAAGATTGAGAGAAAATAGGTGACCACCGGGACAATCGCTCCCACGACCGGAGTGACCCTGCTCGCTTCGCTCTTATTTATAGCGTAAAAAAGAACCAACATTCCGTAAATAAAAACCATTCCCGAAATAACGCTAAAGACTCCTTGAGAAACGCTTATGGAATGAAATCCAAAAGGAAAAAACACAAACGTGAATACGCTTAGGACTCCGGAATAAAAGGCGTAAATAGCCGGATGGGAAACTTTTTTGGATGACAATAAAAACTTGTCTAGAATGACCTGCAAGGATATCAAAAGATAAGCGACAATTGAAATGAGAAGCCAATTCATCCAGTTTTGTTTTTTGTTTGTTGTTAATGATATTTTACACCAATTTAGCCATATTAAAAAGTCTCCGCTTTGAGCGGAGACTTTCAAAAGATAATTTTAAGAATTCAACTTATAGAAATATAGGCTGACATCCGCCACCCATTTTCTGACGCCCTGAGGATCGTGCCCCGCACAACTGCTTCCGCACTTCCATACCAGCATCTTCTCGGGTGTATTGATTTTTTTGTCTACCAGATTATTTATCCTTCCACCCACTTCTTTCACGGCCTGCTCGGGACTATCAAAGCAGCTATAGCCTGAAGCAGTAGGATTATATGAACCTTTATATCCCCAATAATTAAAACAATCCTTGCCGTTCTTTTTAGGCGAGTGCGTTCCCCAGTCGCTTTCTTTCTTGGCAATTCCAATAAGGAAAGCCGCGACGATCTTTTTTTCCTTAGCGATGGCCGGAGCCATTTTTTCCATTGGATGGCCATTGACTAATTCGGAAATGTTTGTTTCGCTCAAAGCATCTTCAATCTTATCTTTTTCTTCTTGTCTTTTGATTTCTTGCTCTTCGCATAGTTTGGGTAATTCTTTTTTTTCTTCCGGAATTGCCATCGCTTTTTCAATTCTAATCATCGGATCGACTATTTCCATATCCGGTTTTTGGACGGCCTCCTGGTACTGGGCGCTAGCTTTTTCTTCAAATAGCATAGAAAAAAACAACCTCATACAGAGTACGAGAATGAAGCTAAGTAATATTTTTCGTTTTGTGATCCTTACCCCCTTAAATCTGCTTCTCAAGTTTCGCAGACGCAGGAAAGAAACAATTTCCTTCCTCTTTCTCAGGAAATATTCACCCATCAGGTTTGCCCAACGTTCCTGGCTCTAATAATCCTCCGAACTTTCTTTCAACCCAAATTCTTGAATTCCGAATGTCCGCCAAAAAGCTGGAAATGCCCCTATTTAGATATTTCCCTGCAATTATGGCTTATTTCAGCCTCGCAGGCATCGTCTCGCCATAGCCTTAGCCCAGGCGGACTTGTTTATTAAACGACCAAAATAGTATAACAAAAAGGTTGCCTTTTGTCAATCAGGCCTAGCTGGCCTTATTGAATTTCTTGAAATACATATCCACGTCAGTTACCCACTTCTGAACAGCCTTTGGGTTGTCCCAAGAGCAATCGTAGCCGCATTTCCAAACCGTTACCATTTTTCCGGGAGTATTTACCTTCTCATTTTCCACCAAGAAGGCCAATCTTTTGGCCACACTGTCTACAGCGTCCTGATTGCTGTCAAAACAGGTGTGTCCCCCGGTTCCCATTTTTTTTCTTTTCGCCCGAAATCCCCAATAATTGAGACAATCTTTGCCATCCAGAACCGGTACGCGCTTGCCCCAGTTGGATTCTTTCTTGGCAATCGCCACAATAAAAGCCGCCACAACCCTGTCTTTTTTGGCAATTTCCGGAGCCATTTTTTCGATCGGATAACCCTTGGTCATGAGCCGGATTTCCTGCTCCAAAATTTCCCGATCTTCGATGCCAGCCTGCTCCGCCTCTTTCTTTTTTGCCTCATAATCATTCAAAAGCTGGGTGATATATTGGGGATTTATTTCCTCTTCAGACCCGTCTCTTTCGGCGCTTTCTCCCAAAACCTTGCCAGAAGTTTTTGAATCCTTATTCTTAGCTAGGGCGCCTTGGCCGAGGTAGCGGTAGACCATAGTCATAAGGAACATCCCAAAGATAACTGACGCCACGATGGAAACATTCCACATCTTAGGAACGGAGACGCCTCGCACTGTTCCATTAATGAGGTCGCGCGCGTAATTTTCCCAACTGGAATATCTGTCCTTGATAGAAGAATACATATCAAACTTCATTCGGACGGCGTATTCCTTCTGAAGCGCGATTATTCTCGGATTAACGCTATCGATCCTGCCGCAAGGCCGAAAAACAGCCTCGCCTCTTCGTATTTTTTTCAGCTCTTGATCGGTAAGATACAATTTTGAATCTAAAGTCAAAAAATTCTTTGTTCTCTTATGCCTAAAGAACAAAGTGGAATTTTTTTTATGCTTGATGACGAATTGGGCCAAGGGCAAATCAAAAGACACCGCGCCCTTTATTTTCCCCCCTAATCCATCAAGGAAAATGTTTTTATCTGGCTGCAAGCGCATTTAAGGTTGGTATTAATTTTCTCTTTTTTTTGTTTTATTTCCTAGACTTATTATACCACTTTTTTACCCCCACACCAAGCGCTATTTAAAATATCGAAGCGAATTATCTTACAGTTTTCCCATTGCTTTATCTTGGTGCGGAGGTGTGCTTTTTTGCAAGAAAAAGATAGCCAATCCAGCCAAGAGCATCAAAGCGCTCAAAAGCTGGCCCAGCGTCAGAAATCCCAAGATGAATCCGATTTGCTCGTCCGGCTCACGAAAAAATTCGACCCCGATTCGAGCTATTGAATATCCGATAAGATAAAGAGCAAGCATTTTTCTTTTCAAATATGGCTGATTTCTAATCGGCCAAAGGATCAAAAACAACAACAAGCCTTCTGCCAAAGCTTCGTAGAGCTGGGAAGGATGGCGCAAAAGGATAAAAGTCCGTCCGTTCTCATCTAGAAAGTACATTCCCCAAAATTTCCCGGTAATCCTTCCGTAAAGCTCGCCGTTCAAAAAATTTCCAATTCGGCCAAAAAAATACCCGGCTGGAATAGTTGGAACGATAAAATCAGCCCATCGCCAAAAGCCTACTCCATATTTCTTCAAGAAAAAATAAGAAGCCGCGAGAACACCCAGAAGTCCGCCGTGGAAACTCATGCCATAAATCCCAACAAATTCGTGGGATATGGAATCATATGGGGAAAATATGGCGATCGGATTATTCCAAAAAAAGGAAAAGTCATAAAACAAGACATACCCCGATCGAGCGCCGATAAGAAGACCGATAAAAACATAAAATAAAAAATCCAAAACGATACTGCGTAATTGGGTCTCATTCAGATCCTTGGTTGAAGCTTTGAATTCCTCGGATCTTATCCGATATAACAGCAAAAAATACACCGCTAAAAACCCCGCTAAATACATGAGCGAGTACCATCCGACAGAGAAGGGCCCCAAACGGAGAGCTATCGGATCAATATGCGTAGGAAGGTTTTGATATAAATTCAGGAAATCATTCATAGTAAACAACAGCATTATTGACTGCGATTCTTTTGTGATATTATCACAGTTTCTGAAAATTAAAAAAATCCCCTCAGACAATTGAGAGGATTTTTTTTCATTGAAACCGTTTCTGTCTACCGGAGAAAAATAGGATTGGATATATCACCAGAGCGGTTGCCCCAAAATTCGTTGACAAGGCCATCGAAAGTCAGAGTTGTTGTCCAAAGATTTGAATTAGTGCTTTGGAGTTTGGCGATGCCAAAACCGGCGTTATCGACCAGCTTAGTCTTTTGGATATTAATTCTTCCAGTCGCGCCGGAAAAAAATACGGCTACTCCATCCCGCTTGTTGTCGCGGACATCATTATCTTTAGTGAATATGCTTGATCCGTCCACCCGAAGCTTCATCCCGCTTCCACCATTGAGTTTTATGCTGGTTCCGCTAATCCAAACGTTAGAACCTCCTTCAATGTCAATTCCATCACTTTGATTATTCTCTACTTCACTATCGACAATAGTTAACCTTTTCTTGCCACTATAAATGCCGGCTCTTCCATTGTCATGAATTCTCGATTTATAAATATCCACTAGCTTGCTATCTGCCACTCGGCTTTCATCAATGTCGATTCCGTCACTGCTGTTATCCTTGATCACACATCTTATAATAGAAGTACGCGCGTCATTCTCCACGTGTATACCATCGTTGCCGTCTTTTACGGTAAATCTTTCAATCTTAGTATTATCCTTCATTGTCACGACCGGCCTTTCATGATGTTCCGCCTTGATGGTCGTCCTTCCTTCCTCATCTCCTATGAGCCTTACGCCCTTTTCGATAGTGACATTTTCTTCATATTCCCCTTCTTTTACAATCACTTCCGTATTATTATCCGCCTGCTCCATCGCTTGTTTAATAGTTTTGAAGGGATGAGCAGAAGAACCATTTTGTTCTCCACTGGCATTTTGATCTACATAAAGATTCTTTTCATTGGCTGAAAAGACAAAAACGGGAAAAACAAATAAAAACAACGATACCAAAGCCAAAATGGCTATTTTCAGCTTATTGGCGCTTTTCAATTCCAAATTCAAAATACGCATCTAATATATCTTAAGAATTAACTGAATATACTAGCAGATTTTGAATATTTTGTCAAGAGCAATGTTTCGTCCCTTTCTTAAGATTTTGAGTCGGCTATTCTCAAGAGATACTAGGGAAGAAGGTGAAGATTTTGTTATTCCTTCGTCGATATAGAAGTCGACTTGATTGCCGAAGTAATTTTTAGCCTCCGAAATGCTTCCTGCCGGCCGATCCCCTTCTGGATTGGCGCTAGGCGCCACTAAAGGACCGGTTTTTTTCAAAAGACAGATCAAGCTTTCCTTATTGGGCAAACGAAACGCCAAGGTCTTTCCTCCGCGATGGAGATATTTGAATTTTTCGTTGGGACATGGCAAAACCACACTAATTTCCCCCGGCCAAAGGCGCTCCAATATTTTTTCACTCGACCGATCGGGATGGATACCAAAAAGGGCCAGATCTTTCATTTTACTTATAAGAATGATGAGAGGCTTGTCTTTGTCCCTCTTCCTGGCTTGATATATCCTCTCCACCGCTTCCGGAATAAGCGCCGAACCGACCATCCCGTAAATAGTGTCAGTCGGTAAAATGCCTATCCCGCCGCCATCTAATATTTCCACTGTTTTATCCCAATTATTTTCCATATTTATAAAAAAGCCAGGGCATATCAATCCCTAGCCAATTGAGTTTCTCCGCTGGATTATTTTTTTTCACTCTCGGCCTCTATGATATTTTTCTTTTCTTCTTTGATAAACAACCGAGTCAGGTATACACTGATAAGCACAATAATAATCGTCAAAAGAGCGGCGTAGATTACTTTCGCCCATACGCTCTGTCCGGACAAAGGAAAATAATATTCGATCAAGGATTTTATCGCGTCGTTCCAGGCAAGTCCAGCCACCAATCCCAAGGCGGTCGCGATATATCCAACCGTGCGCTTTTTCACTTCATTGCGCACTCCGTTTATTTCTTCCCTTATCTTTTTCTTTATTTTGGCCATTTTATTTATAACTGCCATTCCAGACAGTTTACTACAAAAACATTTTTTTGTAAACAAAGCATGGTTTGAGGTTTTTTGGATGATATTTGCTATTCGATGCAGCAATCGATTGCTTTTCTGACCAACTCGCCCAGTTTTCCCATAAATCCCTGCCTGCCGGCAGGCAGGCTTTTTTTCTCCTGATCATGTTTATTCAGCGCCGTTTCATCAATCTTTTTCACATCTTCAGTACTCACAACTTTCATGTTTATTCCCCAAAACAAAGAATAAAGATCGTAAGCTTTTTGAAACAAATCCCGCGCCTCATCTTTCCTTCCCATTCCCTGTTGTTTCGTGCCCACCTCCATAAGACGCATTGAGGCCGCCAACAAGTGCTTGGAAATACACCAAACCTCACCCTCAGGATCTTTTACGATTTTTCGGAGCAGTTCTCCCCTCATTTTCCTAGCTTCCTGAAGCAGATCGAAATATTCCGGTTTTTGAAGCTTGGCTCCGGTAAAAAAGAAATGTTCTTCGATACTAACCAGATTCATGATAGCGATTGAGAGGTCTTGGTCGGAAGAAAGATCCAGCTTATCTTGCTTTTTCATGTTATCCACTTTCTCGATCAACTCACTGACATTCTTTATGATATTTTGGTTATTTTCCATATGGGGATTATTAATTCTTGGTAATAAGATAGAACACAAAACTCAAGACAACCAAAGGCGCAATGGACATCACAATCTTTTGAAAGGGAAAGTGGGCTCGGCCATTATTTTTTTTCTTTAGGGAAAAATAGGAAACCGCTCCCAGGAGAAAAAAGGCCGATCCAAGAATTATGCCAAAAATGAGTTTATCCATCCCCCAAAGAGTGTTAAAAGGATGGCCGGCCAGCCCCGTCCAATATAACGGGATAATAATAAACAAGTAATAAGCCAAAGCTGTCATAAGCTTCTTGCCCTGAAAATTTATATTTTTCCTCTCTAGCCAGTCCAACGTCCACATAATAAGAGACACGGCGAGTCCTCCAATCCAGAGTCCGGTGACCGTATCATCGATTCCCAAATAGCGGGAAAATCCCACTCCCGCTCCGACAGCCACTGTACACAAAGGGCAAATAGCATAAGCTGGGGAAGCCAATAGTAAAACGCCAAAAATAAACAGGAAAAACACGCTTTTTTTTCTGATTGGCGCTTGGTCCGTTCTTATTGTCTCTTGCTCCTTGTTCATTGTCTCCTGTTCGCTGTTTCTTGATTATTATCCCCCCATCTTATCTTTAAAAAACTGGATGACTTCCTCCTGGCCAACATAACATTTCCCATCCGACCAGAGCATGGGCACTCCCATGTTCTTAACTTCTATTTTGCATTGCCGGCCTTTTTGGACAAAAATTTCTGCGTTTTTCTTATTATGATATATCTCTCCTTTTTCAAATTCCACTTTTTCTTCCACCTTGTTGGCTGCCAAAAAATCCTCTACTACGGAGCAATGGGGGCAGCCGTCTCCGTAAAACAAAATAGCGTCCGCTTTTCCTGCCAACTCCTCACTGACGCCCTTCCCGCTGAAAATAAAGAAAAGTGCGCCAACTGCGATAATGGCAAAAGCCAACAATATAAATTTTTTCATTTATGTTCAAAAAGTATTAGCCCCATCATAATATCAAATTGCCAGTCAAAAGCCAAGCTGCCTCAATCGTCTATACGCAACCATCACCAGCGCAATCCAAACGGAAGCTAGTATGTAACCGCCCAGCACGTCAGTCGGCCAATGAACGCCCAGATAAACCCGGGAGAATCCCACTGCCAGAATGAAAAAGGCTCCCACCGTTAGAATAATTACCCTTTCCGCTTTGCTTTTAAATTTTTGGATCAAAAGATAGGATGCCGCGGCAAAAAATGAAACGGCCATGAAAGCGTGTCCGCTTGGAAAACTAAAACCGTCCGCGCCTGTCAGATGAGGAATGATGTCCGGCCGAGTTCTCCCTGCCAAATGTTTCAGGGCGCTTATGATTGCTTCTCCTCCGATGACTGAAACCGTCAAGGCGAAAATGCTCGCCCATTCCTTTTTCAAGAAAAGGAAAATATCGATTAAAAATACCATTGCCAAAAGTATCCGCCAATTGCCAAAATAAGTAATCGCCAGCATTAAAAAATCCAAAAAAGGACTCCGGAGTTCTCCTACCCATTGGATCATTGAAATTTCAAATGGCATAAAAAATATCAATTATCAAATTACTGCTGTTTTATTATACCAGAAAACGCTCTCCAAAAACAAAACACCCCGGCGTAGCGCCAGGGTGCCCTTGTTTGAAAAGAGATTAGTATCGATCTCTTTGTCCGCCTCCGAATCCGCCTCGTCCGCCTCCGAATCCGCCAGTTCTCTTTGGTCGGTCTTCCATTGGACGAGCTTCGTTCACCGTCAGAGCTCTTCCTTCGAACTCCTTGCCATTCAAAGTTTTGATCGCTTCTTGAGCTTCATCCTCGGTGCTCATTTCAACGAATCCAAATCCTTTTGATCGGCCTGACATCTTGTCAGTGATGATGGTGGCTGACTGAACTGTTCCAGCTTGCGCAAAGAGGTCTTTGAGCATGTCGTCTGAAACAGAGTAAGGCAAATTGCCTACGTATAGTTTCTGTGCCATTTTTTCGCTTTACTTTATACAATTTAACATTGCAAGGCGACCTCTCTCAAGTCGTTTCGTTTACAATAATAAAGTAAAACTTAACTTACTGAGAAGACTTACAATAAAGCTAGCATAACTTATCCACAGGAAAAGTCAAGATATTTGTTGACAAAAAAAGCCTGCCTGCTATATTACAAGCATGAAAAGCCTGGCAAACAATTGGTATATGGTTATTAAGAAGGTATTGAAAAATACCGTCTTTGGACGCACCAATTCACCGGGAAATTAGCAAGCTCAAAAAGCACACGTTAAGAAAGAAGAAGCTAAGAACCCGGCAAACACCGGGTGTTTTTATAGGCTAGTTCTTTGAAAAAGTTGTTGATTGGAAATCCCCCACCACTTTATTTATAAGATAATACTTATTGAAAGTGGTAAGGGACAAGTCGCACGCCGGCGAGGACGCGGCAGAACATTTGGGTTCTGACGCTTCCTCTCGGCGTACGAGGAAATTTTTTGGCTAATAAGCTATGGGATGGACGCACAAAACTTATCTATCCCGAACGGCTGGTTTTAAAAAAACCATAAGCCTGCTAAGCAGCTAAAAGATTTCTGACACGTTGGGTGTCGAAGTTTTCATTTCGTTTTTGTTTTTTCAAACAACTCTACGTTTTTTGAAAGGAAACAAGAAATGAAGAAAAAAGATGAAATGTCCCTGGAGGGGGACAAAGTTTCTGGCAAATGCTATAACGTTTTTCTTCCAACCACTAAGCAGCGTTTCTCTGTTTGCATCTCATCTTCCGTTTCACGCTATGTGCATGATCGCTTTCTAAAAACGGAGCATTGTCGTTGTGATGGATTTATGGAATGTTGTTGCCATCACGGATCCCTGGGCGTCGGCAAGGGTCACGAGGATAATAGCAACATATGCTGCTGCATGCTCCTCTCTCTCATACAGCCCGTTTCAACTTTCGTTCCAACCCAACCAATCACAATCGGCAGCTCAACATTCGCTGCCGCCTAGATATGCTTCGGCTTAGTCTGGCAACCAACACGCCAGACGCGCTCTTACAAAGAGCGAAGCCGAAAAACCAGACTCAAACCGGAGGAAAGCACCTTGTGCTTTTCCTCCGTGCTACAACAATAAATATCTTTTCATATATAAATCAAAAATAATTTGACAAATAAAAAGACCTGCTATAAAATAACCTTATGCTAAAAAGACTCCACAACATTATTTTGGTCGTAGTCATGGAAACCACCTAGTGGCTCTTTGTTAGCATAAAAGCAAACGAAACGAGCCACCCAAAAAGGTGGATTTTTTAATCCTAACTGACGTCGAGCCGGGAGCAGCAAAAAAATTGCTAAGTCCGGCTCGACAAAAGTTATTGTCGATTCTTTGTTTGCCGGTCGCGGCTTGAGGGCTTATACAGCCAACATAGCCAGCT
>Ga0209639_1003169_pt1 | contig 11401 bp, 8 predicted proteins | sample EPASupsiteHSE605_FD_187268 | JGI IMG/M metagenome (GOLD analysis project Ga0209639, IMG submission 187268) | Bioremediated contaminated groundwater from EPA Superfund site, New Mexico - Sample HSE6-05 (SPAdes) (version 2) | ecosystem: Environmental > Aquatic > Deep subsurface > Groundwater >...
GGAATAACGAAACTACTTCCGATCAGCAAGGAAACGATATTCCCGATTAATATGCCGAGTACAATACCCAGAATGCCTCCTAACTGTCCAATAACAACGGCCTCGATTAGAAATTGATTACGGATTACCTTTTTCGTAGCCCCTAATGATTTCCGAATTCCGATTTCACGAGTACGTTCACTAACCGATACCAACATTATATTCATCAAGCCGATTGCAGCACCAAAAAGTGTGATTAAGCCGATGATGGTGGCTGCCATAGATATGTATTTTGTATTTTCGATAAGCATGCGGGCAAAGTTGTCACTTTTTTCAATTTCAAAATTATTAGGCATTCCCGGCGCAATTTTTCGGATGGTTCGAAATAATCCGGTTGCTTCTTCAACGGCTCCATTCATCATTTCAGGATCTTTAACCTGCACTGTTATTGAGTAGTTTGGATTCGACGATGGAAATATCTGACGTATATTATTTAAAGGTAAAATGCAACTTCTGTCGCCACTAAACCCAAAACTGGATCCTTTGGGTTTCATTACACCGATGATTAAATATCGTGTATTTCCAATAGTAATCCATTGATTTACAGGATTTGCTTTTTTTGTAAAAAGCTTGTCAATTACATCGCTTCCCACTATGGCAACTGCAGAACCATATTGTATTTCACTTGGAGTGAAATTTCTTCCTTTATCCAGCTCATTTCCAGATGTAATCATGTAGTTTTCATCAGTTCCAAGTAATGCTATGTTTGGATTTGTTTTTTTATTTTGATATTTAACGGTAGCCGTAAAAGATCCATAAATAGAAATGGTGGTTAGTGCTGGAAACTGGTAGTCTTCCTTAAACCGGCTGGCTTCTTCGAATGAAGTTTGCCGGTAAGAACCACTTCTCCTATGGCCTCCCATTTGTGATTCATAGTTTTTGATGGTAAAACTGTTTGCTCCCATCTGCGCAAAACTTTTCGTAAAGTAATATTCAAGCGAGGAGATGGCTGTGATAATGCCAACCAGAGACATAATCCCAAAAGCAATGATAAAAACTGTAAGTACAGTCCTCAACATGTGCGAACGGATTGAATGTAATCCGATTTTTATGTTTTCAATTACCAGAAGTTTCATAATCAGTTTTCGTTAATACTGTGATTTGTTGCCAAATGCAAGGTCACCAGCATCGCCCAAACCGGGAACAATATAGGCTTGCGCTGTAAGCTCGTCATCAATGGCTCCAATCCATAATGTGAAATCATCCATAGGTAACGATTTTTTCAGGTTGTTTATTCCCTCTTCACACGCTAAAATTGATACAAAATGTGTGTGGCGAGGCTTCCCGTAATTGATAAGTTCTTTATAACACAAAATCATTGAAGCTCCGGTGGCTAACATTGGGTCGCAGATAATCAGTGTCTTATCAGTTAAATCAGGACAAGAAATATATTCGATAGCAATTTCAAAGTTCCCATTTTTATCATGTTTACGATATGCCGAAACAAATGCATTTTCAGCTTTATCAAAAAAGTTGAGCATACCGGTATGTAAAGGTAATCCTGCCCGAAGGATAGATCCGATTACAGGTTGTTGTTTAAGCATGTTGACTTCTGAGATGCCCAGTGATGTTGTTACTTCACATGCCGTGTAATCAAACTTTTTACTTAGTTCATATGCAAATATTTCGCCAAGCCGTTCCAGATTTCTACGAAAGCGCATACTATCTTTTTGTATTTCAATATCACGGATTTCACCAATAAACTGATTAAAAATAGAATTCTTTGTTCCCAGTATCTGCATCATATCTCTGCTAATTTTGTCCAAACCTACTTTATTTAACCGAATTGGCAAAATTATTTTCTTAACTCTGTTTTTATTCTCTTTAAATAACGGATAGCAGGTCTTAAAATCTTCAGAAACCTGTATTCAGTTAAGCGAAAATAATACGATTCATTGGCTCCGAAACTTTGATAAAACCGGGCCAGATTTTGATCATTTGATCCTTCAAAATCAAGAAGAAAGTCGTTTCCTGAAAATTCACGAATCACAGAATCAATTAAAAATGGCATTGCACCTGTTTTCTTTCCTCTTTCACTTAATCCGGAAAACAGAAATATAATTCGATTGTCGGAGTGGAGGAAAAATGCGGATGCACATAAGTTATTATCTGTGTCAGAAATATTTATGATGCGCCCTTGCCCTTTGTGGATAGCCTGATAACAGATACGCTGGATTTTTACATAATCATCTGAAGAGATACGATTCAGGAATTTTCCTCTGTTTTCACGAAAAAGTGTTGTTAGTTCTTCGGGTTTATTCCCGTTGTGAATAAATAAATTTTCCTTTTCTGCTTTGCGAATATTTCGTTTTAGATTTTCGGAATATGCTTTTTGAATAAATTCGTATTCAGGCTTTAAGCTTAATGTAAGGTTTTTTTGGAATGCTATCTCTGAGGGAAGGAGTGTACAGGCATTTTGCCAGTTTGTCAGAATGTCAATGAACTTAAACTGCTTGGGGATTGCCTGGTAAAAATTAGCAAATTGCTCATCTGTAATTTCATTGATAGAGAATAATCCCAGTTGTTGGGTGAAAGGAGGAGGAAAAAGATATTGAATACCCCATTTTTTTCGATGCGTAAGCGGAAAGACGGCAGAATAATCTTCTTCAATCAGGGCATCCCAATTGGGTGACACAATGTTTAAAATCCACGAAAGTGCATAAGGCAGACTGTTGATTGATTTTTCAATACATGCATCCCATTTTTGTTGGTCTATTTCTTCGTGCATTAAATAAAGAATCATACGGGCAGTTTAAAGTGCATGTTCATACATCTGTTCATAAAGCTTACGCCAGCCGACCCAGCGCCTTCTGTCGCTGAGCGACTCATTATGCCATAAGCTGATAAAAGTTCCGTTCACAGCTTTTACCTCGTCAATAAGCTGTTTGATTATTGGCCAGCTTTCTTCAGCATTCATTTGTTTGTAATCGCGGAAGGTCCCTTCCATAAAGGTAAATGGGTGCACCATTAATGGAAGTTCTTCATCCATTTCAAGATCAAAAAATGGAAAGGGTGTGCATATTCCGGCTCTGAATCCTGGTTCAAGGGCAAACCCCATGGTGTAATCATCGGTAATATCATATTTTACGAGGCTTCTGTAAGTTTCTGGCATACTCAACTTTAAAAAATGTTGACGACTTTTGGTAATCTGACGATTTAAAACTTTCGACAAAGATTCGATTTCGGTTTTTAGCATTTCTTCATTGTTGTTTGACGCAAAGGTAGGGTGAATCCCGACTTCGGCATAATCGGCCAAAGTTTTAATCAGATTCTGAAAACGCTTGTTATTTACGGGTAAGTTTTTGTCATACTGACCGTAAATTCCAAATAGGATGAAATAGATAGGTTTAATATTGTATTTTTTTTGAAGACTGAACTGATATTCATAGGTGTCAAAATGATCTTGCTCAAATCCCATGAATACGTTGGTTCTTTCTATGATTTCCTTGAAATCGAAATGGTACAGTGATTTTAAATAACCACCTGTTGAACGGATAAATCCTTTCAATCGATATGCATAAGCACTATCTATATCCAGAGTAGGGGTGAATTTATAGGTGCGTTTTTTGGTTTGAAAATCAGGGAAGTGCTGCTGGATTACTTTCGCTAATTCTATAGCCCAAATGTTTACTACAGGCTTATAAAGAAATCCCTGCTTGAATGCGAGACTTTCTTTCGCACTAAAACGACCATACATATCTTTTATGTAGGGCAAATATTCTTCGTAGCGTGACAATAAATAAAATGTAGCTGCAAACACATCAAAAGGCATCGCCGAGTTTTTGGGAGCAGGGAAAAACGCTTTACTTTCTGCAAATGGAATGATTGAAATATTTTGCTCCAGAATGTTGCTTTCCGTGAGTATAGGATGTTTCCAGAAATGCAGTTCATCCAAAACAGGTTTGTCACAATAGGAAAACTTCGGTCCTTCAGAACTTAGAAATTCATCAATATTGCTGGTGATACAATAATCTGTGTTGAGTAAGTATTTGAAAAACAGATTGAATGTGTATTTGACACGAGCTGTTACTTTCGGTGTATAAATTGTTATCATCTCTTTGATTGAAATACAACGAGCAAAGATAGGAATTAGATAATTTGTACAGGAATTATTCTTAAAATCAACAATCAGGTATCGGAATGCGGGAAAATAAGCCGTGTGGAAAATTCCATTTGAACAAATCAAAATACTCATTGTTTTTCTTACCAAAATCAAATACACAAACACAAATAAATAAACGTAAAATGGTACTTGTAGGAAAAAAAGCTCCACTTTTTAAAGCAGAAGCCGTAGTAAACGGCGGAGAATTCGTTGAAGATTTTTCATTAGAACAATACATAGGTAAAAAGCATGTAGTGTTCTTTTTCTATCCATTGGATTTTACATTTGTATGTCCTACTGAAATTCTGGCTTTTCAGGAAAAACTTGCAGAATTTGAACAACGTAATGTTGCCGTAATCGGATGTTCTGTCGATTCAAAATTTTCACACTGGAAATGGCTGAATACTGAGTTAAAAGATGGTGGAATTAAAGGCGTTAAATTTCCGTTAGTTTCTGATTTATCCAAAAGCATTTCACAAAATTATGATGTTTTAGCAGGTGAATGGGATTACAACGAAGATGGTGAAATGATATTCAAAGGTGCTCCGGTAGCTTATCGTGGTTTATTCCTGATTGATAAAGAAGGAGTGGTACGCCATCAGATAATCAATGATTTACCACTTGGTAGAAGTGTGGAAGAAGCATTACGGATGGTTGATGCACTTCAGTATTTTGAAGAAAATGGTGAAGTTTGTCCTGCAAACTGGCATAAAGGAGAAAAGGCAATGAAAGCAACGCAGGAAGGTGTTGCAGAGTACTTGTCAAAAAAATAAATGAAGATAAAGACAGAAGGTTTATCTCCTCATAAGCCTTCTGTTATTTTTTCATTTTGTTAATTTCAAATGTGGTTAATACTTGATTTATTAATTACAGATGAATTTGCCATAGATCAGATTTGTAATTTGTACGATGATTATTTCGATGGCTTATTTCATATGGTTTCTAAAACCTGTCTTTAAAGACAGGTTTTTTGTTTTTTAAGCAATAAGGATTTGTTTTTTAGGTTAACTTTATCCCCAACAATTCAATTAGACAGTGAATATCTATCATCAAAAAGTACGCTGGAAGTGGATTTTAGCGGCAATAGCCGTAGCAATAGTCGGAATATCACTTTGGTACACCAATATTCTGGTTCAAAAAATTGCCCGTGATGAACGGGGTAAAGTAAAAATATGGGCTGATGCTATTCAGCGAAAAGCAAAGCTCGTTCAATACACTGATAATTTTTTTCAGGTTGTAAAAAAAGAGGAACGCAAAAGGGTTGAACTTCTTGCAGATGTTTATAAGAAACTGATTCAAACCAGTAATAGCGAAGACTTAACCTTCTATCTTAAAATTATGTCTGATAATACGACCATTCCAATTATCATTACAGATGGAGATTATGCAATACAATTAGCCCGAAATACTGATTTTGATCAGGATACAGTAAAGTATCTGAGTGGTAAATTATTAAAAGAATATACACAATATCCTCCTATACGGCATAGTCAGTATGGGATTGTTAATTACATATTTTACAAAGAATCAAATATTTACACAGAGTTGCGACTGGTGTTAAATGATATTTTGAAATCATTTATTAGCGAGGTTGTTGAAAATACGGCGTCTGTTCCTGTTTTAATTACTGATGAAAGCAAAAAGGAAATTTTGGCTGCTGGAAACTTTGATACTACGAATTTGTCGAAACCTCAGATATTACAAAAGACTCTTGCCGAAATAGAAAAAGAAAATCCTCCAATAAAGATAGAGCTAAGTGGAATAGGTACAAGCTATATTTTCTATAAAGAGTCATATCTCTTAACGCAAATGCGCTATTTCCCATACATCTTACTTGGAGTAATCGGACTATTTTTACTTATTTCGTACACTTTATTCAGTACGGCTCGTTCAACCGAACAAAATCAGGTTTGGCTGGGGATGTCGAAAGAAACCGCTCATCAGTTAGGAACACCGCTTTCATCACTTCTGGCATGGCTCGAAATTCTGAAAGATAAGCCCGTGGAAAAGGAGATTCTCGATGAAATTGGAAAAGATATCACACGTTTGGAAACAATTACACAACGGTTTTCAAAAATAGGATCAGAACCTGTGTTGGAACGGCTTGATTTGATAGAAGTTATTACAACAGTGGTTTCGTATTTGCGAATTCGCTCACCTCGAAAAACAACGTACGAATTAAATTTTCCGCTTAACCGAAAAGTAATATTACCCCTGAATCGTTATTTGTTTGAATGGGTGATTGAAAATTTGTGCAAAAATGCAATTGACGCGATGAGTGGTGATGGAACGATTACCATCGAACTTTTTGAAGATGATCAAAATGTATTTATTGATGTAAGTGATACCGGAAAAGGAATTCCGAAATCAAAGTTTAATGCCATTTTTAAGCCTGGATATACTTCGAAGAAACGTGGCTGGGGACTTGGGTTGTCTCTTGCTAAAAGAATTGTAAATGAATATCATAAGGGTGTTATTTACGTAAAAATTTCTATACCCGGAAAAGGTACAACGTTTCGTATTGTTCTTAAAAAGTAACGGAATGGCAGGTATTTATATTCATATTCCTTATTGCAGGCAAAAATGTCATTATTGCAATTTTTTTTCCGGAGTATCTTTGAAAAGTAAAGGTGACGTTTTGAGCTCATTGCATTTGGAAATGGAACTTCGAAAGGATTATTTGGAGGGAGAGCAGATTCGTACAATATATTTTGGAGGAGGCACTCCGTCGATTCTGGAAGTAAGTGAGATAAAGGCTATTTTGGATAAAATATTTTCACTTTTTAAAGTTGTTGAAAATGCCGAAATAACATTGGAAGCGAATCCGGATGACTTAACAGAAGAGAAGCTTAATCAACTAAAGTCGGAAACAGTAATTAATCGCTTAAGTGTTGGAATTCAGTCTTTTTTTGGTGAAGACTTACGCTATTTGAATCGCTCGCATGATGGAAATCAAGCCATACAAGCAGTAAAAAATGCTGTAAAAGCTGGCTTTTTAAATCTGACACTTGATTTTATTTTTGGAATGCCAACTTTGAGCGAAAAAAACTACCTTGAAAATCTGAAGACCGCAATTGAATTAGGAGCAACGCATCTTTCTTGTTATCAGTTAACAGTAGAGCCAAAAACTGCTCTTGATGCGTTTATTCGAAAAGGGAAAGTGATACCTCCTCCCGAAAATGAAGGGATAAAGCATTTCTATGCCGGAATTAAATATTTGATATCGAAAGGATTTAGTCATTATGAAATCTCAAATTTTGCAAAATCAGGTTTCGAAGCTATGCATAATACAGCGTATTGGAAAGGTGAAAAGTATTTGGGTTTAGGGCCTTCTGCGCATTCTTACAATGGTATTTCCAGAAGTTGGAATATTCCTTCTGCAACTGAGTATATTGAATCATTGAAATCCGGAATTGTAAATAGTGAAACAGAAATCCTCTCAAAACAAGATCATTATAACGAATATATTCTTACCGCTATTCGTACTTCAAAAGGGATTGATTCTGAAATTATTGCTGCCAGATTTGGTGAAAATGCAGTTATAGAATTTGAAAATTCAATTTTGCCTTTTTTAGTGAATAAAAAAATTGTCAAAAATGATTCTGTTTATACTCTTTCGTATGAAGGATTAATTTGGGCAGATAAAATAGCTTCAGAGTTATTTCGAGTTGATTAAAAAGGACTATCTGTCTCTTCCTGCTTTTTCTTTTGAGGTTTGAGAAGTGCTTTTTTGTGAATTTTTACCGAAGTATTTAATGAGTCGGAAAGGGATGCAATATTTGAGTGACTCTCCATAAATTCAATTTGTAAAATAACCGGATGATGGTCCGAAAAAGCAAATCCATCGGCCAGTGTTTTGGTCATCGTACACTTAACATTGGGTGAAATTATAAAGTAGTCAATGACAGTTGTGCCCGTAATTCCTTGTTTATAGGGAATGTTTACATCGCGATTTGTTGGCTCGGATGCATCAAAACACCATTGCCAGCCTGGCGGAAAATAGGTATTTGAAACCGAAGGCTGATTTCTACGTAATTTATCTAACGGAAAGGATCGAATGGTGTCAAATCCGGCAGGGTTCATATTCCAGTCACCACCAGCAATCACATAATTTCCACGTGCGTACTCATCTAACAAAATTGTTTTCAATTGCTCCATTTGGATTTTTCGCAATTTGCCTGTTGCATCAAATGCTGAATTGTGTGTGTTTATCAATATCAATTCTTTTCCATTCCAGGTTGGGTATCGTTGAAGGAGGAAACAGCGATCGAGTGAAAAAAGCTTTTCCGGCATAGGATACTGTGTTCTGAATGAGATTCTGTCAGATAACGTGGGCTCAAATTTTGAATAGGTTGCAACTCCTGCGATTACTTTTCCACTCGGATTTGAAAGAGGAACGGGCACAAATTTAACATCATAATTTTTTGCAAACCAACCTTTATGTTCTGGCAGGAATTTTGAAATTAAAGCAATTTCGCTCATATAATAGCTCCTTCTGGAATTTGTATCTATTTCCTGAAGAAGAACGAAGTCGAAATAGCGAAACGAATAGAGTTTATTTAAAATGCCGTTGATGTACTTTTGAAAATCTGCTACGGATGGACGCATCATTTTTCCACCTTCGTAAAAGTAATCAACATCTTTACCCAGACCAGCATACCCTATATTCCAGGTAATCAGACTTAATGATTGAGGAATTGTATTTAGGACAAGTTTGTCGGAGACAATAAAAGCAGGCTCTTTTTCGGCTGGTTCATAATCATTTAACCACGAATAAAGCATGAAAATACCGGACAAAATCAGTACGACTATAATTGGAAGAGAGATATAGAATAATATTCTGGAAATTTTTTTCATGAGAATAGCCATGAGAGTAAGAGTGTAAAGATATAAAATCGCGAATAAAAGCGGTAAGTATGAATTTTTTTTATTCCTGCTGTAACAAATTGAAATGGCTCTCCGTCATATCTTCAAAAGCAAGTAAAAATAACCCAAAAATAAATTGTTATGAAAAATTACATCCTTGTATTTGTAGCGATGATTACACTGGCGCTTCAGTCATTCAATGTTTTCTCTCAGGGAACCCGTGAGTTTAAAGTTGACAGGTTTCACTCCATCGATTTAAATGACCCTTTAACTGTTTACCTTGCACAAGGTGAACAGAAAATTATTGTTGAAGGAGATCCTGATGATGTTCTGAAAATTGACTTTTCAGTCACAAATGGAGTTTTATCTGTTAAAAGTAATGGTGTTTCAAATAGTAATGACTTAATAATCACTATTTATACAGCATCTTTAAGTAAAATAGAAATAAATGGAGTTTCAAAGTTGATTTCTAAAACTGCCATAAAAGCAGATACATTGACAATCAATATGAATGGTGCTTCAAAAGCAGAATTAGAACTCGAAGTTTCCAAATTGATTGCAGATATAAATGGTGCTGCCAAGCTCAACGTAAAGGGTAATGCAAATCAAATGAGTGCAATAACAAATGGGGCAGCCAAACTTTCAGCAGGCGAGTTTAATGTGAATAAGGTAAGAATAGAGTTAAACGGCGTCTCCAAAGCCAATGTAAATGCTCTTCAGGATTTGTATGGAACCGTAAATGGAATCAGTAAATTATCGTACGTAAAAGAACCTGCCGGAAGAAATGTGATAACACGAAATACATTTAAGTTAGATGGGTATGGTGATGAAAACGAATGTGATACAAGTAGTCAGGCAATGATGCGTGCTTTCGAAAATGGAGATACTGTTGTCGTAAATATTCCTGGTGTTAAAATAAAAGTGAATGAAAAAACGGATGAGGCAAAAATCAATATTGGAGGCAAAGAGTATACCTTTAACGAAAACGGTGTAAATGTAACAAAAACGAAAAAAGTTGATAAATTTCGCCCTCATTGGGCCGGTTTTGAAATGGGGTTCAATGGTTATTTCAGCGAAGATATGTCGCTCAGTATCCCAAAAGAATATAGCTTTTTGGAACTCAACTATGTAAAATCACTCAATGTGAATATCAATTTTATAGAAATAGGTGCAAATATCTGTAAGAACAGGTTTGGCATCGTGTCAGGACTTGGATTACAATGGAACAACTGGCGTTTTGACAATGATATTGTACTTTCTCCTGATTCTGCTCAAATTTACGGGTATCATGACAAATCAATTGATAGTTATATAAAGAGTAAATTAACCGCAAGCTGGCTTCGCCTCCCCGTGTTTTTTGAATATCAAACAAACAAATTAAATCACAAAAATCAGTTTTATGTATCAGCTGGAGCTGTATTAGGATTACGCCTTGGTGCTCATTCAAAACAGGTTCATTTTCAGGATGGTGACCGTTCAAAACCGAAGATTTATGATGACTTTCATTTGAACCCATTCAAGGTAGATGCTGAAATTAGAATTGGTTGGGGAATGATCAATCTCTTTGCAAACTACTCGATCACAACAATGTTTAAAGATGGTGAAGGTCCGGTATTACACCCATACACGATTGGGTTGACGCTTGTGAACTTTTAAAAGTTAATTATATATACGGTTTGTATTCTGAAAGGTCGGGTTTTTCCGGCCTTTCTTTTTTGGAGAATTTATACAGATATATTATTTTTACACTCCTTTTTTACAATAAACACTCTTATAATATATGTCAGGTCACAATAAATGGTCAACTATCAAGCGCAAGAAAGGAGCGCTTGATGCAAAACGCTCGAAGATTTTTTCGAGGATTATTAAGGAAATTATGGTTGCTGTAAAAGAAAGCGGCTCAGATCCTGATGGAAATCCACGACTTCGATTGGCAATTTCGAATGCAAAGGGGGCAAATATGCCGAAAGACAATATTGCCCGTGCGATCAATAAAGCAGGGGATAAAGATGCTACTGCTTTAGTTGAAATTGTTTACGAAGGCTATGCGCCGCATGGTATCGCATTGATTGTAGAATGTTTGACTGATAATACCTCCAGAACTATTGCAAATGTTCGTTCTTATTTTAATAAATACAATGGAAGTTTGGGCGTAAATGGATCTGTAAGTTTTCAGTTTGACCGTAAGGGCGTGTTTTCTATACCCCAAGGTGTACTGAATCTGGATGAACTTGAGCTCGACTTAATTGAATCAGGTGCAGAAGATAATGTTCAGGAAGAAGGTTATATCACCATAACTACTGCAATGGAAGACTTTGGTTCGATGATGAAAAAACTGGAAGAACTAAAGATAGAACCGGAGAGAGCCGAGTTACAACGAATTCCCAAAACAAC
>Ga0209639_1003172_pt1 | contig 11391 bp, 10 predicted proteins | sample EPASupsiteHSE605_FD_187268 | JGI IMG/M metagenome (GOLD analysis project Ga0209639, IMG submission 187268) | Bioremediated contaminated groundwater from EPA Superfund site, New Mexico - Sample HSE6-05 (SPAdes) (version 2) | ecosystem: Environmental > Aquatic > Deep subsurface > Groundwater >...
GCTGGCTATGGAAATCGCTATATCTGAATCATTTAGGGATGTAGCCCCCTATGTAGGAGTAGCTTTCTTCCTGGTAGCATTGTTCTTCGTATGGCGTTCCTTCTACGGAATGAGAATCCCATCCGGCGACTAGTAGGAATATAGGGAATGATAGAAGCGGACTAGCGCTTGACCCTTCATCCTTCGGATACTACTGATGCTCCCTCGCGGGTCGCAATTAATGTTGTGGGCGCGGATTTACAGGAAACATTATTGGGATTTGGATGAAATGCCCTAAAGGGATAAAAGGTTAGTTAAAGAAAGACTAATAAATAACCTCACAACATTTATTGTTGTGAGGTTATTTTAGTGCAAAATATAATGTACAGACCGTCCGAACTTACTGAAAAATATATTCGGATATTAATTCTATGTGTTTATAACTATCATTTAATCAACGGCTGGTTAAAGATACACAAGCATCTCGGTCAACCTTAAGGGTCTTCATTTTCCTGTATAATGTTTGCCGTGTTATATTGAGAGCTTTTGCGGTCAGTGATATATTGTTCTGATACTTCTGCAGATATTTTTCTATGATTTGCTTTTCAGTTCTATCCAAAGTTTGAGTTCGGTCTAGAATTTCATTATTAACCTGATCAGCCTTTAATATATCACTGAATACTAATTTGTCCCCCTGCCGCAGTAAGAAGGCGCGTTCAATAATGTTTGCCAATTCCCTTATGTTACCAGGCCAATCGTAGCTCAACAAATCGGTTAGTTTTTGCTTGTTTAAGTATATTACAGGTATATCATACTGATTACATAGCATTTTAAGCATGAAGTTGGATATTAAGGGGATATCCTCTTTTCTCTCCCGTAAAGGAGGGATTTGAAGATTTATTACATTTAAACGATAGTATAGATCTTCCCTGAAATTACCATCTTCCACTTCATTCTTCAAGTTGCGATTAGTCGCGGCAATAATCCTTACATCGACCTTTTTAGGTTTATCGCCACCAATTCGGGTGACCATTTTGTCCTGCAGAAAACGTAATAGGCTAACTTGCATTCCAACTGGCATCTCGCCTATCTCATCTAAGAATAATGTACCACCATCGGCAATCTCAAATAGCCCTCGCTTGCCGCCTCTTTTAGCTCCGGTAAATGAACCTTCTTCATAACCAAACAATTCGCTCTGTAATAATTCAGATGGAATCCCTCCACAGTTTATGGCTACAAACTGACCATTCCTTTGGCTTTCCAAGTGAATAGCTTCAGCGAACAATTCCTTCCCGGTGCCGCTTTCGCCTTCAATCAGAACAGTAGATGGCGATTGTGCTACCTGCTTTGCCACGGCCTTAATTTTGCGGATTTCATGCGAATTACCGATAATTTTATCGAAGGCTGATATATCAGCTAAACCATTAGGTAAAGACCAACCGGTTTTTTCCGTACTGACTGAAGATTCTTTGAATAATAAGATTACCCTCTTCCCATAGGGTGTATCGATAAGCTGCTGGTTTATCACATCGCAAGGAAGAACCACGTTTGTGGCTTGAATGGAAAATCTGTCACCTATCTCTGAACTCAAAATAGTACTGAGACTGGTTATTGGTTTATTGTGAGCCATCAGGCTATATTCATTTGCTCGGGGGAGTACATAACTATCATCAAGTCCGAGTAAACTTAGACAGGGTTCATTTGCATGAGTTATGTTGATATTGGTATCCAATATTATAGCAGGCTCGGGAATAGCGCTCATAAAAGAGGTCGAATATTCGTTCAGCATCTCAAGGCAAAAATATTGCTGCTGTACTAACTGTGTAGACAAATAGAGCATATGCCACGCGGTCGAAGATAGTGGACCAACCTCATTTCGTGCCAGCATGTAAAAGCGGATTTTACCATGTTTGTCGAGGATAGCTGCTGCTCCGGCCTGGGGGCCATCATAATGTATTTCTAATGCATTACCTTCACTAAAAAGCCTACCCAATTCACGGTTAGTCCTGAACACCTTGGCCGCTTCCGGGCAGCTAAGTCCAACCTTCTCTTTAGATCCACTTAAGAAAAATACTCCATTAAGATCAAGCAGTCCCAGGGCGGTATTAGGATCCAAAATGGTGGAGGCATCTTCTATAAAGGATTCTACTGAAGTGATGATAGGATAATTCTCAGATAGTACGAGTTGCAGCTCATCATCATTTAACCGCCGCGGGTTAGTAGTAAGTTTAATTCTTTGTATATTTTTTAATAGTATCTGTTCAGTCTCAACCTTGAGTTCGTCAGGAACGATATTATTATCTCTTACGCTATTCAATATTAAGTTTAGTCTATTAGGACTAGCAAATATTGACATCTCGTACACTCCTTTTATGGATACTGCCACTCATCTTACTTTACTCTATAGCAACAATTCTGAAATGTAAATATGAATATATTTGAAAGTATTTACTGTACGTAAGGTGTTAAATTTTTGTTACACCTCTACTTGCCTGCAACTCGTGTAAAACCACAATTTAACATAAATATGTATGATTTATGTTACGCCTTACTCTGAATAGAACCTGATGACATATCCGCAATATCGGGGAATTCTATTATGGCATGATATTTGCAAGTAATGATTTTGGAAGCATTAATAAACAATTTAATACCTAAAACTCATTCGAATTTGCCAATCATGACAGATTAGCGATTTGGAATATTGAGAAAATCACGGAGAGGTGATTCTGAACGTGTATTTATGAAGTGTGTTACGAGTGTAATCGATATTAATAAAGGAGGTAAACTACGACAATGTCAAATATCATTGCCTGCTACAAATGGGTTGCAGATGAAGCAGATATTAAAATCAATTCTGACTTATCAGTAGATACAAAAAAAGCCAAAGGAAAAATAAGTGATTATGATAGGAACGCCATCGAAGCAGCAGTACAAACAGCTAAAATTCTTGGTGGCAAAGCGATAAGTTTAACTTTCGGCAATGCTAAATCCAAGCAATCATTAAAAGACGCTTTATCAAGAGGAGTGGAAGAAGGCTACTGGGTAAACGCTGAGGAAGCAATAAACGCTGATGGGGTAGTTACTGCCAGGGCATTGGCTGCAGCCATCAAAAAGATTGGCGATTTCAGTTTAGTAATTTGTGCTGAAGGTGCCAGCGATACTTATGCACGCCAGACTGCACCCAGGATCGGTGCAGCACTCGATTTACCTGTTATAACCTCGGTAAGTAAATTGGAGATCGAAGGAAATACCTTAATTGCAGAAAGAAAACTTGATGACTGCCTGGAAATCGTAAAAGTGCAGCTGCCGGCTGTAGTGGCAGTTCTGCCGGAAGCAAATAGCCCGACTATACCCGGACTTAAAGCAGTTACAGCAGCCGGTAAAAAACCGGTAATAGAATTTAAGAGTGAAGACTTGGGGATCGATTTTGTTTCTAATACCGAAGTAACCGAAACCAAAGGTTATGTAATGAATAGAAAAAACATCATCCTAAGCGAAGGGGACGCGGCCGATAAAGTAAAAGAATTAGCAGCCGCCTTAAGAAAGGAAGGTGTTCTCTAATGGCAGGCATCTACGTGTACAGTGACAGATTTGACATCGCGGCAGAGCTGATCAGGTTTGCAAAGGAAACAGGAAAAGAAGCAGCAGCAGTAAGTCTGGATGAGGGGGCGGCCCAACAACTGTCTAAGCTCGGAGCGGACAAAGTTTATCTCTTAAATGGGGACAGCCCGATAGCTGAGAACTATGGCAAAGCTATCGCGGAATTTCTTAAAAATGAAGGAGCAGACTTATTTGTAGTTGGGGCTACAGCAAGAGGCAGAGATATTGCAGCCAGAGTAGCCGGGTATTTAGGTTGCGGAATGGTGAGTGACGTATCATCGGTAAATTATATAGATGGCAAACTTGTAACTGAGAGAATGATGTATGGCGGCGCTGTAGTACAAAGCGAAGCACTCAAAGGTTTAAGTGTTGTAACAATACCGGCGGGCAAATTCGAAGCAGCAGCCAAAGAGGGCACATCCGAAATTATAAGCATCGACGTTACGGCTGATAACAGGGTAAGCATGGTAGAAAAAGCCGCCATTGTAAAAGAAGGCGCAGACCTTAAGGCCGCAGACAAAGTGGTTTGCATCGGGATGGGAATGGAAAAAGCAGAAGATATACAAATGGCCAAAGACCTGGCAGCGGTTTTAGGAGCAGACATCGGCTGTACCAGGGGAATAGCCGAGGAAAGGCACTGGCTTCCGGTTGAACAATATATCGGCATATCCGGGGTTGAAATAAAACCGCAGTTGTATATATCCATGGGAGTATCCGGACAGGTACAACATATGTTTGGAGTCAGGGAATCAAAAGTCATTACAGCGATTGATACCAATGAAAAAGCTCCGATATTTAAATCGGCAGACTATGGGATAGTCGGTGATATGTATGAAATCATTCCACTCCTAAGTCAAGCACTAAAAAATATATGAATTGAGCACGTCCTAAAAAAGTAACGCTTAAGGGGTGATGAGGATATGAGTGAAGCAGAAAAATTTAACGCGATAATAATCGGAGCAGGCCCAGCCGGGGCAGCATGTGCTTACACCCTGGCTAAAGAGGGTAAAGAAGTACTGGTGATAGAAAGGGCAGATTCTCCGGGATCCAAAAATGTAACCGGCGGAAGGATTTATACCTATGCCCTGGATTTATTGGAACCGGGCCTCTGGGAAGATGCCGCCCTGGAAAGAAGGGTAACCCATGAGCAGATTATGATGCTTAACGGTGACCAGGCTATTACGGTTGAGTATTCTAATCCATCTTTTAATACAGAAGGTCAAATGCCGCAATCCTATACCATTTTAAGAGCGGTGTTTGATGAATGGCTGGCCAGTAAAGCTGAAGAAATGGGAGCGATGATAGCCTGCGGTGTCAAGGTTGATGACCTGATTGAAGAAAACGGCAAAATAGTCGGAGTAAAAGCAGGCGAGGATGACATGTATGCTGATGTGGTCATAGCCGCTGACGGAGTCAATTCGTTTATCGCTCAGAAAGCTGGCCTGTTTGCAGATATACCAGCTCAAAACCTGGGGGTAGGGGTGAAGGAAATAATCGAAATCCCATCCCAAACAATACAGGAACGTTTCCACTTAAAAGATGGAGAAGGAGCCGCCCGAATGTTATTAGGCTGTACCGAAGGGATACACGGCGGAGGTTTCATGTATACCAACCAGGAAAGCATTTCGCTGGGATGTGTGTTTACACCCGAAGAAGCTGCTCGCAACGGGAAACAAGTTCATGACATATTACAGGATTTAAAGATGCATCCAGCTATATACTCCTTAATAGAAGGCGGAAAGACTGTAGAATATGGCGCTCATCTGGTGAGTGAAGCTGGATGTCGGGGCATACCCAAAAAGCTATACCGGGATGGTCTTCTGGTAATAGGTGATGCTGCCGGCTTCGTTATCAATACCGGGTACAGTATAAGAGGAATTGATTTGGCCATAGTTAGCGGAATAGCGGCAGCAAGGGCTATATTATCAGAAAAATCGGCAGGCCCGGCCTATATGGCGCAGCTGGAAAACCTGAAACTGTTACCCACCATGAAAGCAGTTGACGGGTACTTTGATGTTCTGGAAATACCACGAATTTACGGTGTCTATCCTAAGTTAGCGGTTGATATGTTCGGCAAGCTGTTCAGTGTTAACGGAGAAGTGCCAATTAGCATCAAAAAAGAAATTACCAGATCACTCAAAGATAACAAGTTGTCTATGTGGCAGCTTATGAAGGATGGTATAAGGGGGTATCGGTCAATATGAGCATAAAAGCAATGGAAGCACCGGAACTCTTGAGCCTGAATAAGTTCAATGTAGATGAGGAAGAACCACATATAGTCCTGGACAAAAAGATATGCGCAGAGTGCCAGGACAAACCGTGCCTGGTGGTGTGTCCGGCGGTGCTTTACAAACTGGATAAGAACGGAGAAATAAGCTTTGACTACGCCGGATGTCTGGAATGCGGAACTTGTCGTGTTATGTGCAAGAAAAAAGGCATTGTCATGTGGGAATATCCGCGAGGAACTTTTGGGGTAAGTTTCAGGTACGGCTAATGCCAAGGCAGGCAAACTGAACTCAGTAGATATAGATGGTAGTTTGTTTATATCTAAGATCCTATAGTTGAGACAGCGCAAGCTCCCATTGATGAAAGAAGGGGGGATCCATATAGTATATTTCCAATATAGATTTAACTGATTATTAGTTGAGGGACAATTACAACACTGAATGGAGGAAAGTAAATGGCTGAAAATACTCAGAAAGCACTGGTATACACTGCCCCGGGGGAGTACGGACTGTACGATGTGCCAGTGCCCACAATTATCAAACCCACTGATGCAATTGTAAGGGTTACTTTATCTACTATTTGTGGCAGTGACGTTCACATAGTTGCTGGACACGCTCCAATTATGCCCCCCAGACGTTTGGGACACGAATTCTGCGGAGAAGTTGTAGAACTTGGTTCTGCTGTTAAGGGTTTTGAAATAGGTGACCGGGTAGCCCTTAGCTGTCTTTCATATTGTGGCGAATGCTATTACTGCAGAAAAGGTGTACACATTCATTGTCCAGATCCCGATTCTGATGTTTTTGGAGCTCTGGGTATCCTTGACGGATGCCAGACTGAATTCGTTCGTATACCTTATGCCGCTAATACTATGTATAAAATCCCAGCAGGTTTGACAGAAGAAGATGTACTTCTGGTCGGTGACATTCTTTCTACAGGTTATTTTGGTGCTGAACAGGCTGAAATCGAACCGGGTGACACAGTAGCCGTAATCGGTTCTGGTCCGGTCGGCATGTGTGCCATGATGGCTGCCAAGTTATGGGGCCCTGCAAAAATAATTGCCGTTGATATTGAACAATATAGGTTAGATGCCTGTTTGAAACAAGGAATAGCCGATGTAGCTCTAAACCCCAACGATGTTAATGTAGTAGAAAAAATCCGTGAATTAACAGAAGGACGCGGTGCGGATAAAGTTATCGAGGCAAATGGTGCTGAAGCCACCATGTTGATGGCTATGGACGCGGTCAGGACGGCTGGGCACATCTGCACGGTTGGAGTTTTTATAAAACCCATGGAATTCCCAATGCAATATCTCTGGTTTAAAAATCTAAAAATCTCCATGGGACATGTACCCTGCAATAGAGTTCCGGAATTAATAAAGCTCATTGAAGCAGGAAAAATTGACACCAAATTTATGTATACTCATAAAGCTCCTTTAAACGATATTGTCAAAGGTTATGACATTTTTGGCAACAAGAAGGAGGAGTGCATTAAGTGGCTGGTTACCCCCTATGAGAAGTAAATAAAGGAACTCTGTAAATGGAATGCCAAGTGGTTCCGCAATCTGTTGGGTCTTATTTAAGAAAGGAAGGGATAAAATGAAGAATGTTTTAAGTATGGAAGAAGTAAAGACCATGTTGAGTATGTTTAAACCCCAATTTACCAATTGTGATGCCTATATAACTGTTATTGAGACAGATCCGGAATGGGTTAAAAAAATACTTCCTCCTCCGCTGCAACCGGCAGATCCTATAGTGACTATAACCTTACAAAAATGCGACCAGTTTCAGGGAACTGTAGTTGATGTTGCCGCTCGTTATGGAGACAAAGTAGGAGGCTTTGGGCTGGGATACGTTATGCAAAATGACCTAACGGTTATATATGGTCGCGAGGGGCTAGCCGAACCTAAAAAACTGGGTGACACCATACTAAGCAGAAAAGGGAATGACTTTGTAGGATCGGTAGTGCGTTACGGGCAGGAACTGATCAGGGTTGAAGCTACAAGTGTAGCGCAGGGTGATCCTGCAACCTTTGGAAATGTTGAGTGTTTACATTTTAAATACTCAATAAAACCTGATGCTTCAGGGCTGGAAGACGTCCGTTTGCTTAACGCCAGTTTTAATATTAAATGTAGGTCTTTAGAGATAATGGATCCTAAAGTAGTTAAGCTCAATGACTCGGTCCATGATATTTACGGAAATATCCCGGTGAAAAAAGTAGTGGCTTGTTTGCATGCTGACTTCGATATGTTCGGATCTGCTCAGTATCTAGCAGATGTAGATCCTGAGGCATTTCTTCCCTATGCATTTTGGAAACATGATGATTATACAAAGGTAATGAAGACCTGGTAGTATTCCTAGGTAAACAGGCGTTTATAAAAAATCATAATAATAAAGGAGAATAAAAATGAGTTACTTTATGACTGAAGAACAAACGCTGATCCAGAAGTCTGTACATGAATTTTGCCAAAATCCAGAGACACAAAAGGTAATAGCTGAGGATAATCAAAAACCAGGCTTCCCGTGGGGATCATGGAAGCTGCTCAGTGAAATGGGATATGTAGGAATTTCTATTCCTGAAGAGTATGGCGGACAGGGACATGATGAAACAACGCAACTTATTGTTATTGAAGCACTTGGTGCTTATGGATATCCGGCTCTGGAAGCGCTGGCCGGTCATACTTTGGGATTCCTGCCAATATATTACTGGGGAACCGAAGAACAGAAGCAAAAATATCTGGTTCCTCTGGCATCAGGTAAAAAGCTTTGCTGCGGAGCACTTACCGATCCAGCTGGCTCATTTAACTTTGGCGGTTGGGGGTTTGAACCAAAAAAAGATGGTGATGATTATATTTTAAATGGATCCAAGGTAATGGTAACAAACGCTGTCGCCAGTGATATTAAAGTTATCTTTGCAAAAAACGAAGCTGGTGGAGATTTTGGCAAAATGTTTATTGTTGAAAAAGATACTCCGGGTCTGGAAACTGGCCATCAGGAAGCCAGAATAGTACCCGGTCCCAGTGACTGGGGAACTATTTCCATGAAGAACGTAAGAGTACCTAAAGAAAATGTAGTTATTGATAATGGCTTTGGAGCTAAATGGGCTGCTCCCAGTTTCAACGTAGCAGCAATAATGGGCCTTACTCTTGGACAGGCCGCCTTTGCAATGGCATTAAATTATACAAAGCAGCGCACCCGCTACGACCGCCCGCTAACTGACTTGCAGGCCGTTTCACATCGCCTGGTCAATATGGCTATTAAAAATGAAACCAGTAAAACTCTGATATACACTGCGGCAGGTTTATGGGATGAACAACGTTACGATGAAAGCGTTCGTCTTTCTTCAATGGCTAAAGCCTATGCCTGTGAATCAGCTACCCAGAATGTTCATGACGCTACCGTCCTTCATGGTGGAGTCGGATATACACCTCAATCTATCATAGGTGTTTTAAATGCCATGGTAGTATCTGTAGAAATTGCAGAAATACCGCCCGATGTTCATCGTGATATTGTAGCCCAGACTTATGGGATAAGCCCGGGTTGGAAGAATGGAAGACCATAATCTGATTCCGATATTTTAGGTAAGCCAACCAGAAAATTCTAGGTGACATAATCCTATTAGCTGATCAAATGACAGGAGGAGGATATAAATGGAAAATGGAGCCGGACAACAAATCCAAAATTGGGCTGATCCAAGTGCTCTTGCCAATTTGACTATTGGACTGTTGATATTTTGTCAAGCATTTTTGATGTACGGAAAAGTCGATCCCTTGACTATAATTCCCGTAATTCCTTGGGTAATAACCGGATTTGTGATACTAATAATAGTGGTCGTAGTTCAACTGCGCATCGGAGATTTTGTTGGAGCCGCCGCAAATGGCTTGTTAGGTGCTGTTCTTATGGGGCAGAATTTTGTAAAAGGTATCATTAGTTTAGAATTTGTGCTGCACGGGAAAGAAGTTCCGGCAGCAATGACTGCAGGTGGATATACGGTTGATGCCATGGCCTTCATAACAGCTGGAATTATCTTGATTTTTATAGGGCGTCTGGCCGGTTATGCAACCAGGTGGGGTGCCATCGCGGTCTGGGCAGCTGCAATCGGATTTTTAAGTTTAGCTGCAGCATATTTTGGATTAGGTTCTAATTTCGCATTCATAGGTGTTACTGGGTTAATGGTTATTGCTGCATGGCTGGTTTATTCGGGTATAGCTATGTTAGTAAATGGCGCCCTGCAAAAACAAATTTTACCAATGGGTAAACCCATTTAATTCGCAAAACCCAAAGATGTATTGGCAAAATGGGGTCTGGAACTTAGGTTCTCGGCTCCATATAACCTCACGACATTTACTGTTGTGAGGTTATTTTTTATTGGGAAGAAGCTGGGTTAGAAAGGAACATAGTTTTTCTGTTTTGGTTTTTCCATCATAAGGTGATAGGTCGATTGGGACAATTCCCATATGGGTCAGCAGTGTGGTCGTGATTAAGCCCGGCTTAAATAGAAGGATAAAAGATTGGGGTACATCGCTCTCATTAACACCCTTCATCATATTGCGAAGTTTAAACCATAAATAACGAACATTAAAATCCGAAAAGCTGTAACCCATAAACAGAAGGCTCTTACCCAGTGCATCAGCTCGTAATTTAATATCAATGGGGGTAACAAACTCCAGCCTTTCGTAATAATCTGATTCAGTAAGTACGATGGACTCTTCCTGTTCCAATGAACCGTGGAACTTAACAATCTGGGCTATATTAGAGCCCGCAGCTCGGATAATATCTTTGGTGCTGACAACTGTCTGGTATGGTATAGACAGGTGGTCAAAGCTCCGTTCTATTAAGTGATCGTAATTTGTAGTGTAGATGATCGGCACCCCTAGCTGAGCCAGAAGCAAATGGGGCTGAGACTGGGATATATCGACGGTATCCTCCTGCAAAATACAATGAACTTGGTGAAGGAGCTCTGACATATCACCGCCTCTGACTATTTTTAGGTATTCCGCCAAACGCAGCAGGTCTATATCATTTGATGATAAATGATCATTTAATTGAAAATGATTTAAGAGATGCTGGGTTAACGACCGTCCGGTTGGGCAGCCGCAGCCTTCAGAAAAGCCTGCACCGATAAAGGGGATTACCTTATTTTCCTTTAATAAATCTAATAGTTCGGGAATGATTTGCGGCATGAGATCCTCCTGTTGGCTATACGGCTAGTATGTGCATCCCGGACGATTTACATGTAAATTAAGCATGGCAGTCTTCTTCATAAGAAGCTGCCATGCGTTAAAAGGGGAAAGTAAAGGAGGTGTTCAGGAAATCTATATTATTAAGAAATTTTAGCCGCTGTATCCGCTAAAACTCCAGCATAGCTGTGCAGTCCCGAGAGCAAGTAGTTTACACCAAAAAAAGTGAATAAAACCAGCACGAAACCGCCTATAACCATAATGTTGGCTTTTTTGCCCAGCAGTTCCCGTCTATTATGCAGATGGAGGTATATGGCGTAGATAATCCATGTAACTAATGCCCATACCTCTTTTGGATCCCAGCTCCAGTAAGATCCCCAGGCCTGCTCCGCCCATATTGCTCCGAG
>Ga0209639_1003174_pt1 | contig 11380 bp, 7 predicted proteins | sample EPASupsiteHSE605_FD_187268 | JGI IMG/M metagenome (GOLD analysis project Ga0209639, IMG submission 187268) | Bioremediated contaminated groundwater from EPA Superfund site, New Mexico - Sample HSE6-05 (SPAdes) (version 2) | ecosystem: Environmental > Aquatic > Deep subsurface > Groundwater >...
CCCCTTCTGCACCCGCCGCAACTTTTGCAAGGTCGGCACGGGTGTTCTTGACCACGATCTTCTGGCGGTAGCCCGCGAGGAACTGTTCCGCCGCGAAGAAGAGGAAGATCGCCGCCTGGATAATATCGATCATCTCGCTCGGCACGTCGCAATACGTCGCCATGAGCTGGCAGCCTTTGTTGAGATAAGCGATGAAGAACGCGGCCAGCGGAACGAGGAGCGGGTTGTTTTTCGCGAGGATCGCGATGGTCACGCCCGTCCAGCCGTAGCCGGGAAGTTCTTTCCAAAGGAAGGTGCTATAGCGTCCCAGCACCTCGACGCTGCCACCGATGCCGGCGAGCATACCGCCGATCACCTGTGAAAGCACGATGGTGCCGCCGACCTTCATGCCGGAGTATTTCGAGAATGACTCGTTGATACCGATCATGCGGATGGCATAACCCCAACGAGTGCGATACATAAACAGCGCCACAATCACAACGAATACCAGCGCCGCCACAAAACCCCAGCTGAGCTTGCTTCCGCCCGGTACGAGCGAACCGATGCACGCGGTTTCGGCAAAGGGGAACGTCTGCGTGGAGCCTTTACTGCGATCCGCAAATATGAAGTTTAAGTAGTGCAGCACGATGTACATGCAAACATAGTTGAGCATGAGGCTTGTAACCATCTCGCTCGCGCCAAGTTTGACTTTCAACAGCGCGGGCACGAGCATGATGATGCCGCCGACCGCCGCCGCGATCAGGATGCAGACCACCGCGTGCAGGCCGCTGTTCATGTGCAGGTAGATGCCGGCAAGCGCCGCAACAAACCCGCCCGTGAGCACAACGCCCTCGCCCGCAAGGTTGAACTGGTTGCTCGAGAACATCACACAGACCGCAAGACCCGTGAAAATCGTCGGGATCATCGCGGCAAGAATCGTATAGAAGCCCTGCGTATTAAAGCTCGCGAGTCCGCCCTTGATGGAGATCAACGGCCCGATCAACAGGTACCGCAGCGCGGTAAACGGCTCGTCAGAACTCAGGAAGATGAAGATCGTACCGACGGCGAGCGCGAGCAAAATCGCCGCTGCACCGCGTACGAGCTCAAATCCCAGCATTCGTTTATCCTTCATGACACACCCTCCCGATCTCCTCGGCGCTCTGTTTCTTGAGGCCGAGCATGTATTCACCCATCATCACATCATCCAGTTGGCTCGTGTCCTCGAAATACGCGGCGATCTTGCCGCCATAGAGCACGATCAGGCTGTCGGAAAGCTCCATGACCTCGTTGAGGTCGGCGGAAACGAGCAGTACCGCGGTACCTGCGCGGGAAAGATCGACGAGCTTTTTCCGGATAAATTCCGTGGCGCCTACGTCGATGCCGCGCGTGGGCTGGTCGGCGATGATCAGCGTCGGGTCGCTGGAAAACTCGCGCGCGACGACGACTTTCTGGATGTTACCGCCAGAGAGCATCTTGACCTTTTGCTTTCTGGATTTACAGAGGACGGTATAGTCTTTGATCAGCCGGTCGCTCTCCTCATGGATGGCCTTCATGTTAAAGAGCGGACCATTGTTGAAGCGCTTTTCGTTGAAGCGGTCGGAGATGATGTTTTCCTCGATGGTCGCGGCGTCCGCGATGCCATAGGTCATGCGGTCTTCCGGCACGAGAGAAACGCCAAGCTTACGAATCTTTGCCTGAGAGGCGTGGATCACGTCTTTACCGTTGACCGCGGCGGTGCCGGAGTCCGGCTCTCTGAGGTCAAAGAGCATATCGACGAGCTCGCGCTGTCCGTTGCCCTCGACACCCGCGACACCGAGAATCTCGCCCTTACGCACGTCGAAGGAGACGCCGTCGAGCATTTTCTTGTTCCACTCGTTGGTGTATTGCAGATTGCACACCCGCAGCACCACGTCGGTGGGAACGGCGGTGTCCTTCTGCACGGCGAGAATGACGTCGCGGCCTACCATCAGGCTGGAGATCTCCTGCTCGGTGATCGAGGCGGTCTCATACACACCCATCGACTTTCCGCCGCGCATGATGGTCATCCGGTCGGTGATCCGCTTGATCTCGTTGAGTTTGTGGGAGATGAAGATGATCGTGTAACCCTGTTCTTTAAGATGCACCAGTTCGCGGAAGAGTTCCGCCGTCTCCTGCGTGGTTAGAACCGCGGTGGGCTCGTCCAGGATCAGGATCTTCGCGCCTCGGATCAACGCCTTGAGAATTTCCACCTTCTGCTTCATGCCGACGGGGATATCCGCGACCTTCGCGACCGGGTTGACCGCAAGGTTGAACTTCTCGGCATACTCATTGGTCAGTTCAATGGCTTTCTTAAAGTCGATGAACATCCCGCTCTTCTTGGGAACCATGCCGAGCACGATGTTCTCCGCGACGGTAAGACTCGGAACCAGCATAAAGTGCTGGTGCACCATGCCGATACCGTGCGCGATTGCGGCGGTCGGAGAACCAAACGAGGCCTTCGCTCCGTTGACGATGATTTCGCCCTCTGTCGGCTGCTCCAGACCGAATAGGATTTTCATCAGCGTGCTCTTGCCCGCGCCGTTCTCGCCCATCAGTGCATGGATTTCGCCGCGACGAACGGAGAAATTGACCCCCTGATTGGCGGCGATCCCGTTGGGATACACCTTTGTGATGCCCTTCATTTGGACCACAAGATCGTTTTGATCCATAAAATTAGTTCCCCTTTGGAAGTCAATAGAAGAGTTGTTTTGAATACTAGTCAATCACGACCGGTTCTGCCTATTTTTCGAGGGAGAGTTCTAACTCTCCCTCGACTACAGCACAACCCCTGTTTCTAATCGGTGTGAGTTATTTAAGGTTGCAGAGAGTCACGCAACGCAACTGCTGCGTTCGTTTCATCGCCGATGCTCGTGGGTACTACGATAGTTCCATCTTTGATCGCAGCTTCCGCCGCAAGCACCTTATCCTGAACAGTCTGTGGTGCCATAGCGGCGAAGTTCTTGTCAGTCACGATGCCAACGCCACCTTCAGCAAGGCCGAGGGTGACCTGCTTGCCCCAGTAAGTACGGCCTACATCCCATTCGTCAAAGATCCAGACGATGGAATTCCCAACATTCTTTAAACCAGATGTCAATGTGATAGCCGCAAGTTCCGGCGAGAAGGTCATTTCCTGATCCGAGTCTACGCCAATGAACCACGCTTTACTGGATTCGAGAGCTGCTTCTGCAGCGCCATTTCCAGAGAGTCCCGCAACACCCCAAAGAATGTCGACTTTGTTATCGTTGATCATCGACAATCCCATTTCTTTGGCGATTGCAGTGTCGGTATAGCTGTTGGTGTATCGCGTATCAACTTTTACTTCGGGATTTGTGGCTTTTACACCTTCCAAGAAACCGTAGAGGAAGTCATTGATGACAGGGCTGTCCACGCCGCCGACAAAGCCAACGACTTTATCCGCATTGATATTGGCGACTGATGTCTCCGTGGTCATAGCGGCCGAAAACACGCCAATGAGGTAACCCATGTCGTTCTGCTTGTAACTAACGTTAGCAACATTCTCGCAACCTTCAACATAGGCATCGTACAAAAGAAATTTCTGATCCGGATAGGCCGTCGCTACTTCTTTGAGATAATCTGGCATCTGATAGGTTCCGCAGATGATCAGATCATATTCGCCGGATGCGGCAACTTCGTACAGAGTCTCCAACCACTTTGGCTGATCCTCGTCCGTGCCGCCCATTTCGATGGTCTTGTAGGTGATGCGGTCGGCATCCTGAAGGGATTTCAGGCCGGCTTCTGCGGAATCAAAGAAGGATTTGTCGCCCAGGTTGCCGTTGACGAGGCTGACGACGTTGTAAACCTTCGATTCTGTTGCGGCTGCATCCGCAGGTGGTGCTTCTGTGGCGGTCGCTTCCGCAGCGGTCGCTTTTGCGGTAGGTACTTCTACGGCGGGTGCCGCAGCCGGTTTGCACGCAACTGCGCCAAACACAATCAGTGCCACCATTAGGATCGTTACGATTCTTTTCATTTTGATTTCCTCTCTCTTCTCTTTCTTTGTTCTGATTTGCTACGATGATTTGTGGTTCCTGATCTGAACTTTTCTTTGTTTGCTACGTTAAATTTAATATACCTGAATCAACTTCATCAAGGTCACATGTCCCTCTGTCAATCTGGCCAATAAATAATCGTATTACAGAAGTGAGTTGATAAACGCATCTACCTCGCAAGACATAGGCATTCCTTTTTGCGCTCCAACCCTTGTTACTTTTAACGCGCTTGCGAACGTTGCATATCGTACAGCATCAACCAGTTCCATATTCGTAATAGATGTCGCAAGCGCGCCAGCAAAACAATCCCCCGCCCCCACAGTATCAATGGCCTTTACGCGTATCCCATTAACACGAATACCCGTATCATTCGAATAAATGTAGGACCCTCTTTCAGCCATTTTTATTACGCCGCAAGAAGGGCCAAGGCTTCTTAGGATGCACGAAGCCTCCCGAGCGGATTCATCGTCTATGATTGCTATTCCGGTTAGGAATTTTGTTTCCTGAAGATTTGGAATCACCAAGTCTGCAAATCGCAATACATGTTTGGAATATCCGTCTCCAGGAGCCGGGTCTAGGATAACGTATACTCCATTCTCTTTTGCTTTCTTCATCGCATAGACTGCGACTTCTTCAGAAATCTCCATTTGAACAAGAAGCACAGAACTTTTCTCCAGCGATCTCACGTTTTTCTCTATATCGCTTATACTGAGGTCCTGATTTGCTCCTCTAATCACAACCATCGTGTTCTCACCGGTATTGTCCACTGTGATGTGTGCTGATCCCGTCTTGTTATTTTCCGACATTATGATGCTCTTAGTGTCAATACCGGACATTTCCAGTTCAGAAACAATCATCGACCCAAATATGTCTTGCCCGATACATCCAACCAAGTGTACTTCTTGCCCTAATTTCTTACACGCGACCGCTTGATTTGCGCCTTTCCCGCCGGGATTGATTTCAACATGGTTTCCAAATCGAGTTTCACCATATTGAGGATGTGTATCGAGAAAAACGGTTATATCCACGTTGATGCTACCGATAACGGAAATCATAACTTTTACATCCTCTCATTGTTGAGTCTGATTTGTTCCTGCACAAACACACGCAACTTTATTGCACTACTTGAAAGATCCGAATTGGCTTGAAACAGGCATGATGTACCGCACACAAGCATTGTTGCGCCAAGTGGAACGATTTTCGAAATTGTGTTAAGCCCAATATTTCCATCAACCTGAATTTGAGTATCCGTTTTCTCACGGTCGATTTTCGCTTTTAGTCCTTCCACTTTTTCATACATGCCGCTGATAAATGTCTGTCCGGAAAAACCCGGATTCACCGTCATCAGGCACACATAGTGAGTCATCTCCAATACATAGTCCAGTACATGCAAGGAAGTAGCCGGATTAATCGCGACTCCTGCTCGTGCGCCCCTGGCATGGATGCGATCAATTGCCCTATGCAAGTGGTTCGTCGATTCTGCGTGAATTGAGATAAGATCGGCACCTGCGTCAACAAACTGATCGATATATCTTTCGGGGTTTTGCACCATCAAATGAACATCAAAAGGCTTCTTCGTGTATTTCCGCAGATCCTTTACGGTATCTGCGCTAAGAGAATAGTTCGGAACAAAGACTCCGTCCATAACGTCAAAATGAAAATAATCGACCCCGCAGTCATCCAAGGTCTCGACGCTATCTCGAAGGATACCTTGATCCGCGCACATCAGGGATGGCCCAATTAACACCATGAATCTTCACCGCCTATATAATTGGATTTCTTCAAACGACAACTTTGCTGGCATAGTTCTCTTGCTCATTTTGAGAGCGTATCAATGATACATTGAATAAACCGAGCCGCATTGATAGAGGTACACACATTTACATTGCTTCGGTCGCCACCCCATCCGTTGCTGATTGTCTCTCCAAGCCGTTTCTCGTCGGTGGTCTCGATTGATATCGAACATTTCTCTGTAACAACAAGTGTGGGATCAATGACAACAGCCATTGCCAATGGATCGTGCAACGGGCAACCAGCTTTTCCGGTTTCTTGCAAATATGCATTGGAATAGAAGCTCGTAATATGATCAAGAAAGTCAATCATTTTCCTGTTTTTCTCAGGAGACATTGTTTTTAAAAGCTTCATGTCTTTTTCATGAAACACTGCTTGGAGGGTTACATCAAGTCCAACTACGGTAATCGGAATTCCTGATTCAAATACAATCTGAGCTGCTTCAGGATCTCCAAATACATTGGCTTCAGCATACGCGGTCACATTGCCAGGGACGTTAATTGCCCCACCCATGATAACTACGTTCTTTACTTTGCTCACGATAAAAGGATCCCGTTCAATTGCCATCGCGAGGTTCGTCAGTCTGGCGGTGCATACGAGAGTCAATTCATGCGCTTTCTGATGCACCATGTTGCAAATAAACTCGGCAGCGGATTCTTCACGCAGGCGATTTTTTGGCTCAGGTAAAACATAATCACCAATCCCGTTTTTTCCGTGTATGTGGGCTACGGATTCACCCCTAGCTCTTTTTAATGGAGCGTCTGCTCCTTTTGCAACCGGTATATGATACCCGGCATCACACAATTCCATCACGCAAAGTGTATTGCTGGTCGTTTGCTCTACAGTGGAAACGCCGAAGACGGTGGTAATACCCGCTATATGAATGTTGGGGGCCTTCAATGCCAGTAATATTGCTATCGCATCGTCGATTCCGGTATCAACATCAAGCATCACGAATTCTTGTTTGCTCAAACTTCTTTCCCCTTTATCGGTATTTTTGCTCATTATAGAAATGTTGATCGCTTATTCCAAGGTCACATGACCCACTAGAGAACAAATCCACAATCGTGATCTTCAAGGTGTTCTATCGTACATTAACTAAAAGAAAAAACATGACTGCTTCCCAATGAAAAGAAGAGGCATGTTTGTTTAGTAATTCTATGAGTCCAGATCCTTCCGCGTCTTGTTGCCGTTCCCACGGGAAATTACCAGTTACAGTGGAAGCAGTTGGTAGTAAATATCCTGCGTAGTTGAAACTCAACTGCGAACGAGCTTGCGCGAAATAGTCACCGGGTTGACGGTATTCTGATAAAGCACCGACGTCTACGTGTGCCTCAGAGCGTGCGGTTTGATGTGTGACACATCGTAATTCCCGAACGGTCTATCCTTACCTGCTTGAAAAATACGCGCTTCTGTGACGTGCATTGTAGTCAGGCAATCACAAACATGTCACAGGAGTTTATCATTGTTGTTCGTCAGAATAATTTTAGCGCATGAATTTATGTCTTTTCTGTGGCTTTTCTTGATGTAATTTCTGCCGATCTATTGTGATTACTGGTAATCTTGGGTACTTTTCGCTGTTACATATAATCTAAAGAGTCGGAGTTGACTGACTATTTTGATATAATCGATCGCAACTTCTAATAATCGCCCTTAATTGCGCATATTTTGAAACTTGTATCTCTTGCAATATGCGACAATTTTTGCGATCTATGGCAATCTATCGTAACCTCTCGTGGTCATGTGCTTCAAAAAATGCGTCGAATTCAGGCGCATGAGCTGAGGTGATATTGCGCATAATAAGCTTCACAAAATCGGTCAATATCTCCGTTCCTATATCAAATAGTCCTCTGAATGATCGCACCATCAGCTTCCAAAAATAAACACGCCCGCGTCCGTTGGGATGCGCGGGCGTTTTTGTTTGCGTGTTAGATAATCCCCTGCGCGATCACCGCGTCCGCCACCTTGGCAAATCCCGCGATGTTGGCTCCGGCAACGAGGTTGTAGCCCAAGCCGTTCGCCTCGGCCGCTTTGGCGGAGCTGTCGTGGATGTTCTTCATGATGGTGTGCAGTTTTCCGTCGACTTCCGCTTCGCTCCAGCTCAGGCGCTGGCTGTTCTGGCTCATCTCAAGCGCGCTTGTCGCGACACCGCCCGCGTTGACCGCCTTGCTGGGTGCGACGATCATGTGTTTTTGCTCCATCAGGAAGCTGAGCGCGTCGTTCGTGGTCGGCATGTTCGCGACCTCAATGTAGTACTTCGAGCCACTCGCCGCGATCTTTTTCGCGCTGTTGATGTTGACGTCGTTCTGCGTGGCGCAGGGCATATAGACGTCCGCCTTGACACCCCACGGCTTCTCGCCGGGATAGAACGCGCAACCGTAACGGTCGGCGTAGTCTTTCACCTTGTCTCTGCCGCTGTTGCGCATCTCAAGCAGATACTCAATCTTCTTGCCCGTGATGCCTTTGGGATCGTAGATATAGCCGTCCGGGCCGGAGAGCGTGATCGCCATCGCGCCCAGCTCTTCGAGCTTTTTCGCCACGCCCCATGTCACGTTGCCGAAGCCGGAGAGCGCAAAGGTTTTGCCCTTGATCGTGTCGTTTTCGTGCGCAAAAACCTCGTTGACATAATAAACCGCGCCGTAACCCGTCGCTTCGGGGCGAATCAGGCTGCCGCCGTAGCTCATGCCCTTGCCCGTGAGCACGCCGTTTTCAAACACGCCACGGATTCTGCGGTACTGTCCGTACAAAAAGCCGATCTCGCGCCCACCGACGCCGATGTCGCCCGCGGGTACGTCCACATCGGGACCGATGTGGCGATAGAGTTCGGTCATAAACGCCTGGCAAAAGCGCATGACTTCGCCGTCGGTCTTGCCGCGCGGATCGAAGTCACTGCCACCCTTTGCGCCGCCGATGGGCAGGCTGGTCAGGCTGTTTTTGAAGGTTTGCTCAAAGCCTAAAAACTTCATGATGGACAGGTTGACGGAAGGATGAAATCGTAGGCCGCCCTTGTAGGGCCCGATTGCGCCGTTAAACTGCACGCGATAGCCACGGTTGGTCTGGACGCGGCCTGCGTCGTCCACCCACGTCACGCGAAACGAAATCGCGCGCTCCGGCTCCGCCATGCGCTCCAAGAGCCCCAGTTTCTCATATTCCGGATGCTTGTTGACGACTGCTTCCAGCGAAGAATAGACTTCTTCCACCGTCTGCAAAAATTCCGGTTCGCCCGCGTTCTTTTTCTGTATCTCGCGCAATACGCGATCGATGTATGCGTTCATGCTGTTATCCTATTCTGTCGTCGTCAGTCGATTCTGTTTGCGTGCGCCAGTAGATACGTTTCCGCCTCTGCGCACCAGAGTCCGTTGCTGTTTTTTACGATGGTATCCAGCGCGGCAAACAGCGGATCGCTCTCGCCGCGCGAAGCAAAGTCCGCAATCGCGGTCAGCGGCAGATTCAGATGCGTGTAGATCAGCTTTTTTCCGCCGGGGATGTTGGGCAGGTTCAGCGTGGTTTCTGCTGCGCTGTTTAAGCCACCGATGTGCGTCACCATCGCGGCGGGATTGATCCTGCCCGCGGTCATGAGCGAGATCGCCTCGCGCATGTCGTCGGTGTTGCCGCCCGTCGTGCCGAGGATGTGGTGAGAGGTGTAGTGCACATCGTAAAAGTTCACTTCCGCTTTGAACGCCGGATTGGTCGGCCCCGCGAAGAAGCTTAGGCAGCCGTCGAATCCGAGGATGCTGTCTGCCTGCTCGACTACCGGCTTGACGGGCGCAAAGCAGATCGCGTCGTCAAACCCTGTCCCTCCGGTCAACGCTTTGAGCGCGGCGACGGGGTCTTCCAACTTCGCGGTATTGATGTAGACGAGCTCGACGCCGAGCGATTTTGCGTGTTCTACGGTATAGATGCTGCTTGCTCTGGCGAGCCTTGCGTCGTCGATATCCGTCACGACAAGCAAACCCGGCCTGCGATCGCCGTGCAAAGCATAATCAATCGCACCGAGTCCCATCGGCCCGACGGACGCCAGCAACGCGAGTTTTCCACCTTCCACGATGCCCATGCGGTGCTCATAGCTGCCGAGCGAGGTGTGATAGATGCCGTGAAACGTGCCGATGATGCAGCTCATGGGTTCCGCCAGCGAGCCGTAAAAAAATGTGTCGCTCTCATACGGCAGCAGGCAGTCCATCTTGAGGATTTCGATGGGGATGTTGACCACGGTCGCCGCCCCGCCGCAATCATGGTACGAATAGCCGGGTGCGAGCAGCGAACCTTGATAAAAATGCGCAGGCTGGATGGCGACATGCTCGCCCGCGCGGTATTTGTGCTGCCAGTGTTTGCCGACCTCGATGATGCGCCCGCAGAACTCGTGTCCAATGATCACGGGGTGCTCTGCCGCGTCCTTTGGCACGCGCTTGTGCGCCGTGCCCTGCACCGCAGCCTTATAGCTCGACATGCAGATGCTGTCGGAAACCACCTCGACGCGGACGCCGTCGTCCCCGATGTCGGGTAACTCAAACGTCTCCGTGCGCAGATCCATTGCGCCATACAGGCGCACTGCTGTTGTTTTCATGTTGTTTCTCCCTCAGTCGCCACCATCGTCTGACGGCAATCGTTTTCGAAAGATCGTTTCAAACCACGTCGAAGCTGTTGCTCGCTTTTTCGCGCTGCGCCGCGCGGCGCAGATCGTCCGTCGTGCAGCCCTGCGCAAATAATTGATAATAGCGCAGGATCAGCGCGCGCAGTTCTCCGTCCGCGATGGCGGAGAGCTGTTCAAGCGTTTCCTTTGCGTTCTTTATCGTCTGCTCACAGTCGTGTTCTTTTAGGTATGCGTAGACCGCGCCTGCCGCGCCGACGCAGATATACGTCGGCATCACGCCCTGCTCACGGCAGAGGCGCGCGGCTCCGATTAGGCGATCCTGCGGCGAGAGTTTTCGCGCGATATCCGCGCCCACGCGCAGGCAGGTATCTCCAAGGCTACGGTTGCCAAAGCGCAGCAGCAGATCCTGCACGTGCCGAAGGATATCCGCAATCGGCACGCCGTATTTCAGCGACAGTGCTTCTGCGCTCTCGAGCATGGCGTTGAGCGCAATGAGGTAGATTTCCGGATCGTCGATCGCGTCCGCGATATAGGGTTTATCGGTATACAGCCCCAGAAAAGCCGTGACGGCGTGCCCCATATTGTGCACGTAGAGCTTTCTGCGGATGTAAAAATCAAACGGCGAAAACGGCACCATGTTGCGTATCTGCGGCAGCTCGCCGCGAAACGCGTCCCGGTCGACCGGCAGGTAGCCATAGTGTTCGACGCAGACGCGCAGCGGGTCGCCGTCCTGCATCTGCTCTGTCTGTACGGGCACCATACGCCCGATGGACGCCTCCACGAGTCCGACATTCTCGGCAAACCATGCCTGCTCTTCTTCATTCAAGTGCGCCAGAATCAGTTCTTCAAGCACTTTATTCGCGTCGATCAGATTTTCGCAAATGATGATGTTCAGCGGCTTGCCGCCGCGGGCAAAGCGTTGCTGGATGCCCGCTGCGATATTCGGCGCGATGAATTTGAGGATATTGGCGCCCACCGCAGTTGCCATGACGTC
>Ga0209639_1003176_pt1 | contig 11373 bp, 13 predicted proteins | sample EPASupsiteHSE605_FD_187268 | JGI IMG/M metagenome (GOLD analysis project Ga0209639, IMG submission 187268) | Bioremediated contaminated groundwater from EPA Superfund site, New Mexico - Sample HSE6-05 (SPAdes) (version 2) | ecosystem: Environmental > Aquatic > Deep subsurface > Groundwater >...
ATAAGCCCTGAAATGAATATGCACAACGGCTGGACAAAATACCTCTTCAGAAAGGCCATGGACAACACCCTTCCCGACGAAATATGCTGGCGGCGTGACAAGAAGGGCTTCGAGACTCCGCAGTCGATGTGGATGAGGCAGGGTCCGTTTCACGAAATGTTAGTTGACTGGGCGCGTTCTTCGGAACATCCCGCCGCTGAATTCCTCGGCTCCGACATCTCCGGGATTGCTGACGTTCTCAAAAGCGGACACTTCAACCAGACCTCCATTTTCAGGCTTTTCTGCCTAGACTACTGGTTCAACAATATAATTGACGGTTAATTGACGGACGCTTGACGATATGAAAATCACGATACTTACACAATATTATCCACCGGAGCACGGGGCGCCGCAGAACAGGCTTCACGATCTGGCGCGCCGATGGGTACAAAGCGGAGTTGAAGTCACAGTACTTACCGCGATGCCTAATTATCCTGTGAGCGAGATATTTCCCGAGTATAAAGGGAAATTCATCTGTACGGAAACAATTGACGGTGTAAAAGTCATACGTTCCGCGATCTTCGTTTCAAAAAAGAAAAAGACCATTCTGCAATTGCTGAATTACTTTTCGTTCGTTGCGACTTCGCTGTTCGCAGGAATCCTGAAGCTCGGGAAATGCGATGTGTTTATCTGCGAGAGTCCGCCGCTTTTTCTCGGAGGAACGGCGCTTCTTCTCAAGATATTTACGCGTTCGAAGCTCGTGATGAATATAAGCGATCTCTGGCCGGACAGTGCGGTCGAGCTCGGCATGATAGGGCCGGGACTGCCATTGAAAATACTTGAATGGTTCGAAAGACTGCTTTATAAATCATCGGCAATGGTGTCGTGTCAGACGGAGGGAATTGTCGCAGGGGTAAAGGATTCGTATCCGAAAGCGAAAACGTTTCTTTTTCCGAACGGAGTAGATCTCGATATGTTTCCGGTAATTCCTAAAGATGAAGAGCTTATGAAAGAACTTGGCATTCCTGGAGATGTCTTTGTGGCTGGATACGGGGGCAATCATGGAAGATCACAGGCGCTTAGCCAGATACTTGCAGCCGCAGCCCTCCTGAAGGGTGAAAAAATATTTTTTGCGCTTTTCGGAGACGGCCCAGAGAAGGCCGAACTCGAAAAGAAAGCCGCTGAAATGAAGCTCGAAAACCTCAGATTTTTCCCGTCGCAGCCGCGCGAAAAAATGGCTAAAATCCAGTCACTCTGGGATATTGCTCTGGTGCCGCTTAAAAATATACCGCTTTTCGACGGGGCGCGTCCGTCAAAGATGTTCGAACTTATGGCAGGAGAGATTCCGTTCATATTCTGCGGAAAGGGCGAGGGGGCGGATATTGCGCTCGAAAGCGGATGTGCGAAGTCCGTCATGCCGGAAGATCACGCCGCGCTTGCGGAAGCGGTAAAAAATATGGCGGCAATGAGTCCTGATGAACTGGAGAAGATGGGAAAGAGCGGACGCGCGTTTGTTTCGGAGAAATTCAATCGAGGTAAATTAGCGGAAATATTCTTGAACGAACTCAGGGAGCTGTAAAGATGATACCTTTATCCGTACCTTATCTTGTCGGGAATGAAAAGAAGTACGTCGATGAATGTCTTGATACCAATTGGATATCGTCGGTCGGTCACTTCGTTGACGAGTTTGAAGCGTCATTTGCATCGTACACTGGAACGGCGAAGGCGGCGGCTGTTTCGAGCGGCACGGCGGCACTGCACCTGGCTCTGCTGATTTCAGGAATAGGGAATGGCGACGAAGTTTTTGTTCCAACCCTTACATTTATAGCGCCGGTTAATGCGGTTTCATATACGGGTGCAAAGCCTGTTTTTATAGATTCAGACAGAAAGAGCCTCGGTATATCTCCTGAAGCGCTGGAAGATTTTGTTTCGGAAAACTGCTCTTTTATAGGAGGACGTTTAGTCAACAAGTTGAGCGGCAGGGAAATAAAGGCCGTTATCGCAGTCAATATTCTAGGGCATTCCTGCATGATGGACGAGCTTTTGGCATTTGCCCGAAAGTACAATCTTACGCTAATCGAAGACAACGCTGAGGGCGCGGGCTGTATTTATAAAGGAAAACATGTTGGCTCTTATGGCCGCTTCGCATGCTTCAGCTTCAACGGTAACAAAGTTCTGACAACAGGCGGAGGCGGAATGATAACTGCGCCTGACGTTGAAGATGTGAAACTTGCAAAACACCTTTCAACGCAGGCTAAGGCAGACGATTTTTATTATTCGCACGATATGATCGGCTACAACTACAGAATGTCGAATATCCAGGCTGCGCTAGGGCTTGCCCAGCTCGAAAATCTGGAGAAGATGATCGCCCGCAAACGAGAAATACATGCCGTTTATGAAAAGGAACTTTCCAATCTTCCTGATCCGGAGCTCTTTATAGAACAGTCATGGTGCCGCTCGAACTACTGGTTCGCGCTTCTGTTGCTGCCTGTCGGCAAAAGGGACGAATTTATGGAATACATGACTTCGAAAAACATCCAGACGCGCCCATTTTGGAAACTCAATCACCGGCATCCGATGTTTCATGACTGCTCCCGAGGGAATACCCCCGTTGCTGAAGAATTATATGAGCGCGGTGTCTGCTTCCCCTGCTTCCAGGGAATGAGCGATGAAGATATTGCTAGTGTCGTCTCCACGATAAAATCTTTTTTCTGACCAGACCTTAAAAATATTTTACTAAAAGACTTGAAAAGAATAGTAATCATTACTAAATTCTTAATATGAAACTGAGCAATACAAATCAGAGGCGAATCATAATCGAGGAGCTCCGGAAGCTGAAGACTCATCCGACTGCGGACGAGCTTTACGCAATCGTGCGCGAAAAGCTTCCGCAGATAAGCCTCGGTACTGTTTACAGAAATCTCGAACTTCTTGCTGAGGCCGGGAAAATACTTAAACTCGAACTATCAGGCAAACAGAAAAGGTTCGACGGCAACGTGAACAAGCACTTCCACATGAGATGCAGCACCTGCGGCAAAATTGAGGATATGGAAGCTGATGAAATGGGAGAAATAGACAGCAGACTTAATGACCTCGTGGATAAGTTGAAAGTGGATGGTTATCGTCTTGAATTAAGCGGGCTTTGCAGCAGATGCAGAGCTGAAGAGATATTCGGGAATTAAAAACAAAGGGAGGGAATTAAAATGTCAAGGGAAAAATTACAGATCTTCAAGTGCCATTGCTGTGATTTCGTGCTCGAAGTTACCAGCCCGATAGGTTGTTGCGACGACCTTTCGTGCTGCGGCAAGCCGATGCTGCTACTCGAAGAAAAGACTTCGGACGCAGGTAAGGAAAAACATGTGCCGATCCTTTCCCAGGGGAAAGCAGGCGTGAAAATCGCCGTGGGTTCGGTCCCGCACCCGATGGAAGAGGATCATTTTATCGAGTGGATCGAAGTCGTAAACGGGCCCTACCAGAACCGCAAGTTCCTCAAACCCGGCGAAAAACCGGAAGCAGAGTTCTATGTTCCTATGCAGAGCGGACTTAAGGTAAGGACTTATTGCAACAAGCACGGGCTCTGGAAAGCCTGAGAAAGGACATTTTCCATGCTTAAAAAAAGACTTGAAAAGGCGATAAACGATCAGGTGAATTTCGAGATATATTCATCTTATCTTTATCTTTCGATGTCGTCTTGGTTCACTTCCAAGAACCTCATGGGTTTCGCAAACTGGATGAGAGTCCAGGCCCAGGAGGAACTCATTCACGCAATGAAATTTTTCAATTACGTGAACGAGCGCGGAGGTCGTGCTATATTAAGCCCTATCAAGGGGCCTGAAACCGAATGGAAATCACCCCTCGCCGCGTTCGAAGATGCTTACAAGCACGAAACCGTGGTATCGTCAAAGATATGCAATATAGCGGATATCGCGCTTGAAGAAAAAGAACACATGACGCATAATATGATTCAGTGGTTTATCAACGAACAGGTCGAGGAGGAATCCAACGCGAAAGGCGTCGTTGATAAACTTAAACTTATAAAGGACAATCCGGGCGGGCTTTTCATGCTCGATACCGAGCTGGGCCAGCGCGTCTTCAATTCGGCGCTTCTGGCGGTAGCCGGTCTCGGCGGACCGGGCACCGCACCGTAAAGAAGATAATAAGGAGTCGAAATGGGTTTGATTTTCAATGCCAGGGAAGTTTTTGAAATTGCCGAGCAGATCGAGCGCAACGGTGGAAAATTCTACCGTTATGCAGCCGATACTGTGAAAGATGAAAAATCAAAGAAGTTCCTTTTGAAACTAGCTGAAATGGAAGATGTCCATCAAAGCTTTTTCGCGGAACTCAAAGAAAAATTCTCTTCGTCTCAAGAAGTGGAAGGCCTTCCCGACACCGAAAATCAGGCCCTCGCCTACCTTCAGGCAATGGCCGAAGGCAAGATCTTCGGCAATATCGAGGATATCACCTCGAAGATAAAACCCGACGACTCTTTTATCGATATTCTTTCTTCCGCCATCGAGTTCGAAAAGGATACAATAGTGTTTTTCGCAGCAATAAAAGACTTGGTTCCTAAAGAACTCGGCAAAGATAAAATCGATTCGCTTATCCGTGAAGAAGTATCGCATGTCGCGATACTCCTCAATGAAAAGACGAAAAACTGACGGCGGAAGGACGTATCTGAAATGGGAAATTTTCTTAAAGCCGTCAAAGTGACGGACAAGGTTTACTGGGTCGGCGCGATAGATTGGGCCGTCAAGGACTTCCATGGTTATTCCACCGACAGGGGCACTACCTATAATGCATTCCTCATCATGGCCGACAAAATAACACTCGTCGATACCGTCAAAGCCCCGTTTTTTAGCGAAATGCTTGCACGAATAAGTTCCGTCATCAATCCGTCAAAAATCGATTACATAATCTCCAACCACTCTGAACCCGACCACTCCGGAGCATTGCCTGAAACTATCCGGACCATCAATCCTGAAAAGATTTTTGCCTCCGTCATGGGCGAAAAAAACCTTAAGGCACATTATTCCATCACTCAGGAAATAACGCCAGTCAAAACAGGCGACAGCCTCAGTCTCGGCAATATGACGGTCGATTTCGTCGAAACAAAGATGCTCCACTGGCCCGACAGCATGTTCTCATACCTGCGCGAAGAAAAAATCCTCTTCTCTCAGGACGCTTTCGGGATGCACCTCGCTTCCGACAGACTCTTTGCCGACGAAATAGATCACGAAGTCCTCTATTGGGAAGCCGAGAAATATTTCGCCAATATCCTAATGCCGTATTCCCAGCAGGTCCAGAAGCTCGCTGCCGATCTGCCAGGTTTCAATCTGGATATAAAAACTATAGCTCCCGATCACGGCCCTCTGTGGCGAAAGGATATTTCGACGATTATTAATTGGTATGTCGACTGGGCGGCACAAAAGCCCGAAGACCTCGCCATTGTTGTTTACGATACCATGTGGCAATCAACCGCATTGATGGCCCGTTCAATCGCCGACGGTATAAAAAACGCAGGTTCAAGGGTTGAAGTCATCTCGCTTTCATCGAAGGACCGCAGCTATGTCGCCACAAAAATGCTCAAGGCAGGCGCTCTCGTAATCGGAAGCCCTACTCTCAATAACAATATTTTTCCGACGGTCGCCGATGTTCTCACTTACATCAAGGGACTCCGTCCAAAAAATAAAATAGCTCTCGCTTTCGGTTCTTACGGCTGGGGAGGGGAGGCCGCAAAACAGATCGACGAGATTCTCAAATCAATGAACGCGGAAGTCATTTCGGAACCCTTGCGGATCAAGTATGTCCCGAAGGAAGACGATCTGAAAAAGTGTTTCGACCTGGGTACCGCAATAAGCGCGGTGCTCAAGAAAAAAAATTAACCATAAAGGCCTCCTCATTATGGACAACATCTTCAACCGCAGAAAAAAAGATTCTAAAAGCCCGTACAAGACACAGGTAATCCCCAAGAGCGCGGTAATTAAAAAATCCGTCCCTAAAGTGTGCCTGAACTGTAATTCCATATATGAGATAAGTCCATGGGAGATAGAGGACGGCAAGCCCACCGGCATTTCGCACGGACTCTGCAAGGCATGTTACAAAAAGCTTAAGGAAAAGATAGAAAAGGACGTGGAAGAAGAAAAAAAAGCACAAAAAAAGGGGGAATGAAAAATGGATAGGTATGTGTGCGACGTCTGCGGTTATATCTATGATCCGGAAAAGGGCGATCCAGACAACGGGGTGAAGCCGGGAACTTCATTCGAAGATATTCCCGATTCCTGGACCTGCCCGGAATGCGGGGCGGGCAAGGATGAGTTTTCAAAAGAATAATTCGTGTCCGGCCTTAATGACCGGTTTCGAGAAAATATATAAAACTTTAAACAAGCGGGAACTGGTTCATCCGGACCCGCTTGAGTTTCTTTACCGCTATGAGAATAAAAACGATCGCGAAGTAGTAGGACTCATTGCGTCTTCACTGGCTTACGGCAGAGTCAACCAGATCCTTAAAAGTGTCGAAACGGTACTTTCAACGCTTTCTCCCTCGCCTGCCGCATTTATTGCGGAAACGGATTCGCGCGAATTTCAAAAAATCCTGAAAAATTTCAAACACCGCTTTACCGATGGTCGCGAAATGGCGACTCTGCTTACCGCGATAAAAGAAGTAAGAAAGAACTACGGCGCGCTGGAAGACTGTTTCAAAGAGGGCATGAAAAAAAACAAAAGAGCGGAAAATGCGCTTGGCTCACTTTCTTTTTTTGTTGAAAAAATTACGGATTCCTTTGAAAGAAAAGAGACTTACCTTGTGCCGCACCCGGAAAAAGGCAGCGCCTGCAAACGCCTTAACCTGTTCCTGCGCTGGATGATAAGAAAGGACGACGTTGATCCAGGGCCATGGAGCGATATCAAAAGTTCTATTCTGCTTATTCCGCTTGACACGCATATGAACAATATCTGCAAGATACTCGGCTTTACCGTACGTAAAAGCGCTGATATGAAGACAGTCCTCGAAATCAGTGCCGCGTTTTCGAAGATAAACCCGGTCGATCCTGTAAAATATGATTTCGCTCTTACGAGACTCGGAATCCATCCCGACATGAAAATTTCCGACCTTGAAAACTATATGTGAATCGAATTATGGAGAAAAAGCACTTCAGTCCATCGGAAATACCGGCAAAGCCGGGCGTATACATTTACCGTGATTCCTTTGGTAATGTCATCTACGTTGGAAAGGCCGTCAACCTGCGCAAGCGTATGTCACAGTATTTTCGTCCGTCGGCTTCGAGAATGGCTGATCCGAAGCTGCGCTCGTTGATAAAATCGATAGATTCATGGGAATGCCATTTGGTAAAAAATGAAGATGAGTCGCTTTTGCTTGAATCCAATCTCATCAAAAAATACATGCCCCGCTATAATGTCCTGATGCGTGACGATAAGCGTTATCTCATGATAAAGATAAATATGAACGAAAAATTCCCAAAGCTCTATCTCGCAAGGGTAAGGAAAGACGACGGCATGAAATATTTCGGTCCTTTTCCCAGAGGAAACGTGCTGCGCGAAACAGTTGAATTTCTTACCAGACGTTTCGGCCTGCGTTCCTGCAATTCCACGGAACCTTCCGAGGAAGATAAGAAGCACTGCCTGGCCCGTGTGATAAAAGACTGTTCATGTCCATGCTCCGGTGCGATAAGTCCCGAAAACTACCGCAAACGTGTCGATTCAATGCTCGAAGTCCTTAATGGAAACGTCAAGGACATAATCTCAGCAATAAAGGAGGAAATGCTCAAAGCAGCATCCTCTAAGAACTTCGAGGCCGCCGCGAGATGGCGTGACATAGCCTCCGGGATAGATGAGGTGTTCGGCCCTAAAAACCGTTCATTCCGTTATGCTTCGATAAAATCAGAGTGGGGAATGGATGCCGTTGAGGCTTTGAAAACCGTCCTCAAACTTTCTTTTCTGCCTGATCCGATAGAAGGCTTCGATATTTCCAATATCGCGGGCGAACTAGCCGTTGCCGGAATGGTATCTTTTAGAAATGGAAAACCCGACAGAAAAAATTATCGCCGTTTTAGAATAAAAAGTGTCCACCAGATAGATGATTTCGCAATGATGAAGGAAGTCATAACACGCAGATTCTCAAGACTTATTGCTGAAAAAAATCCGCTTCCAGGACTTGTCATGATAGATGGTGGCAAGGGGCAGCTGAATGCCGCACTGGAAGCTCTCTGCGAAATAAATTCGCCGCCTGTTCCAGTTATCGGACTTGCCAAAAAAAATGAAGAGATATTTGTGCCGGGAATTCAGGATCCCATAGTTCTTGACAGACACAATCCGGCTCTTAAACTCCTTCAGGCCGTGAGGGATGAAGTGCACCGCTTTTCAATCCAGTATCACCGGGAACTTCGCCTTAAACGCATTCAGGAATCGCTTCTCGATGAAATCCCGGGAATCGGACCTGAAAGAAAAAGATCACTCCTTATCAAATTCGGTTCCGTTGCCGTGATCCGAAGAAAAACACCGGAGGAAATTTCGTCCGAAGTTCCCGGAATCAGTGTCGCATTTGCCGAAAAAATCCTTTCCTTTCTTAATAAAGCCTAAAGAACAAGCCTATGGCATACAAATGCTTCGGCAGCTTCTACGGATATTTCGTGTCCGCGCACCCTTGCGAGATATTCCATATTTTCGATGCTGCAATGATGCGGGGAATGGCGCAGCTGCGATTTATGCAGACTCATCGCCTTGATCTTAGTATCGAGGAAATCTGAAATATCAACATAGAGGTTGGGATGGTATTTATCATAATCAACATTCCAGAAAAGAGTCTGGTTGTCATAACTTAATACTATCTGCGGGAACGATTTGACTGTTGGATCGTGAGGCCGGCATGCCGTAAATCCCGCCTTGAATGTCGCCACATGATCCTGATTGTACGATATTGCAGGCAGTGCCACCATTGTCGGATTTATCCTGTCGATTGCGACTTTGCTGTCTTTTTCTATGACCGAGATGAGGTCTCTCTGGGGAATGGCATCGAGCCTGAGATGTGTTTCGGCATCGGTGTAGAATATATCGTAATCGTCTATTTTCAGGAACTCTGCCACTTTTGCAAATTCCTCGCTGCGCGTATTTCCTGAAACTATATCATTTTTGCCATCATAATGTTTAAGGTCGCCCACGCTCATTACAAGGACAAATACTTCACCTCCGGCTTCTTTTATTTTGGCAATTGTTCCAGCGCATCCGAAAGATTCATCATCAGCATGAGGAGAGACTACGAGAAGTCTTTGCTTCGAGAGGAAATTTTTCGACATGATGTTGTACACTTCTTACCTCCTTGTTTTTATGAAGATCGGATTTGCCAGTAACCATACGTTATCGGCAAATATATAAAACCTTACGTATTGTTTTTGCAAGTTCTTATCCGTCAATAATATATCTTGGCTGAATGAAAAGTTTCTGAGATCCACCGGATTTTCTGAGAGAAGTTTTCCATTCTGGACGACGATTATTTTACCGAAGGTATTAAGTTTTTTGTCCTCCAGTTTTATATGCCCTTTTATCTCAAGTTTAATTTCCCTATTTTCAGAAGCAGTCAATTCTTCTCCAAGCCAGGCATATTTATTTTTATGGACAATTCCTGCGCTGTCAAGGCAGATCATTTTTCCATTTGCATTGACGGTAGCATAGGAATTTCCCTGAATGATGGCATTTGTGATACTTGAGTAATCTGTTTTATTCGAATGGATTACAGTTTGAATCAATTCTATAGACCCTCTTCCATGATAATCGGCCTCTCCTACTATTACAGGTTTTATTTCCCTCGTTCCGACACAATATTCCAGCAGAATTCTGTCCCAGGTTTTTCCTGGTTCATGGGCATGTGCCGCATCTGCATAAATTCCGGCAAGTCCATTATAACCGTGTGTATTTTCTATGTCGCCGAGATATGGAGCCGTATAAAGAAAAACTCCATCTATTTTATCTTTCATAGTAGCCTCGGGAGCCGACCATATCACCCCTGTTTCCGGGCTTCCTTTTTTTCTGATGTAATCTATTGCCTTCTGGAACGGAGCTGTGCCTGCATTGTGATAAATATCGAAAGGGCTTCCTTGTATGGTAAAGGGTCTGTTGTTGAAAGTCCAGGCGAATCCTGTGAGGATCAGGAATACGGATAAAAGGGCGCGCAGTTTTTTATACCTGTAATATGAATGTCCCTGGCTGTCGGAATAATACGCAGCTTTTTTACCTGATATAAAAGACATGATTCCGGCGGCGGCAAGAAGTAAAGGAAAAAGTTTCAGCAGTGAAAATATGGTAAATCCCGTACGGTCGTTAAGGACGACTGGAAGTTTTTTGTAGAATTCGGGGTCCCGGTTCCCGAAAACGGTCAGCTGTTCGCTCCATTTGTGTGTTGTAAGGTTTCCCTTGAAATAATTACCCTCCCAATAGTAATGAGGCGCGATATCGGCGCCTGGCACAAGCACCATGTCCGGATATTTTTTCTGTACGCGTTTTATCTCTTCCAGATATTCCGTTATTCCGTAACTGACAATGCTTTTCCGCTCTTTTTTAAGTCTGAATATATTTCTGAAGGGTGGAAGCCCGTATTCAGCAATAACGATAAACTGGTCGCTGAACACTACGAATTTCATACCGTTTACGCGGGCTTTTTCCACAACCGATTCAATACTTTCGTCGCCTGCGCTCAGATTGGTATTGACTCTGAAAATTCCTCTTTGCCAGTTGTTTGAGGCATTTACAGTGTTTATAAAAAAGAAAGAAAGCAATATTATAATGACGTATTTCATTTCCGGCGTTCTCTTAATTTTTTGAAATGCTCATATACCATATCCACGCTTATATTTTTCAATCCTCTCGGGTCATCGACATTTGGAGCATTTCCATATTTTTTCCCGTCAGACAGAGTCACTGCGGAAAAGGGGACATCGTCCGGATAAGCTCCGTATGATTCATAATCGGCACGCCCGAAAATTCCAACGGTCGGGACTCTCATGGCAACGGCAAGATGCATAGGCCCGGTATCATTGGAAATAAAATAATCGAAACACGAAATTACAGCACAGAACTGGTATATATCATCTTCCGGCGGAACGGGAATGATTTTACATGAGGCTATTGCGCAAAGTTTATCGACAAGCGGCATTTCTTCTCTTGATCCGGTGGCGAAGACAGTTGTATTACCTTCTTCTGTAAGTTTTTGCGCAAGTGCTGCGAAACGTTCCAAAGGCCATGCCTTCTGGCTTAAAAACTTTTGTCTGGCCCCGCAATGAAGACATATTTTTGCTTGACCTGCATAAGGGGTGAAAAATCCCATGGTTTTTTTGAGCTGTTCGGAAGAGAGGGATATGGATGGGAGAGAGAATCTGGAATCAATTC
>Ga0209639_1003177_pt1 | contig 11368 bp, 10 predicted proteins | sample EPASupsiteHSE605_FD_187268 | JGI IMG/M metagenome (GOLD analysis project Ga0209639, IMG submission 187268) | Bioremediated contaminated groundwater from EPA Superfund site, New Mexico - Sample HSE6-05 (SPAdes) (version 2) | ecosystem: Environmental > Aquatic > Deep subsurface > Groundwater >...
GCGTTCGAGCGGGCGCTCGCCGCACTGGACACGGAGCCGTACGTACTCCGCCTCTATGTCGCCGGGAACGGCGTGAAGACCAGGACCGCGATCGAGAACGTGCGGCGCATCTGCGAGGAGCGCCTGCGCGATCGATGCGACCTTGAGATCATCGACATCCACGAGAACCCGGCCGCGGTCACGGACGATCTGGTGCTGGCGACGCCGACCCTCGTCCGGAGGCTGCCGACGCCGCTTCGGTCCGTCGTTGGAGACCTCTCCGAGACGGAGAGGGTGATGGTCGGGCTGGCCCTGGTCCCGCGAACCTGAGATGGAGACGGCACAGATCCCGCGATAGTGACCGGGGCGGCTCATCCCGGGGCATACGTCACCTCCGCGGGCGGACGGTCGGCCCTGTTCACCCTGCCGGCAGCGTTCATCGCGGAAGGCCCGGACCGTGGTCGAAGATTCCCGATCTCGTCCCGGCCGGGGAACGATACGAACGGAGAAAAGGTATCGAGGGATGCAGCGCATCCGGACGTTTCAGACTACGCGATCTTTGTCTCGGAGGCGGCCCGATGCGCTCTGATCTTCGCATCCGAACCGGCTCTGTGGGTGTCGATCTTGACATCGTCGACCAGCCTGTCCACGGCGACCTTCGCATCGTCCACCACTTCATGAGCCGCCACCCGGGCGTCGTCAAGAGTCATATTCGCCCTGACACGGAGACTGTCCTTTGATGCCATACAGGGCCTACTCTCCCGGCCGAGGTGTTATAGGTATGTTATAAATAATGGGCGTCGAACGGACGAACCCGCCCGATCCTCTCTTCCCGGGGCTCGGCGGCAGGTCCGCGCCACGGGACCACGGGAGCCGCAACCGGCATCCGTGCCGGTTCCTCGCGACCATCCCCATCACTCGCAGGTTATTTATCCTGACCCTCCGTAATGGACCCGTATGGGGACGTCGCTGATCAGTGAGGATCGGCAACTCTGGCTCCTCATCGGCGCAGTCTTCGTTGTTGCAATCATCGCATTCTGGCCGCTCATGACCGTGGCCGTCTGGGCGGTCGCCCTCGCGGTTGCGCTCATGCCCCTCCATCTGCGGCTCTCGCGCAGGGTGAGGCCGTCGATCTCCGCGCTGCTGCTCACCCTCGGTTTTCTCCTCGCGATCATGCTGTTCGTGTCCGCTGCATCGATCGTGATCTATAACGAGATCGACTATATCGGGAGCATGGTCTCCACGCTGGTCGAGGGCTTCGGCCATACCGGCTTCGCCGGCTTCCTGCCCACGTTCACGGCGGCGCAGCTCGCCAATATGCCCCAGACCCTGATCCAGATGCTGCTGGGGGCCGTTCTCTCGCTCACCGCGAACCCGGCGCTCCTCCTGCTCCAGGTCGTCATTCTCTTCCTCTCCCTCTCGATGCTGCTCTATTACGGGGAGCAGATCTGGGCGTCGCTGACGCGCACCCTCTCCCCGAAACTGTCGGCGGCCGTGGGGAGGATGGCGGAGATCACGGGAAACACGATCTACTCTCTCATCGTCATCCAGATCTCCGCGGCCGTCATCTCATTTCTCCTCGCCATCCCGTTCTTCTCCCTGCTGGGCTACGGGCACGTGCTTCTGTTTGCGACCCTGATCGGGTTTGCGATGCTGATCCCGCTCATCGGCGCCCAGCTGTTTCTGCTCTTTTTCATCCTCTACATGCTCGCCCTCGGGGACATCAAAAGCGCACTCATCGTCATGTTCATCGGCTACCCCCTGCTGAGCGGCTGGATCGACTTCTATTACCGCCCGGTGATGATGAGGAGACGGGTCGCGGTCCACCCCGTGTTCATGATCATCGGCATCTTCGCCGGCGTCCCGTTCATGGGGATCGTCGGGTTCATTCTCGGCCCGGTGCTCATCGCCCTCGCGGTCACCGGCTACGAGATCTATGCCGAGCAGACGGGGGCGCCGGGGAGCGACCCGAACCCCGTCGATGTTCCGGAGTGATCATTCGCTGCCATGAAGGCGAAGGAGCACGACGCGCCATCGGAGATGGTACCGCGGTACCGACGTTCGGCCGGCGACGCCTGCCGGGCGGGACCCGGCGCAGACTGCGGCTCCTCCCGATCGTCTCCCGCTCCTCCCCCAGCCGAATGGATCCCGGCACAATTCTTTAAATGTTAAGCCCGAGACGAACAGCCCGGATACAGATGCCGATTGTACAGCATCACGAAGCCGTGACAGTGATGGTATGAAGAGAACAGCAGGCGTGGGATTTATCAGGAACCACATCTCCAATCGCGTTTTTGAGTCTGTCAAGCGCCCGACCTATGCGTATATCGCCATCACGTCGTTGTGCAACTCCCGATGCAGCTATTGTGATGCATGGAAGAACAGACCGGAGAGCGGGCCGGAGACCGACCAGTGGAAAGAGATTATCGACGACCTGGTCGCGCTCGGCGTTGTGACCCTGACGTTTAGTGGCGGGGAACCGTTCCTTCACAACGATCTGCTCGAACTCGCGTCGTATGCACGATCGCGGGGACTCGTCACGATGGTTGTGACAAACCTGAGCCTGTTCAAAGAGAGCCATATAGAAAAGATCGCGGAGAGCGTGGATTTTCTCGGAATCTCGCTCGATAGCACACGCGCAGAGGTGTATCAGGCGGTCAGAGGCGTGGACTGGCTGGAGCGAATCAAGGAAAATGTTCGCACATTGATGGCAGGTCTGACCGAGTTGAAGGCCGACGTGCAGGTCTGCGGCATGGTCACCATCACGAATAAAAATGCCTGGGAACTGCACGACGTCATCCACATGATCTTCGACGATCTCGGAATGGATACCGTCTCTTTTAATGTACTGGACCCGAACGGGGGCGCAACTGCCCGGGAACTCGCACCGACACCGGAACAGATAGATCACTGCAAAAAGGTCATCTCCGCCCATAAATCACGGTATCCGATCAGCAATTCGGCACGATTCATCGCCCGGATGGGAGCGCTCGAGTACCGGTGCAATCCCTGGAAATCCGTTCAGATCGATGAAAAAGGGCGTCTGCAATCTCCCTGTCTTTTCGGTTCGTCGAGACCCGATCTGTTCCCGGATGCACGGGAGACGGACCTGTGCACAACCAGCCTGTCGGATGCATGGAGGGAGGACCAGGCGATCTATTCTCGCTATGCCGGTTGTAAATTGTGCAGTCTTGGTTGTGTGGTGGAATCGGCATGGTCGACGTACGACCTGAAATTCGTCATTGCCGACAGTTTTTTCGGCTCGATCTACCCGACGATGAGACGGATCGGCGAGCGAAATGGCGGCAGGAGACCGTCACGCTGAACCGTTCCGTTCCGGCAGACGTCCCGGCGGGCCGCACCCCTGCCCGACATCCGACGAGAGCGCAGAAGCGCGGGTCTCGCCCCGCTTTCACGGGTTCTTCCGGACGAGGTCCCCGATCAGTTCCACCTGGATCTTCTGGATCTCCAGCAGCCGCTGCCCCTGGTTGAAGAGGAGGTGGTCGATCTTTCTGTGCAGCTGGTGAATCTCCATCTCGGTGTTCAGGTTGACCTGGTAATCGTGTTCGGCGTTGAGGCGGTCCCGCGACTCCTGCCGGTTCTGGCTCATGATGATGAGAGGGGCCTGGATCGCGGCAAGGGTCGAGAGCCCGAGGTTGAGCAGGATGTAGGGGTACGGGTCGAACGGTCTCGTCAGCAGGATGACGGAATTGGCGGCGATCCAGAGGACCATCACGCTGAAGAACGAGACGATGAAGGTCCAGCTCCCCGCAAAGTCGGCGATACGGTCGGAGAGCCGCTCCCCGAAGGTCAGCTGCCGGTCGAACTCGATGTTGATGTTTTTGGCGAGAAGGGCGTGGTCCTTCATCGACTGCCGGACCGCCCCTTCCAGCACGGCGAGCTCGTTCTTCTCGTTCTCCAGCACCTCCCCGACATACTGCGCCCTGAAACGGTCGAGATCGGCCCGGCAGATGTATCCGCTGTCGGACCACGCGGGATAGTCCCTCCGGATCAGCCCGGCGATCGGCGCCGGCACTGACTGCGCAGGCACGAGTTCGGCCCTATCTTTGGGCTCTCCGCAGGTCTGGCAGATGACTGTCTCGGTATCGACCACTCTCTTCTCACCCTGATTCACCATCGATGCGTCTCCCGTGGATATAGAGAAGACTCGTCCGGACCGGGCCAGCACCGGGTCCGGCGCGCTCCCGTCCGCCGAGTGATCACCGGAAACGTTTCACACCAGCATTCCATTCTTCGGTCCGGCGTGTCGGGCCGCAGGGGACCCGTGCCCTCCGTGTTCCGCCTGGGCGGGCCGACGACGGCGTCCCGGCAGACGTCGATGCTGTATCTGATGAGCCCTCCGACTCGTGACGATCCCGTGTCCGGCAGGGACTGGCCGACGTCGACGTTGAAGCCGCTCTTCCGAGCGGTGATCCGCGCTACCCCCAAAGGTTTGCCCGGGTGTCGGTCGGGGAGCAGCGGTCAGTCCGTGAAGGCCACGGGTCCTCTCTTTCTCCTCCTCTTCTCCCTGGCCAGGGCTTCCGCCTGGTCGATATGGTAGATTAAGAAGAGCAGATCCCGTCGCGGAGCCTTCCGCACGTAGGAGGGAGACCGGTGCAGGGAGCGTGCGATCTTGTCGATATCCTCGTCGGTGATCACCCGGTCCCGCACCTCCGGCAGATTGGCGATACTCTGCACCACATCGTAAATCCACGCCGTGGTGTCATCTTCCGGCGGCATGGGGGTCTCGTCGTCCATGCAGACCCGAAGGGGTTCAATCCGCATATCCGTTGCGGCGGCGCCCGGACGCCACGATCGTTTACGCCCGACGAGGGCTCGACGTTCTTCTTCACCCTGCCGGCGGCATGAGCCGCGGATGGACGTCGTCGGGCTCTTCGCCCGCCTCTGGGCGGCAGTCTGCAATCCCCTTCTCATCCTCGCAAAAGGCACTGGCCATCCCTACTCCGCGGGCTCCTCGAGCGGCTGGAGTTCGTGGACGCGCCGGGGCTTTGTGATGGGCCTTGCCCGGTACCGGGCGAGGGGAAGCGCGATGACGGACAACCGGCTCCGGTTTGTCATCGACCGGCCGCAGCCGGTGGTCGAGGTCGGCCAGTCGCCTGCCCCCCGTGAGGATCTGGCCCGGGTGACGGTCGGGTACTGTCCGCCGGAGCACCGGCGACGCTGCGCTCCTGCCGCAGGGGGAACCACTATATATACGCCCGACAAGGTTGCCTCTATCCGGATATGTCCCACAAGGCATTCTCTGGCAGTCGAGGTTGCATCCAATGAAGACAATTCGATTGATCATTCTGGCCGTTGCCCTGGTCGTGCTCGTCCTCAGCGTCGTGCCGGCGTCGGCAAAGACCATCGCGGCGTCGACCGTGGATACGTCGGTGGACATGACGAGAACCGACGACGCCACGGTGACGAGCTTCTTCCACGAGAACATCCAGCTCGTCCAGAAGGACGACGGCTCGTATGTCTGGTTCGTGCACAGCAGGATATCGACGACCATCAAGTACGATGACGGGTACACCTACAGGGAGGCCTACAACTATCCGCTCGTGACCATCGGCGGCGTGAACGACTACAACGTCATCACCGGCGCGTATATCTCCCGGTTCGAGTCCGGGGGCTATACCGACCTGTTCCACTCCGACTATACCTACTCGAACGGAGAGATCCAGGTCAACCATTACTGGGAGAAGGCGAGCTGATCGGCCCTGGACATCTCTTCTCTTTTCTCCCCGGTGACCGGCTCCCTCCCCCGCGACGATGGCGAGACGATTCGGTTCGGCCGACCCGCCGCTGCCGAACGCGATCGACCCGGGCGTGCTGCACCGCGTGACGGCGTCGGTCGGCCGGTGCGATGTCTGCGGGCTCGAACGGGCCGCGTGGTCGGGGCAGGGGGTCCGGCTCTACGAGGCGTGCTACCAGCGGGAGGCGAGAAGGGCGGTGGAGGCCGGCGCGGAGTTGGTGGCGGAGGCGTAGGAGCAATCATGCCGGACGACCAGATCACGTTTCGAACGGACCCGGCGGTCAAGACGGCGATCGCCGCGCTGGTGGCCGACGGGGAGTGGAGGACTGTGAGCGAGTACGTGAACCATGCGATCCTGCTGTGGTTCCACATGAAGTCCATCACCCTGAACGGGAGAGCGGTCGGGCCGTGGCCGCTGGAACGGGTCGTCGATTCGCCCCGCGGCCGGGAGAATGTGCGCCGGATCCTGTTCGACGAGCGGGAGCCGCGGTGGGTGCTGCCACCGCAGAATGGGGGGAACGGCGCGGGAGTGGGCGTCGAGCGACGGCGGGACGGCGGTCGTGAGAGGGGAGAGGACGGGCGGTAAGCGGAGGGCTCGCGGGACTGTTTTGGAGGAATAGCGTGCCGGCCGAACGATATCTGAATTGGCCGGGCATCGGCTCGCCGGCCTGACGGCCGGCCGCGATGACCGTGGCGGCGGGCAGCGTCCGAGATTGTCTGTACAGCGGGACGCGGCCCCTCCACTATACATCGTGTCGTCGCGGCCGTCGGAGGAGGCGGTGTGTCCTTCTTTTTCTTTTTCGGGGCCGGGCGGGATATCGTATCGCGGGTTCATCGAGGACCCGTTAACCGAGGATCATAAGGAGTGTAAAGGGCGGGCTTTTAACGAGTTAGAAGGAATTGGCGGGGGAATCGCGTGAGGTAGAGGGATCTATGATAGTCGAAGTGGGCTAGAGACAATCCAGTTCTTCCTAATGCCTTAGTGAAATGAACATCGGTGGAGTTGGGACTGTATTAGGAGATTCGGAGAATATTATCGCTATTTTGCTTCTGAAGGAGCGATTGGCAGGGGCGAAAGCACATGTAACGGATAATTTTACTATTCTGAATCTGCGGATCTGCCGCAATGATCCCGGTTTCTGTTCGGATACTTAAATAAATTAATAATCATAGGCAGAGAAAAAGCAGAATGAAATCATATGGTCTTTGACAACCCAGACAATCTGAGTCAGACCCTTCTTTTTCAAAGATTAGAGTCATTGCTAAATGAAACGAATTTATCTCAATATAAAAAGCAACAAATCCGAAAATCAATTACTCTCGTCGAAGAAATTTCGACAGAATCGGTTCAATTAATGAGAACTGTCTATAAAAATTTCCCCGAATACACACTGCACGATGAGACTCATCTACTAGCTGTTGTCAATTTGATGGGGAAAATTGTCAAAGAATCAGAGACTCTAGAGAATCTTTCGTACATCGAAATTACTCTCTTGCTCTTGTCTGCATATCTCCATGATGTCGGGATGGCGCCCGACCAGAAAACTCTCGAGGATATCATCAATTCAGCAGAATTCTCTCTCTATAAGAAAAATCGATTGTATGATCATGAAGGTTACGAGGAAATTACCACTCTATTGAGGAATGACGATTTATCCGTGGACGAAAAACGCCGGTACGAAAATAAAGAAAAAGAGATTGAAAAAAGCATATTAACTGAATATTTACGGGGAATGCATGGACAAACTGGATTTGATTTTATTATTAAGAAATGGTCAGAGGATCCGAGATGGGTTCTTGAAGACTATAATATTTCAGAGATAGTTGCATGGATCTGCCGAGGTCATACTATTGATCCCCATCAGATAGTATATGATCTGTCAGATAAATTCCCTTTTGATAAACTAATTGGTCAGAACAAGATCAATATTCGTTACTGTACAATTATTCTTCGACTCGCCGACATCTTGGATTTTGATAGAAAGCGGACGCCGAAGATCCTGTACGAAAACATATCACCAAAAAATGAAATTAGTCTTCAGGAATGGAATAAACACATTGCCGTTACCGGATGGAGTATATCCAAAGAGAGGATTATTTTTGAAGCCGAATGCACGCATCCTGTATACGAAAAAGCTTTAAGAACTTTTTTGGATGTTATTGATCAAGAACTTCAAAACTGTAAAAATATTGTATATAATTTTCCTGAACGAGACGAGATTGCGAAAAAATATCGATTATCTTTACCGAATTCTGTAGATCGATCAAAGATTGTTGCGAAAGACGATGCGTATTCGTATATGGATTTGTCATTTACCCTCTCTCATGAGGAGATTATGAAACTCCTCATGGGAACCGATTTTTGGGGAGGCACTTCCTTATGTGTGCGAGAATTAATCCAGAATGGTTATGACGCCATCAGACATCGCCGTGCCCTTGAAAAAGCGAAGGGAATTAATTGGGTTGACGGTAAAATCACTCTTATTCAAAGACTTAATGCCGACGGATGTTTGGAGTTTGAGTGTAATGATAATGGAATGGGTATGGATCGTCATATCCTTCAAAAGTATTTTTTTACGGTTGGGAGGAGCTACTACCGCTCACCGGAATTTGAAAATATTCGCGACGGTTTAAGGCAACAAAACGTTGATTTCGATCCTGTCAGTCAGTTTGGTATTGGTATTGTTTCATCATTTCTCGTTGGCAATTCGTTAAAAATTATTACACAACGGTACCTTGGCCCAAATAAGGGATGCGGAGAGAAACTTCAAGTAGAGGTCGATGGTTTTTCTAGATTAGTTGTAATCAAAGATATTACAGATGAAGATCCCAGACCCGGAACTAGAATCATTATCACCGGAGAAAAAATTCCGATTAGTGAGGCCTCAGACCCATGGCAAGATCCCTTGCGTCTTCTTGAATCCACTCAATTTTATGCTGCAGCTTTGGGTATCCCAATTGAGGTAATCGTTGAACCTCCTTTCAATGATTGTAAAGAGCTAATTCTCCCAGTGCCACGACCACTCAAACTAAAAACAGAATTAGAAATTGACAATGATATTCCACCAAATTACTTTACAATTATTGAACGGGATTTTTCGTTAATGAAAGAGAATTGCGAGGGGATGGCCAGAATATTTTTCTTGATAGACCCTTCAGGTAAAATTTGTATAAGAAATGATTGGGGATACCTTGCCCTAGATCCTCAAAGTAAGATAGACTCTGATCAAAGGTTCTATTGTATGATAAGAATAGGGAATATTCCGAAATTATACTCCAATTTCCGATGCAGAAGCGTACTCTCTCAGGATGGAGTATTGGTCAGTCTAAATGATGATATAAGACGAGATAATCTTCGCGTTCGGGGAACCAGGTACCCATCTCCTCATTTCCAGTTTTTTGGGAGTTATTTTATAAATTTAACGGGAGCGGCAAAACTTCCACTGCAGGCTAATCGGGCGCCATATCGCATTGAGATGTTTCCAAGAAAACGAGAGGAAAAAATTTGGTCTGAATTTGAGCGAGAGCTTGATAAATATATCAGTTTATCTATCGTCGATATCGCTGATAATGATCAATTAAATCCCGATCCGGCTATCCTGTGGAATATTATCGATGCATATGATTTCTCATTGGATGGTTTGGATAAGAACTGGGTCTATCATAATATGCCGATACCATTATTTTCAGACGGTCCCTCTAAAAAAATTGAATGGAGAACATTCCAAAATCTATCGCAAAATGATATCCGCTATATCACGATTAATTCCAATCTTCCAAAAAACCGTCAATCTAAAGAAATTCGACTTTCCGGTCTCAACTTGACTCTTTGCTCCGATAAAAAAATATCATACGAAGTGAAGAAAATCGTCCGTGCTACTACGGTCCTCACGATAAATAATCGGGAGGCTCAGTACAGGTTAAACCCAACGAGCAATAACTTTAGCAAATTGGAGGACTCTCAATTTATAGAAACAAGATATAGCCGAATGGATATGCAAGTTTACAGCGAAAAGCTACAAGAATATCTATCAGTAAATCATCCGGCAGAAAGTGTAAATTTATTTCATCCCGTTATCCAATATCTGTTAAATACATCGTCGGATCGTAACAAATGGTTCAGATGGGGAATTTTTTTTATTGCGAATGAAATCACAAATGATAGAAATTTTGACGAAAAACCACCCAAAATGTGGGATGAGAACACTATTCGTAATGTCGAAATTGTAGTATCACATTTTAAGAAAGTAGATTGGAACGAAATCCCGGAGTACGCGAAGCCCCCTTACAAAATTCTATATCCAAATACGGGCAACGTTCACGAAATAACGCTCGACTATTTAATCGAAAAATTTTCGGAAACGGGGGCTCCCCTCGAAGAAGAGAAGCCTGAAAAAATGGATTTATCATAAAAATTTTCTTCCGTCTGTCAATTTATCTCAAACGGCATTCCGCTATATATCGTACATAGGAGAGGTGCCAGCTTCCTTCGTTACATTGCTTGCCTATCATCACTACTGGCGGAACGGCATCATCGAAGAGAGTCAAATTCGGAATTGTCAGTTACCGCGAAGTCTGACTGAGGTTCGTTGCTGGGCGCCTTCAACCGTGCCGGCTCGCTCCGCTTCGTCGCTCGCCAGTCTCGTGAAGGAGACTCGCGTCGCCCCTTCCATCGCGCCTCTCCCGGCCTTCTCCCCCGAGTCGAGAGCGGGATACCAGTGACATTCGTGCGTTCGGCGTCGGCCGCACCGACGGCGCCCTGCTCCCTCCCCTGCGACGATGGCGAGATAATTCGGTTCGGTCAGAGCGGTAATCGCCGGATAGAGTATTGGCGGAATCGCGAACGAGCGTGGGATCTTTCATCCCGTTTTCCCGATGAAATCGCATTTATATGTCCTTTTAAAGGCGATATCAGGTAGGTGCGAAAGCACCGGGAGGAACAGAAATGGCAAACTTTGTCCAGGGGTCCGTCGTCAAGACGGCCGTCCGGGAACTGGCCGCGCCGATCGCCGACGTGGCCGCGTTCACCGAGGTCGTCGACGACGTGATCGCGAACAACCCGTTCGGCTGCACGGCCTACCAGGTCGGCACCGAGAGCCACGCGGCCGTCGAGAAGGCCCGCGAGTCGTACACGGGACGGATCGTCTACGAGAACAACGAGGCCGAGACCGTCGGCCAGGTCTCGGTCAAATGCCCGACCGTCGCCGCGTACACCGCGAACATCGCGACCGTGCTCGCGAACGCCGCGCTCGCGACGGCCATGGGCGGCACCGCGGCGCACTCGACCGACGACGACTCGTTCTCGGCCGTCCTTCGCTGCCACGCCGCGAACGGCGAGGTCTACACCCTCGGCCTCTCGCGGACCAAGGTCACGCTCTCCTCGTACGAGGACGACGCGATCCGGAACGCCGTCGAGAACTGGGCCGACGCCGTCCCGTACCTCGCGTAGATGGATCCCATCGGGATCGGTATCGGCTCCGTCGTGGGGTTCCTGATCGTCGGAATCCTGCGGCGGCTCGGGGTCCGGCCGGCCCGGGGCGTGGGGGCGCTCCGGCTCCGGCAAAGCCCCGTGTGAGACTGCCCGGCGGACCGTTGGGGGGGCGGGGCCGGGAACGGGTGACGGCGTCGCCG
>Ga0209639_1003180_pt1 | contig 11364 bp, 13 predicted proteins | sample EPASupsiteHSE605_FD_187268 | JGI IMG/M metagenome (GOLD analysis project Ga0209639, IMG submission 187268) | Bioremediated contaminated groundwater from EPA Superfund site, New Mexico - Sample HSE6-05 (SPAdes) (version 2) | ecosystem: Environmental > Aquatic > Deep subsurface > Groundwater >...
TACCTATTCGGTTTACCGTTTGAAAGCCTGGTCGGAACAGGGAAAGGATCTACTCGCCATGCTACCAGTTCTGAAGACCTACCTGGGCCACGACAGTTTTAATGAGACGGCATACTATCTGCGTATGACGGCGGACGTATTCCCGGACATACTTATGAGGCTTGAAAGTACATTTGGAGACATCATCCCGGATATGGGAGGCAACCCCTATGAAGCCGACTGATTTCTCCATCTACCTGACGCAGTTCCTCTCTGATTACCTGCTCAGGCAGAAGAATGTGAGCCCAAACACCATCCTGTCCTATAGAGATACTTTCAAGCTTCTGCTCCGGTATTTCCAGGAACGGGAGAGGATACCGCCTGAGAAACTCACGATGTCTTGCATAACCCAGGTGCGCATCACATCCTTTCTTAACTGGTTGGAAACGGAGCGTGGGTGTAGCGTGACCACACGCAATCTCCGGCTGACGGCGGTCCATTCCTTTTTCCGGTATGCACAGGCGGAATCCCCGGAATCACTGTTTCATTTCCAGAAGATAATTGCAATACCGGTTAAAAAAGGAAGAAAGAAGACCGTGGAGCACCTGACCCCGGATGGAATCCGACTGCTGCTGGAACAACCGGACCGCAGATGCCCAAAGGGACGCCGTGACCTTGTAATGATGAGTACGCTGTATGACAGCGGTGCACGTGTACAGGAGTTGATAGATTTAAGCGTCGGGGACTTCATCCCGGGTGCTAACGCGGTCTTGGAACTTACCGGAAAAGGAAACAAAACGCGGCGTGTCCCGTTGATGAAGAATACAGCCAGCCTCCTTGTTGCCTATATTTCGGAAAATCATCTGGAAGCGCCGCATAAGAAGACATACCCACTTTTTACAAACAGCCAGCACAACCGGCTTACAAAGGAGGGGGTTGCCTACATTCTCGGGAAATATGCAGCACAGGCGCGTGAGATGTCGGACGCAGTCCCAACGAAGGTGAAATGCCATATGCTGAGACATTCGAAGGCTGTTCATCTACTCCAGGCAGGTGTAAACCTCATATATATCCGTGATTTCCTGGGCCATACAGACATCAAGACCACAGAGATTTATGCCAGGGCTGATACAGAATTAAAACGCAAGGCGCTGGAGAATGCGTATCCAGACCTTGTGGATCCGGATCTCCCTGACTGGAACAACATTTCCGATCTGATGTCCTGGCTACAAAGACTGTAGGATTACAAATAACTATGCAAAGTAAATCGGATAGAAATGCAGAACTTTCAAGCCTTCCTTGCATTTACTTTGCATAGTCTTCCACTTAGCATAGGGCTCAGTGATTTCGCCATTATTTTCTAACGTCGTGTTGAATGAATTAGATTGGTGGATAGCAAGCCAATGGGAATCGATACCTACACGGCAACGGTATACTAGTGTAAACCACAATGGCCCTAAGTACAGCGCTCTCCGTCGGACAAAGTTAAAGGAATGTTACATTGTAAGATATGCTGATGACTTCAAAATCTTCTGCCGTAAAAGAAGCGATGCTGTAAAGCTTTTCAAGGCGACGAAGCAGTGGTTAATGGATCGATTGGGATTAGAGATTAGTCCAGAGAAATCCAAAATCGCAAACGCCACTACTCTAACTTTTTAGGCTTCAGACTGAAACTTCATAAGAAGGGCAAAAAGAGAAACGGAGATCAAAGATATACTGTAAAATCTCACATTTCCAAGAAAGCTGAAAAGAAAATCAAGGATAAAACACATGAATTAGTGAAAGAAATCCAGAGACCGCAAGGAATGCAGACCGGTTACGGAGCAATCAATAAATATAATGCATACGTAATGGGAGTACACAACTATTATGCCATAGCAACCCTTGTGAGCATGGATTTCAACCAAATTGCCTTTGGAGTCAGAAAGAGTCTTAGCGCAAGGTTAAAAGATGGAGTGAAGCGGGCTGGCAAAGACCCACCGAAGTATATTAAAGAACGGTATGGAAACAGCAAAGAACTGCGATATATCTACAACACAGCCATTATTCCCCTTGCAATACTGCTACCGATACCATTCCCCTTTTCAAGCACTTCAAAGTTATCTATATGTATGCTATTTTTTTCATACATTCCTTCTGAATAGTCTATTAGTCCAACAATTTTACCATTAATCTCTATTTTAAAAATTTTTACCGCCATACTCCAATTTAATTCTAGATTTAATCTAGGCAATTCATCCTTCATACATTCGACTAATTCCATTATCCTCACTCTCCTTCTATTTTAAATTTTTTTGGAAACGAACTTGTATGGTTACTTACAACCTTTATCATATTAATCAACGACATAACCGAAATAAGGCATACTAGAGAGACTAATTATCAAAGTCCTTATTGTCAGCGCTGTAGTTATTCTTTGACATTTCCCGAATTACTGAGGTTATCTCCCAGTGTTAAATACTTCCTAATTATAATCCATATATCAACTAATAGTAAGGAAAAAACCACCTACTTAGTTACTTTCATGGACAATCTAACCTTTAATAATCAAATTCACCCATATTAAAAGCACCTGCCTTAATCCAGCAGATGCCCTTTAATATAAGTGAATTTTATTTAACTTAACTTATTCATCCCAACCTCAACCGTAACCTTCTTGCCCTTTTCCCCTACTATATAATCCTTGTGATATAGCAGTACACAGGTCTCCACGTGCCCCGTCTTTGGGACATAAAATCTCCAAAATGGAGACTCTCGACGACTGCCGACAAACAACCGTCCCCATCAACCACGGGTCAAGTCAACCAGTATCGCTTCACCCCTACCTGTTTACTGACTTCAAAAGGAGCCTTCTTTTGGAAAGCGGAGAATTAAAATAAGGATCTAATTATTCCCTTGTGGCAATACCAGGAATCATAAACTCCAATCCCGTTATCTCTGATGAAATTTCATCAATAAACTGATAAGGGGCAAATCGAATAAATTCTGATAAGAGCCAGTTATATTGATTGTTAAGATGTTTGGATAATCTCAACGGCTGATACCGAGAAAGCTCGCTAAGTCTATGCATAGCGGCAAAAGTCAGAGTTAATGTACTTCTCTGTATTATGCTTTGAGCATTACTTTTACGCTTGATGTACCATAGCCTCGTTCTGCCAGAAATATAATAAAAGTCTTTTCTAACTTTCCTATGGTAATCCTTAAGGTTATTCATCGCAACCGTTTCTCCATCTTTTTTAAGATCCCACTTGAATTTTTTGTTTCTTCGTATTTTCCATTCATTTGGATTTAAAGTATCCTGTTTATAGCCATTAGGCAACTTATTTATCGTATGTTGGTTCTGATACCTTTTGTCTATATCAGCTACTAGCCAGCTTTCCTTTCTAACCCTATCAAACATGAATAATGCATTACTTATAGGAATAAATAGCTCTGCCGCAGAAATAAAAGTCAAGGTATAGGCTCTATGAATGTATGGAAGATTATAAAAGATACTTCTTAGGCTATACTCTGCTACTTGAGATGGATATTCATCTAAGTACGTACACAGCGACGCCAGTATACCTGCCCCCTTAAACTTAACCATTTCTCCGCTTAAAGAAAAGGTATTTTGTATTGTATAACCAGAGACACCGTGTTGTTCTATGAAACCAATATTTTTCACAATTAATAATGTTTTGACACAATTTAAAAAACAATAATAAGATGTTAGTGGTGAAGACGTTAATGGAAGCAGCCTCGAGGCATTGAAAAATTCTTGAGCTTGTTGCCAGTAGAAAAGTGCTTCGTTGTTTTTACAATTTCTCTTTAACCACATCTCAACGTACTCCCACGGATCACTTACCAATACTGTTTTGCTGGCAAATTCTGGTTGGACAATGGCTTTGTGTAATTGTATTGGCTTACTTTTTAACTTTAAAATATCAGCCAAACTAATCTCTCTCCTACCTATTTCTATTACTAGATTATTGTTGCTGAAACATAAGTGATCAGAAATTTTCAACACTTCCACCTTCGCAATTAAAAACCATAGTTATTAAATATTAGCAAACCATATTTCTCAGTCTTCTACACCTTCCCCTCAATTCCTCCCAAGATAGCAATAATAATCCAAGATAAAACAAAAAAAGGCCAGACCGTCCAAACGATCTGGCAAATAACTTCAGTTCCGACCTTTGTCTATATCTCTACTTCCCGGTTTTCCAGACAACCCCGGCTGGGTTCGCCCGAGGCGAGGTCCACGAGGCCATTAGCCTACGTTCTAATAGGAGTGTAAATCGTGAGATTCCTAGCTAAAAACCTTGGAGATGTGGGGCCTAAATAATCTCCTAGTCGTATGTAGCATAAATTCACCTATATGTCCCTTTCGATACTAGAATCCTATCACTAGCAATTGAGAATCCGTTGTCGGCAACTTTTTTATAGATATCATCCGTCGTATGTTTATTTTTAGGCCCAAGTACTATACTTTCTATACAACAATCGGCATTACATTTCGATAAATCGATCTCTACATGCGTTGTATCGCAAATACTGTTTTTATGTTCGAACACCCCGTCCAGAACGCCTCTGCTATCTAAATTCAGCACTTTACCAGCTGAAGTATTTGCAGCAAACATTAACCTTACTTCATTTTCCTCGAAATAATATGGATTCTTGAAAACTGTCGCGAGTCTTGAAAGATTCATAAGTGCAACAATTAGAGGTCCCTCGCTGTAATCCATTTCCAAAATTTCCGTGAAAATATCAAGGAGAATTTTATATTGTTCATTGATGTTATAAATAACCGCAGAATAACCAATCGATTTGTTATAATCCACATTAAACCAAGGAATAAAATTCTGCGTAGTGATTTTATCTAAATTTATCCCTAGGGAATAGCCTCTACCATCATCTGCATATCCTCTCCATTGACTTAACAAATCTCCAAATTTAGAAAAACAAACAATATAGTACATGTAGCTACGATAAATTTCAGTATTAACTTCATTATTAATTAAATTAATTAGCTCTCGTTGCTTATCAGATGCCTTGGAAAGAAGTTCACCTTGAATATCAAGCCATAGTTTCTTAAACGTCCAGTGAATTTCAGAAGAGTCATTTAAATCCCATATTGATGTCAACCACAGTTTATGTCGTTCGATTATACTGTCAAATACTTCCTCATGACAATAATAATAAACTACGTTGCCTTGCATCCCATGACCTCCACTACATATAAATTACATTATCAAATCTTAGATTACTTCTGAGATTACTAAAGAACTAGTGACACCAACGCCCCATGGTAGAATTACCAGTCACCCACCAATACTCCAATGCACAAGTTACGACGGACAGCCACCCCGTCGGGGTTCGTCCAGATATAACATCGAGCGGAGGCGAGGGCAGCAAGGCTCTTAGTCTACGTTTAGATGGAGTAGAAATGTGGAAAAAGGGGCTCTCTTCTTTCATAAGTCAAACAATTTGCTTCATTTCGATTAATGACATTTGGTTATGCTACGACGCAACCGTCAATTACCCCCGAGCCCAGCGTATAATTCAGTGACTAGGATAGGCCCAGGCGGTCACCATTCACTACATGCGCAAATCCCCTGAAGGTATTCTACAGCTCCATGAACGCTGATCTTTCTGCCAGCAGCGCTTTATACAAGCTATTGATCTCCTCCGGTCTAGTTCCAGCATGACGCTGATATAGTTCCAGAATTGAAATGAAAAAATGAGATATAACAGGGGGGCGGTTGAGCCGCGTTTAGCGAAAGTTGGGCTAGTAGGATAAAATAACCTTGACGATGTATTTGTATCTATGCTTTGCTTAGATACGACACCGCAACTAATCCCAATCGCCATACTTTTCTTTATCTTCTTGATAATTAAATTCAAAATAATCATACTTTTTTCGCTCATCGAATAGCCTCTTGCTGATTTTATATTTTACTTTCTCTATTTTATACATTTCTTCACTATCTTCAATTATTTTGAATATGTTAGGATAATAACATATAATATTATAACCCTCTCCATCATTTTGCGGACTGTCATAAAATATTCCACTATATCCCAATTCCCTAAATATTTCAGACAAAAATTGTGTTACAAAATACTTGTGCATCTCTTCTTTAGGAACCGCCTCTGAAAATAATCTTGCAAGTGAATCAATCAAATTTTTAGTTTCCAAGCCTTCTTCTACAGGAATGTTATCTATTGCCTTCTTCCTTAAATCAATGAACTTTTTTTCTCGACTATTTTAAAAGATGCTACACTACAGATTTGTCCCGGATCGGGTTTTATTTCAGCTATAGCAGTTTCTATATCCGATGCTAAATATAGAAATGAACACCCTAATCTATTAAACCTACCACATGATGATTTCATTGGTGGTGGAGCTTCGAGTTCATCATTGATAAATGGAAATGATATCTTTATATTTTTAAGATCACCTTCTGCATTTACTATTTTGGTATTAAATCCAATTCTTGCCCGAAATAACGTCTCATCTGGTATTTCATTTAAAATAAATTTATTCAGATGCTTCTCGAATATCTCTATATAAACTTTTATGATTTCGTAATAATTTCTTTTTGATAAATCCTTTTCCATTCGTTTAAGTATAGGTGATTTCACTTCCTTAAAGGGAAGCATCCAATGGTCAACATCCGAAATCTGATTAGCTTCAATGCGTTCAAGCAACTCGAACCCTCTATTATCATTTAATATACCATTGAATATTGGGTTTGCTTCGCCAAAAATATTTCTAAATCTATTACTAATTGCTCCTCCGATATTTTTTGAATAATCCAACATAGCATAGTTATAATAGACTAAATATTCAATCATTTTTAAGAGCCTATCATTTTTAAATACATCAACTCCATTGTTCTTACGGCAAATCACACATTTTTCCGTTGAATCTTCTACATTATGTTCTATATATAACTTTATATGGTCACTAACAAAACACTCTTTGCATACGATAATCTTCTTCATACTATCTCACTCCAATACTATAATGAGATTCGTACTGATATATCCAGTATTTACAAAACCACCGATATACTCAGTAGAGCCATCATATCCCCTCTCTGTTTATTCATTAAAAGCTGCCACCTGTAAATTCACAATCGGCTGGGCACGCCCAGACAGGAAGGCCGCCTGATCAAACACGATTCGAGGGCGAAGGGGCTAAAGCTACCGTAATTCAGGATTGCTGAAAGACATTGTGAGCCCCGCAGTAAAGTGCGATTATATGCTCCGCCAATATCCCAACTTGTTCAATTGACTAAAACGAAGAACTCGGATCTATAAAGTCGACATTATAATTGAAACTTGGTTTGTGAACAAGTATTGTGGGATCGCCAACTGGCTTAATAAGTGTCGTAGTTACATCAAATATAATTGCATTATCTCCTGTAGATCTTGTTGAAGAGTACATTATTCCATTATAACCTGCCAACTGTGCGCAATCTGCTATAAAACGTGTTACAAAATACTCCGGTTTCCACTTGCTTTTTCTATCTTCTACTTTTTGCTCTAACAAGCGTCTTGATAGTAACGCTACTAAGATCGCACTTTCCGTCATACCGATTCTATTCCAATCACTTCGTAGATCGAGAATTTTATCAATGCCACCAATTTCATAATCCTGAATCCAGACTAAACCAGGTTTAAAATAGTCTTCAAGAACTTCACCTATAGCTGTATCCTTATGATTGGCAATATACAGAACACTTTGGCCGGTATGGTGATATCGTCCATCACTAGCCCTTCCAATAGGAGGAGCTTGCATATCCTTACTTTCATAAACTTCAGAGGATGAAGCTTTCCTCCCTCGATACCATTTTCCACTTATAGATAAGTCAAGTACATTGCCACTTAAAATTTCTTTGTGTATTTTTCTTCCCAATGCCGTAGTAAGGGCAAGTGAAGGATACTTATATAAATGTGACTGAAGCTCATCTATTTTACGTCGATATTTTCTTTCAGCTAGTCTAATTCTCTTTTGAGTTTCTAAATCAAAGTGATCCTCTTTGCCTACTGTATCGTACCGGTCAAAATTTGATGATCCGCAATTATCACAAGTAATATGCTTAGGAATATCGCCTCTAAATCTCTCAGGCACATCAAGTTCATCAAAAATTTCCTCAAGTGTTGTCTTCTCTCCTAGTATCCATATGTATTCACCGCCATCGTAAGGTTGGCAGGTTGGACAATACTTTACTTCTTGTTGAACTTGTTTTAAATATCTCTGGGCAGTCTTGTTAAGTATAGGTAAAAAATCATCCGGGTCCACTTTTAACATCCTTTCTCATTAAATGCTAAATAATTATGATTTACTAAACTAGTTGCAAACACATCCACATATAATTCCATGCTTTCTTAATTCTTTCTAAATGGTAAATCTCCAAGTGTACCTGCCTTGTTACACTAGAAATTCCCGGCAGAGTTTACCAAAATCGAAGATTCACATCCATCAAAGCTTATTTATCTATACCATGGTATATTTCCACCATTTCATAAAGTGTTAAACTTTTTCGATTGAAAACTATTCACAAAGTATGTGAATACTACCCCAATAAAATACAGAGTTATAACGTTTTGGAAACAAACGAATATCTTGCCTAGTTGATTAGGAACCTGTGATGAATGCTCAAAGGCTGCATATAACGAATCTATACGACCTCCATTCGGAAAGCATTTATAGAATTTATATAAAAATGCAAAGCTAATATTTATTTCAAGATAATTAGCAAAAAGTAATAAAATAGAACGTATACCATTAGCCGATGGATTTTGAATGTCTGAAAGAAATAAAAGCTTAGCAGCATAAACTAAAGTCTCTAACATCAGATAAACAGAAAATGCCATTAAAACATAACCTATATTAGGAGTTATGTACGGGCTTGCCAAAAGAAATATCAAAGGAATTAAACATTTAGATAACGCTTCTATTTCAATAAAAGTCCTTCTCCCCTCCCATGTTTTATCCGCCAAAATCTTTCTAAGGAGAAACGAAATAATAAAAACCTTCTCTGATCTAATTAAAAGCAGACGCAAATACTTTACTGTCGCAAAGTAATTGCGCCTTTCGGAATCATAGAACTGAACTTCTTTTAAATATGCCCTATAGGATTCCTCAGTTGTAAGGTATAACAACTGTTTACCACTATTTACACTATTTACATATTGATGTCTAATCGTTTGAATGCATTTGGTATCTTCTTTATCAAATACTACAATATAAATCTTATTAATCATTTCAAAACGTTCTAAATCTATCTTTTTAAGTCTAGTCAAAAAATTGCATATAGCAGCAAATTGTACTTTTGCGGCAGTGGCAAAAGGAAAACGATATGATCCCGAGCTTATTACTGGTATGGCAATAGAATTGCATCCATACTGGAGCATGCAATCCAATATAGCATTATAACAGTGTTTCAGCTTATCAATACAGCTTTTGCTACAACTGCCGCCAATTTCTTTGTCGTTACCATCCCATTTTGGGCCGACTGCATGAATAACATATTTCGCCAAACCATAGCCACTGGTTACAACAGCATTTCCATAGTTACATCGAATGTTATCATCTTTTTTTACTTCTGTACCATCCAATGCCTCTTTAATCTTTTCTTTAAAAAAACCCTCCTTTTGGTTCAACTTGTCAATTGCGTTGTGAATAGAACCATCGACACCGCTTCCACCCATTAAGGTACGCTTCGCTGCATTAACTACCACTTCTACACCATGCGTTTTAACAATATCTACTATGTCACCATGAACGATCTCTATTTTGTCCGTCGTCATATTATTTCTATTTCCTCTCCTTTTAAAATGCTTAACTCCTTATCATCTTCCAATAACTTTAAAATAAAAATTCCAGTTATAAGTAGTTAACAACACAATATCTATATCATATTCCGTCACAAAAGTTAGATCCAAATAATCCGTAAAGGTAGTGCTTAATTTCAATACTTTAGTTATATTACACATTATTAGTCCAATTCCTCCCGAGATAGCGTAAATACTCAAGCAAATAACAAAAATAGCCAGATCATTAATAAAGATAATCTGGCAGCCTTTATACTTCTTCACTGTCCTTTATGACGAGCGCAACATACTCGGAGAAAATTACCACCTTCACTGGAAATAATTACGTAATGAACATATTTCCACGTGCGAGTCTTACCCTGATTCCCTCACAATTTTTATGCATAACATGTTCCTGCGTGCTTAGTTGGTCCTATCAACCCTTCAAACAATTCAACCAACAAACCCTGAAACCGCACCACAAGCCACTTTCAACTGTCTTTCTTTTGCAGACAACAGCAAGTCTCCACGTGCCCTGTCTCTGAGATATAAATCTCCTAAATAAAGCTTAAAGCCGCTGTGGATGGTCGGAACTGGAATCCCCATCTTTAATCGTCCATGGTAGTCACCCGACAAATATCCCTATGACCAAGTTTACTAAAGACAGCCACCCCGGCGGGCTATTGCAGGGTAAAAATATTGGTATAATTACATTTTCTGAGCAATAATTTTATTCATTGCATGCTGATGTGGTATACCAGATGAATTGCAGTCAAAAATCACTTCTGAACATTCTTGTATTAACCAATCATGATAATGTGTAAAAATCTCTCCTGAAATCCATCGACAAGAAGTCGGTTCCTTTTCCGGGGCGGGAGTAATAAATGGTTTGTTTACGAAAACATTAAGAACATGAAGCCCGTCAGGGTTTGTAAATTGTTTATAGTTGCTAAATATCTCATGACGTAACTGCGGTTTTATATAATTGAAAACACCGCTTGAATAAAGAATATCAAACTTAGTATCCAAGCGATAATCTAAAATGTCCGCCTTAAATACTTTGACATATATACCGGCTTTTTTAGCGAGTCTTTTTGTTCTCTCAATACCAGCATCAGAAATATCAAATGCGGTTACATCATATCCATTTCTTGCAAAGAAAACAGAGTCTTTCCCTTCACCACAACCAATATCTAGTAATTTCAGATGGCGAGATGGCGGCAATAAGTCAAGAACTTGTAAACACATTTTCGACGGCTCAATTCCCCAATAATAATCCGGTATTTTATATTCTGCTTCATAAATGGTAATTTGCCTGTCTTGAAAAATATAACCAAAAAGCTTATCTATACTTATCTCCAGTTCTTGTGACAACATTGGTAACAATGAAATATCAGGTAAGGTTTGAGCCGTTTCCCATTTGGAAACGGCTTGAAATGTTATACCAAGTTTTTTAGCAAGCTCCTCTTGTGTAAATCCTTTTTCCTTGCGGTATCTGCAAATATTCTTGGCTAATTCATCTTTCATATCTGTCACGCTCCTTATTTGGACTAATCTTATTGCTTGGAAGGGAGCGTTTCA
>Ga0209639_1003181_pt1 | contig 11363 bp, 10 predicted proteins | sample EPASupsiteHSE605_FD_187268 | JGI IMG/M metagenome (GOLD analysis project Ga0209639, IMG submission 187268) | Bioremediated contaminated groundwater from EPA Superfund site, New Mexico - Sample HSE6-05 (SPAdes) (version 2) | ecosystem: Environmental > Aquatic > Deep subsurface > Groundwater >...
CGGTTTTGTTTCCACAAAAAGCAATTAATTCTATAATTACAACTTTATTGGGGTGGGTGTAATAGAGGGACAGATACTCTGTTTAAAAAACGGGTATCTGTCCCTCTATTTCCATAAGTCAACTAAAATTTTAGGCCATATTTATTCATGCGATAGAGAAGGGTTGGACGAGAAATTCCTAGATATTTAGCAGTCTTTGTTTGGTTAAAATTATTTTTTTCTAATGCTTTTATAAAAAGACGTTTCTCCAATTCTTCTAAAGAGAAACCGGCCTCAGGAAGACTTATAATTGGATCTGAAGTATTGTCAATGTCATCCAATATTTCACTAGGTAAATGCACTGGAAGAATTTCATTGCTTTGGCAAACAATAAGCGGTCTATCTATGGCGTTTTGTAGCTCTCTTATGTTACCGGGCCAGTCGTAACGAGTCAATATTTTCATTGCATCTGGGGATATTTTTTTTGTATGTGAAGGATCAAATTTCTCTAGGAAATGATTAACCAACAGAGGAATATCATCTTTCCGTAATCTCAGAGGTGGCATTTTAATTTGCATAACATTTAAACGATAATATAGGTCCTCTCTAAAGGTTCCTTTAGCTATAGCAGAGGAAAGCTCAGAATTAGTGGTGGCAATAACTCGTACATCAATTGAGATAGTTTCAGTTCCCCCGACTCGTTCAAAGCACCTTTCCTGCAAAATGCGCAGTAACTTTACCTGCATATTAATTGGCATATCACCAATCTCATCTAATAAAATAGTCCCTTTATCAGCCAGCTCAAAACGCCCCTTTTTTTTGCTGGTTGCACCAGTAAAGGCTCCCTTTTCGTGGCCAAAGAGTTCACTTTCTAACAGTTGTTCTGGCAGTGCGGCACAGTTCACCGCTACAAAGGGCATGGTAGCACGGTTACTTGCCTTGTGTATTTCCACAGCTGCTACTTCTTTACCAGTTCCACTTTCACCCGTTATCAATACTGTCGCATTTGTTTTTGCAACCTGCTGAATTAGAAGGGCAACTTCTTTCATAGCATCACTTTGCCCAATCATCTTTCCGTATTTCTTACCTAACTCCAGACGCAAAAAATTAACTTCATTTTCTAAATTGGATAAATGCAGGGCTTGTTTTATTTGCACTTTTAATTCATCAAGTTTAAAGGGTTTAGTAATATAGTCAGTTGCTCCAATTTTCATAGCTTCAATTGCAGTTTCAATGGTCCCGTGAGCGGTGATCATAATGACTGGAATATTGGGGTTAATACTTTTTAGCCTTTTTAACACCTCAATACCATCAATATCCGGCATCTTCAAATCCAATATCACCGTCGAAGGTTCAGTTTCAAGAGTCATTTCAATACCTTGTAAACCTCTTGTTGCAGTAAATACTTGATATCCTTCATGACTTAGAGCCCGCTCTAAGGCCCAACACATTCTTTCTTCGTCATCAATTACTAGAATTCTTGGTATCAAGATTATCACTCCCCTAGGAAAATTATGATGTCACAGGAAGCTTAATTATAAAGGTTGTGCCTTTATTTGGGACGCTATCCACTTCGATTATTCCACCATGTAATTTGATACTTTGATAAGAAATTGATAGCCCAAGACCAGTCCCAGCTTCTTTAGTTGTGTAGAAGGGGTCAAATATTCTATGTATCTCTTCTCCTGTGATACCCTCCCCGGTATCAGCCAAACTGACAATAACCATTTCATCCATTTGTCTTGTTGCAATATCTAAATTGCCGCCAGCAGGCATAGCCTCAGCAGCGTTTACAATAATATTTACAAATACCTGTTTTAGTTTTTCGGTATCTGCAAGGATCTGGGGAAGTTTATCATCGAGATGTAATTGAACTTTTACCTTTTGTTTTCGTAACATCGCGGCCGAAAATGAGAGGACTCCCATAATTAGATCATTAATGGAACACTCTTTTATAGACACTTTGGTGGGACGCCCAAAGTCAAGTAGCTCTTGAATCACCATATCCTGTCTGTCCACCTGCTCATCAATGGCTCGTGTATATTCCTCGATACCGCTCATTTGAGAATACTCCTGCTTCATAAGATCAGCTAAGGTCTTAATGATGCCAATGGGGTTCCGTAATTCGTGTGCGACTCCGGTAGCTAAACGCCCTAGTGCAATAAGATGTTCAGATTGCCTTAGTTGATCTTCCAACCTTTCTTTTTCGGTTAGGCTCTCGGCCATTCGGTTAACTGCCCGGGCTACTTCCCCTAGTTCACCCGACATTTCCGGTACTAGGTGATGTATATCGTACTCCATACGATGTAATCCCCGCTTTAAGCGGTCCACTCCAGTTGTGATCGTTCGAATTGTCCGAAGAGTAGCAAACATAACCAATGCGAGTACGCCTAAGGTGAAATAACGAAGCAATTTCCGATAGAAACTACTTTGATAAAAGAAGGGGTTAAGTCGCTCACCTGCCCACATAACAGCAACTACTTTCCCTTTTAATACAACAGGAGCAATGTATTCAACAACTTGGTCATCGAAAGAACCAGAAATTCGAAAGAGTGGCTCATTACCCATCTCAGCAGCTACTAAGCCTGATTTAGTATTGGCAAAAATTTCTCTCTCCCTCATAGTTTCTTCTTCTGGTGAGAGGTTCCGATAATTATGTAGGAAACCTAATACTGTAATCTTTTCTGTTTGGGGAACATATAAACCGAAGCGAATACCTGAATTTGATGGTATATAGGGTTCTACAACTTTAGTAAATTCGTTGTGCAGAAGGACCGATGAGATATCTACTGGCGCAATCCCCTGAGACTCTAGTTTTTGTGAGAGTTCTTGATTTGTACTTTTAACTAGGGCAGCCAATCTCTGCTCTTTGTCGAAAAAGATTACTTGATCTGTCTGTGAAGCGAAAAAGATATCGTACATCAATGCCAATAATGGTACAAGCATTATAATTGCGAAAATAATAACAAGCTGATTAGCAAGACTTTTTCCTTTGAAAGACGATAGTAAATTCTTATGGATCGTCAAATCATTTCCACCTCCAATTATCTGGGGGATCTATGAGTTGAATTATATAATACATGTCGGTGTAGTAAAAGATACATTTGACAGTATTATAGAGCAAATAACTGAAAGAACTAATAAAGAAGATTATTAGTTACCTAGGATAGAGATGTCCTACTTATATACTAAGTAGAAAAGTATATCATTTGCTACACTTCTTTTTTTAATGGTCATAATAAATGCATGAAATAACGGGTTATTCGTATTGGCACAGTATTTGCTATATAGAGAATTATATCACAAATAAAGAGGGGAGGTAACTTTTTTAAGCAACCTTGTTAGCAACAAAATAAAGGAGAGATTGGATATGAGTAAAGCATCCAAATCAAGCTTTTTACAAACTATCATTTTCTTGGGTTTATCCGCTGGTGCATATCTTCTGATTTTCTTTAATATCGAGCAACTAAATCAATTTTTCTTAAGTAAAGCAGTAATTCCTGCTCTTTGCCTGTTGGGCACCGTAATTGGAATCGCTTTTCTCTATGGGACAGCGATATCTAATGTCTTAAGTATACTCGGCTTAGAAAGCGATCATTAGAAAGGGGGCTAAAATAATGGCAGGTGAAACAATAAGTTTAGTTGGGGAAGTAATGAGATTTATTGATATTACACCAAAGACGGCATTTTCTATGGCAGGACTTGGATTTTTAGGCGGAATGTTAAGTGGTTTTATTGGTAGCGGGGGAGCCTTTGTTATGACTCCTGGTATGATGGCTCTGGGTGTACCAGGCATTGCCGCCGTAAGCTCAAACCTAGCCCACAAATTTGGAAAAGCTATGGTTGGGGCAAGAAAACACTCCAAAATGGGAAATGTGGATGTTAAGTTGGGGATTTATATGGTTGTATTCTTATTACTAGGCGTTAATTTAGCAGTTTTCCTCAATAAATATATATTTAACAGTATGGGTAAGGCAGGTTCAAACTTGTATATTAGCTTTGTATTTGTTGTTCTTTTATCCGGGCTTACGATCGTTATGCTAAGAGATATTTTTAATCCTAACAATAATAAGGGAGCGGTTAAACCCGAGGGATTTGCTGCAAAACTGAGCAAAATTAACATCCCACCGATGATTTATTTTAAGGTTGCCAATGTTCGTGTATCCCTATGGCTCGTTGCATTTATTGCATTGGCAACCGGTTGGTTAGCAGGTACTGTCGGTGTTGGTGGGTTTATAGGAGTGCCTGCCATGATTTATGTCCTGGGTATTCCTACGATGGTGGCTGCGGGTACAGAATTATTCTTAGCAATTTTCTCTGGAGCCTCTGGTGCCTTTCAGTATGCTTTGGGTGGTTTTGTGGATATTCGTTTAGTTTTACTGCTTTATTTGGGTTCGCTGTTGGGCTTACACATTGGAGCAAATGCAACTAAAATGGTCTCTGAATTACAAATAAAATTAGTAATGGCGGTAGTTATCGGTATGTCTGCTGTCAGTAGAGCCTTTGCAATTCCGAAATATTTAGTGGATCTTCAAATGGCAAATTTTTCTCAAGGAGTTGCCAGTGTTCTTGATTTAGCAGCTACAGTTACACTGTATGGTGGTGCTATTGTCGGAGTATTGATGATTATTCGTTATATTATTCGTTTTAAACAGGGTAACAGGGTAGATACTCAATCTTCAACCCAAAGTACCCTAAAACGGAATTCGGCTTGAATAAGGCATTGACTCATTTATTTAAACTGAGATGAGGTGATTATTTAGGATGAATGAGGTTGATCCATTTAAGGTGCTTCTTTATTTTGATGGCTCACTGCATTCTTTGTCTGCGGCTGTGTATACTGCCAACCTATTTAATAGAATACCTAATATGTCTTTAACTATCGTTTATGTTCAAGAACATGTCAAAGGGGCTAGACTAGAGGATCACAATTTAATGGAAATATGGTCGACTGATCCTAACTTGGACTGGAAAAAAGATTTATTAGAAAAACTTAATTATGAAAGTCAATTCTCTAAAATAATAGCAAAAATTAACGAAACTTTTTTGGGGAAAGGGCTTAACATTACTCAACAGGTTATTTTTGCTAATCCCAATATTCCAGATACAGTAGAAGCCATTATCAATTATGCAACTAAAAAGGAATTTGAGTTAATCATTATGGGGACGCGAGGACCAAGTAGTTTTAAAGGGTTAATGTATGGTAGCTTAGCCCATAGTGTGCTTAACAAATCCGATATACCCGTGTTGTTAATTAAGAAACTGCCTCAAGAGTATATCGATCGTTTTTGCTCTACTCTTCCGGAATCTACTGGTGTCAAGGGACGGAGAGATCACTTGTACTTGGCAAAAACTATGTAATTTTAGATTGTGACAGAAAAGTCTAGGACTCTTCCTAGACTTTTGTTGTTTGGCTATGTTCCTGATACAACCTTACTTTAGTTGCGGGGCTTGGTTAAATGCATTCGTATATTGATCTATAATTGTGTTTTTAATTATATTACATAATGCGGCACTATCTTCTATATGCATTTGCTCTGATATTGTACTATCGAATAGAATCTGGCATGCTGAGGGTATTTCTTCTTCTCCTTCCCAGAAGTGGAGAAGTATAGGAATTTTGGGAGCAAAGAACCCTTTGGCAGTAATATCAGCTTTGGCTTGAATCAAATCGAACCCCATCTCTATTAAACTTTGTCTTAATATATTTTTGTCACAGCTAGAAAAAAAATCCCCTAAGGCCTCAATGGCATACTTTTTAATGTGTGGATAGAAGACATTTCCGCTGGGTAAATCACGGTAGGACACCCATTGACCGGAGAGGGGGAGGTTTTTCGCGTAGGACAAATAATTAAGAAGGAGTAATCTCTTGTCGAGTGAGTGAGAGGTCTCCGAACCCGTATTAATTATTTGCCCTTCTGGGTAGGAAATTTGTATTGTCTGACCAAAGCTATCGATTGAAAAGCAACCATTTGAAAAATTACAAAGTGATCTTTCCATGATAATTTGTGGTATCAACTTTCGCAGGTTCTCTCTGCTTTTCATAAATGCGGGTGCATACCCACCTTCATAATGGTTGTCAGTCATGCACTAACCCTCCTCCACACTATTCCTGCCATACTGTTAAGTTTCATTCTTGTTCCCATCTGAATATTCCTTCTAAGAGGAAGCATTTTTGTGTTTTCGTTCTAAATTAGTACGTAGGTCTTTCTTATAGGATAACCGTAATACAGTTGTTAATGAAGAAGTATGTGTATGGAGGGATGTGACGTAAGCCGGAAAAAGTTGTATAATACCCCCTGTAGATAATGTAAATCACTTAAATATTGGAACTCAGGAGGTATACCCTAGATATGACAAACCCCTTATTTATTCTTGTGGGTACTGTTATTTTTTTGGTTTTCGGTGGACTCAATTACTACATTGGTCTGCGTGGTTGGCAGGCCTTGTTTTGTTATGTGCCCTTCTTAAGTTCCAAAGTATATTGGTCTGTCTTTTTACTCCTTTCCTTCTCCTACTTAATCAGTCGGTTTAGCGAAAAATTCCTTCCGACGGTCTTGTACGAAGGAATGACCATAGTAGGTGCTTATTGGATGGCTTTTATGTTCTACTTTTTATTAATTATCACTTCACTTGATCTTTTACGATGGTTTGACCGCTGGCTGCGGATTGTACCACTGGAAATAAAACGGAGTTTAAACCCCGCTTTGGGATTGATCGTTATTGTCTTAGTCGTTGGTATTGTAAGCTACGGAGCATGGAACGCTAGCCATCCCCGAATTAATCATTATGATTTGACGATTGCAAAAAAAGCTGGGTCCTTAAAGCAATTGCATGTTGTCATGGTTTCAGATATTCATTTAGGAACGATCGTTCATAATGATCACTTGACGAAACTAGTCAATCAGGTTAATGAACTTAAACCTGATTTGGTCTTGTTTGCGGGGGATGTGTTTGATGAAGATATTGAATCAACGAATAAACAGCAAGTAGCAGACACTTTTCGTAAACTAGGAGCCACGTACGGTGCTTTTGCGGTGCTGGGTAACCATGAGTATATTGGTGGTAATGCTGAGGAAGCCATAAAATATCTAGGTGAAGCAGGGGTTAAGGTATTACGGGATAGTTCTCAGGAGATTGCGGGGAGTTTTTATCTAATTGGTCGAGATGATCTATCAGGGTCGCGTTTTAATGGTGCCAAAAGACAAGACTTGAAAACCATACTCCAAGGGGTAAACCGTTCTCTGCCAATAATATTAATGGATCATCAACCCTCACATTTGGATGAGCCTGTCGAGCAAGGGGTAGATCTACAAGTATCAGGTCATACTCACAGTGGACAATTGTTTCCGATTCAGTTAATAACACAGCGAATTTTTGAACAGGACTGGGGATTTCTACGCAAGGGTGATTTTCAACTTATTGTATCGTCTGGGTATGGGACTTGGGGGCCGCCAATTCGGGTGGGCAATACTCCTGAAATTGTAGACATTACGCTTACGTTTAAGCAATAGCTATACATCCATACTTCCAATTTACCCACGAATCTTTTGAATTTCCACAGCTTTTTACTTTAAAGTGAAAGGCTCTTTTTTGGTGCGCAATAAATTGTTATTGACGATATTAAAAAGGAGTGCTATGATATTCACAGATATTGATAACCATTATCAATTAGAACCTTAGTTGAAATGCTCTTGTTAATTAGAGTTCTTCATTAAAGCATAAAATCAGAACTTTAGACTTGAATAAGACATTAAGTTTGAAACCCGAGTTAGAAAGATAGGCAAATCATTTTAGTAATCAATGAGAATAATTCCTAATTATAAAATTGTTTTTTGGATAGTTAGAAAATTGCTAGGAGGTAAGAAAACATGAGTATCGTGCTAGTTGGTGGTCATGATAGAATGCATCGTGAATATTTGGGGATATGCTCCAAGCGTGGGCATAATGTAAAAGTCTATACCCAGATGCCTACTAGGTTTGATAAGGTGATAGGATCTCCTGATGGAATTGTATTATTCACCTCGACAGTATCTCATAAAATGATTCACACCGCAGTAAAAGAAGCAAAAAGAAAGAAAATACCAGTATTTAGAAGCCATAGCAGCAGTGGTGCTTCATTGGACAGACTGCTAAACGAACTTGAAGATACAATCATTGAATAATTAGGTACATAAACAGCTCTAGATAATTTTAAGTGGAGGAAATGTTAATGTTTGAGTGTCTTACAACTGCTCTGGAAGCGTAAGATTTATATACTAGCGGTCATTCTTCGAGGGTAGGGATATGGCGTATGAGTTAGGACGCGCTATGGGACTTAAGGCATGAGGGAAGGGGAACGTTTTAATAACGTTCCCCTTCCCTCATGATATTTAATTCGGTTATTTACTTGCTTTAAGTGCTTCTCCAACACTACGCCCAAGTTCCAGACAATTAACTTCAGCATCGCTATCTGGATTCCAGGTTACCCTTAGACCTTCGTTCAAGAGCTCGAACCCACCTTTGCTTAATTCGGAGGAAATAAGTTTAGTATTTTCACCACTCCATCCATAACTACCAAAGGCAGCAGCTTTTTTGTTCTTAAATCCTAAGCCTTTAATCATTTCTAGGATCCCGGCAACAGAGAAGAGGATGCCTTTATTAATAGTCGGTGAACCCACAAGAATCGCCTTTGACTTAAAGACTTCAGAAATGATGTCATTTTTATCGGTGTGAGTAGAATTAGAATTAAATAATTTTATGGTAATATCTTTGTTACTTAATTTAATCCCTGCTGCTATTTTTTCGGCCATTTGTCGGGTGCTGTTCCACATAGTATCGTAAATAATTGTAACTTGATTTTCTTGGTAATCCTTAGCCCATTCCATATACTTATTGACAATTTGTAAGGGATTATCGCGCCATAGGATACCATGACTTGGGCAAATCATATCGACAGGTAGGTTAAAGCTTAAGATTTCTTTGATTTTGTTTTCAACCATTTTGCTAAATGGAGTTAAGATATTGGCATAATATTTAATGGCTTCTTGATATAACTCGGCTTGGTCGACCAAGTCATTGAACATATGCTCAGAAGCATAATGTTGGCCAAATCCGTCATTACTGAAAAGAATATTATCTCCGGTCATATAAGTAAACATCGTATCTGGCCAATGAAGCATTCTAGCTTCCACAAAAACAAACTCCTTGGACCCAAGGCTCAATTTATCCCCTGTTTTGACAGGTATAAAATTCCAATCTTGGTGGTATTGACCTTTTAAGGATTTGATGGCATTGGCCGTACAGTAAATAGGAGTATCAGGGATTTCCTTCATTAATTCAGGTAACGCGCCACTGTGATCGGGTTCACCATGATTGGCAATGATATAATCGATTGAATTAAGATCAATCTCTTTTTTCAAATTAGTAACAAATTCCTTGGCAAAAGGGGTCCAGACCGTATCGATAAGGGCTATTTTCTCGTCACGGACAAGAAATGAGTTGTAGCTGGAACCTCGATGTGTAGAGTACTCGTCCCCGTGGAATTTTTTAAGTTCCCAATCAATTTTTCCTACCCATTTTACACTCTTATTAATTTCAAAACTCATGGTATAACCTCCTGAATATTTTGATATAAGTCTATACGACTTATTTAGTTTAACGTAGAAACATTAGCTAGTTTAAAACGGTTGCGACCATCCTGTTTTGCTTCATAAAGGGCTGTATCTGCGGCCTCTATTAAGGTTTTTGGTTGATTTGTTGGATCAGCATGTCCAATAGCGACTCCTAGGCTAATCGTCACTTTTTGAGTTATGGGGGAAAGACGATGCGGTATTTGTAGGTTTTCCACATTAATACGTAAAGTTTCTGCAACTTCTAAAGCACCTTCGACATCCGTGTTGGGGAGAACGACCACAAATTCTTCCCCACCATAACGAGCAGCGAAATCTCCTTGGCGTTTGAGGGAGCTCTTTAAGGAAATCGCTACTTCCTTAAGGCATTCATCCCCTTGTAAGTGACCATACGTATCATTATACAATTTAAAGAAGTCAATATCGCACAATATGATTGCGATGGGCTCATGATTGCGTGTCGCAAGCAACCAGAGCTGTTCAAGAAACTGATCAAAATGTCTGCGATTAGCTATACCCGTTAAGCCATCGACGGAGGAGAGAAAACTAAGTTCTTGATTCGCATTTTCTAATTGAGACCTCTCTTTCAGTAAAGTGTTTGCTAATGGCCGAAAAATATACAACCCTAGAAAAGTCAGAGTCATAAGGATAATCACGCCACTAGTAATCTCTACAATCCTAAGACTTTGAACCTTGGCCTCACTTTCTTTCTGGTACAGGGATACTATTTGGGCGAGAGATTCCAAGAGGTTTTCACTGTGTTGAAGTAGGTAAATAAGGTGAGAGTTATCAGGAGTAAGTAGGTGTTCTGGTTCATTGGTTAGAGCTAGAGCTTCAGATGTAAAGCGGTTAATTCGAGTGTGGATATTTGTGGGTGGATCAAAATACATTTTTTGCATTTGAGGAGATAAGTTGCGCGATGAGATCAGATGAGGATTACCTTCGACCAATGCTTGGTGATTTGTTTTTAATCGATCAATGATGCTTAACAGTTGCATTCTAGTTTGATCTCGCTCAGCAGAAGCGGAGCAATGAACAAGCTCTAGGCTTAGAAGGGCTGCTTTCTGAGACAACCATCGTTGACTTCCACTTACATTTACAAGTAAAGCACTATCCTTCTGAGTCAAGATGACTAGGTGCATTGTTATGAAAGTAGCAAGGGTCAAAAAGGCAACTAAACCTAAGGCTAAAACATATGCACGCGTTAGCTTAGATAGGGAACGGATCTTCATAGTATTCCCCCTACAGGAACTTCCATAGAAAAATAATTGAAGGTGTTTAAAATAGCTGGTACTTCCATTATTATTCTACATTTCTTCTCGATATCCTGCCGAACGAAAGAATTAATTTGAAAAGATTATAAAGTGGAAAGTAGTCTAAGAAAGAACTAATCTAGAGTTACCGTAGTTGTTAAGAATTAGAGAAAGCCTTTACTCGATCTTAAATCAAGTAAAGGCTTTAAAACTTTGGGGCAATTTTACTGTTTAAAGGTTAGTTTTTGTACTGTGTTCTCATAGGCATGACCGATTTGGGAATTATCAAAGGCAGCGATTGCAAAGGAGTAGGTTTTAGCGAGATCATCGAACTGGATGTCTTTATCAGACGTGGTTTTTAATTTACGGGAGATCTCTAAAGTCCATACACCATTTTCCCATTTTCCTTTTGCTTTTATGTCAGCAGGATCTCCGGAAATTTGTTTAGCTATCGGACCAGGGATGAAGTCTCCCTCTTTCATGCTCTTTATATAGTCTGCTGTGAATGGCTTAGTCTTAT
>Ga0209639_1003182_pt1 | contig 11362 bp, 9 predicted proteins | sample EPASupsiteHSE605_FD_187268 | JGI IMG/M metagenome (GOLD analysis project Ga0209639, IMG submission 187268) | Bioremediated contaminated groundwater from EPA Superfund site, New Mexico - Sample HSE6-05 (SPAdes) (version 2) | ecosystem: Environmental > Aquatic > Deep subsurface > Groundwater >...
GCCGGGTAGCGCAAGCAAGCGCGTGGCTGATGGAATGATAAAAAAAAGCGCGGGGCAGCCCGCGCTTTCAAGGGAAGCCGGACACCCGGCTGCAACCGTTACCGCTGCTTCCTTTCGGACCTGACGGGGTTGGCGGCGCAACCGCCGCCCGGCTTCCCCAAAAAATCTGGCGGAGAGGGAGGGATTTGAACCCTCGGTACCCGTTAAGGTACATACGATTTCCAATCGTACTCCTTCGGCCGCTCGGACACCTCTCCGCGAAGCACTGATATGTATCCACATCCCGGTGCCTTGGCAAGAAAAAAATGCAGGCTAGAGCAATTTTTTCCCGGTCAGCACCTCGTAGGCCGTCAGGTATTTCTCCTGGGTCCTCGTCACCACCTCTTCGGGCAGATGGGGCGCGGGGGGCTGTTTGTTAAAACCGATGCCGGCAAGCCAGTCGCGCAGGTACTGCTTGTCATAGCTCGGCTGGGATTTGCCGGCAGCGTAGCCTGCAGCCGGCCAGAACCGCGAGGAGTCCGGCGTCAGCACCTCGTCGATGAGGATGAGGCCGTCGTCGGTCAGCCCGAACTCGAATTTGGTGTCGGCGATGATGATGCCGCGCTCCCGGGCGTAGTCCCGGGCCTTGGCGTACATAGCCAGACTTGTCGCCTCGACCTTGGCGAACAGTTCCGCGCCGAGCATGTCCCGGGCCGCAGCCGTGGTGATGTTCTCGTCGTGGGCCCCCAGGTCGGCCTTGGTCGATGGCGTGAAGATGGGTTCGGGCAATATCTGGGACTCGACGAGGCCGGCCGGCAGGGCATGGCCGCTGATCTTGCCGGTGGCCTGATAATCCTTGAGACCCGAGCCGGTGATGAATCCGCGCACAATGCATTCGATGGGCAGCGGCCTGGCTTTTTTGGCCACCACGGCCCGGCCGGCCAAAGCTGCGGCATACGGGGCAAGGTCCGCCGGAAAGTCGGCTGTATCCGTGGCGAGCAGATGGTTGGGGACAAGGTCCTTGAACATCTCCATCCAAAACAGGGTGATCTGGTTTAAAATCACGCCCTTGAGCGGGATGGGGTCCGGCATGACGACGTCGTAGGCCGAAATGCGGTCGGTGGTGACGATCAGCAGGCTTTCCGGGGAAAGTTCGTAGATGTCGCGGACCTTGCCCCGGGAACGCAGGGGATAGGCCTTGATGTCGGTTTCGGTCACGGCATGCATGGATCGGTCCTCGTTTACTTTTTCAAACGGCATTCCACGCTGCGGGCGTGGGCTTCGAGATTTTCCAGTCTGGCCAGCCGGGCGATCTTGGCCCCATGGGCGGCCACATAGCCCGGAGCGGCGGCAATCAGGCTCGTTTTCTTGGTGAAAGTGGAAACGGACAGGGCCGACGAGAACCGGGCCGTGCCCATGGTCGGCAGGACGTGGTTGGGGCCGGCGAAATAGTCCCCCACCGGTTCGGGGCAGTGATGTCCCAGGAACACCGCTCCGGCGTGGCGCACCTTGCCGACGAGGGCCCAGGGATCGGCCACGCACAGTTCAAAGTGTTCCGGGGCAATGGCGTTGACAAGCTCCATGCCGACCGTCATGTCCGGCACGGCCACAAGCGCCCCGAAGCGGCGCAGGGAATTGGCGGCGATGTCGTTTCGGGGCAGGTCGGCCAACTGGTCGTTGAGCGCCGCGCACACCCCTTCAAGCAGGGCCGGGTCGTCGGACACGCACACGGCCGCAGCCATGGGATCGTGTTCGGCCTGGGAAAGCATGTCGGCAGCCAGCCATTCCGGATTGGCCGTCTTGTCGGCCAGGATGGCGATTTCGCTTGGGCCGGCGATCATGTCGATGCCGATGGCGCCGATGAGCAGTCGCTTGGCCGTGGTCACATAGATGTTGCCGGGGCCGACCACCACATCCACGGCCGGGATGGTGGCCGTGCCGTGGCCCAGGGCGGCGATGGCCCAGGCGCTGCCGACCCGGTAGATTTCGGTCAGGCCGAGCACGGAGGCGGCGGCCAGGATATACGGGTTGAGCGACCCGTCGGCCCGGGGCGGGGAAACCGTCACGATGCGCGGCACGCCGGCCACCTGGGCCGGGATGGCGTTCATGAGCAGGCTGGAAATAAGGGGCGTTTCGCCGCCGCGCCCGCCAGGAACATAGCAGCCGGCCGCGTCCACCGGGGTGACGATCTGGCCGAGCATGGTGCCGTCAGGGGAGGGGACCCACCAGGAACGTTCCTTCTGGCCCTCGTGGAAGGCGCGGATGTTGGCGGCGGCTTCCTCGATGATGGCCAGATCCTCGGCCGGCACGGCGGCGCGGCCGGCGGCGATGTCGGCAGACGAGACGCGCAGGCAGGAACCATCAAAGGCGTCGCAGTCGAAGCGCTTGGTGAATTCCACCAGGGCTGCGTCGCCGCGTTTGGCGACATCGGCCAGGATGCGGGCGACCTTTTCGGCCGCGTCGCCGGCGGCTTCCTCGCGACCCGCGAGCAGGGTCCGAAGCGGGCCGAAATCCGCCGGACCGTTAACGGTGAAATTGGGGCAGGGCATGGGGATATCCTTCGGAAACGGCATTATTGGGGATGCAGCAAGAGGCCGTCTTTTTTACGCCCAAGCGCGGCAAATGTCGAGGCAGCCGGCGGTCTCGGCCTAGGGCAGTACCGCAAGAAGAAAAGCCGGCCCGGTCTGCGTGTATCCCGGCCCATGGCCATGCGGCTTCTTCCGTTTGGGCGCCGGGAAACCCGTCCGCCGGCAGCCGGGAATTGGAAACGGATACCATGTCATAAACATAAAGTACTGCTTGACGTATGGAGCGGGCAGGCAAAACAGCCTAATCCTCTGGTTTCCCGGATGCTTCTTCCGGCAGGGCACAACGTTCGCCGCCCGGGATACGCGACAAAATCGCCTCGACGGGGTCTCCGGCGGCCAGGCGGCGGGCCAGCTCCATTTGTTCGGCCCGGCAGACGGCATGGCCGTCGACCGCCGCAGCCTGCACCTGGCGCAGGATGGCGGCATATTGCGGGCCGGGCTCGATGCCGAGTTTTTTAAGGTCATTGCCCGTCACCTCCACCCGTTTGTCGCGCAGGGTGGTCAGGTGCTGGGAGACATACTTCTGCAACGGCTCCCGGGGATTGCGGGCCATGAGGTAGAGCGCGCCTTCGACAGGCAGCGGTTCGAGCAGGAAGTACAATTCGGAAAGCGGCCCCTTGTGGTATTCCCAGTTGAACAGCCCTTGGGCTGTTTCCCGTATCTGCTGGCGCAATTCGGCGATGTCGGCAGCCGCCCGCTTGGAAAACCCGAGCCTGCGGGCGATGATGTTGAACTGTTCCGGGTCGAGCCCGGTACAGAGGGCCAGGAAATAGACCAGCCATATCCGGGGCTGGGGCTCGATGTAGAGCAGACGGTACCAGTTGATGACGTTTTCGACTTCCAAAAGCACTGCTTCCTTGGTCGGCGTCAGGGAGAGCAGGGGGTGTACCGCCGCCAACAGCTTGTAGCTCTGCATGCGGCGCAGGCAGGCCAGGGGATTTTGTTCCTGAAGGATCAGCCGCAACTCGTGGAAGACCCGCGACCCCGAGAGCTTGTGGAAGAAGTTGTGGCGCACGGCGTTTTTGATCAGCCGGTCGGTCTGGCCGCCGATGCGGAAGCCGAAGCGCTCGCTGAACCGGATGGCCCGGACGATGCGGGTGGGGTCTTCGACGAAACTGAGGGAATGCAGCACCCGCAACACCCGCTCCTTGATGTCGCGCTGGGCGCCGAAAAAATCCACCAGTTCGCCAAAACGCTCGGGAGCCAGATGCACGGCCAGGGCGTTGACCGTGAAATCCCGGCGGTACAGATCCATCTTGATGGAGGAAAGCTCCACCGTGGGCAGGGCGGCCGGGTATTCGTAGTATTCGAGCCGGGCGGTGGCCACATCCACCCGCTGGCCGTCCGGCAGGATGATCACGGCCGTCTTGAACTTCGGATGGGCTTTGTAGCGCCCGCCGTACTCCCGGGCCATGGCGGCCGCGAAGGCAATGCCGTCGCCCTCGACCACGAGGTCCACGTCATAGTTGGGATGCTTGAGCAGCAGATCCCGCACGAATCCGCCAACGACATAGACGGCATGGCCCATTTCGTGGCCGAGCGTGCCGGCCTTTTTGAGCAGCTCCAAAAATTCCCTGGGCAGCCGTTCGCGCAGGACGCCGGCAATGTTGCGTTCCCGTTTGCGCTCGGGCAGAAGCGATTCCGGAATGCGCGCCGGCTCCTTGACCAGGGTGTTGACCAGATCCGTGCGGGTGACTACGCCGGTCAGCCGGCCGTCCTCCACCACCGGCGCCAGCCGCTGACGCCGGCCGAGAATGATCTCCATGACCGGATAAAGATCGGTGTCGGGCGTGACCACGGCCGGATCGCGGATCATGTATTCGGCCACCGGCACGTCGCCAAGGCCATGGTTGATGGCCTTGTCCATGATGTCGTGCTCGATGACCCCGACGCAGCGCCGCCCACCCTTGGCCACCACAGGCAGGGCTTTGAGGCCGTAGCGGGTCATGATCTCCTCGGCCCGGCGCATGGTGGCCGCGTCGTCGATAAAAACGGCCGGCTTGCTCATGAGCTGGCGCACCAGGATCTGCGGATTGACCTGGGAATAGAGCAGCCCGAACAGTTCTTCGCGTACCTGGGGCAGGGTGCGGTTTTTGATCGAGGCCGAGGCTGCGTAGGGATGGCCGCCGCCGCCAAGGGAGGCGCAGATCTTGCCCACGTCCACATCCGGGGTCCTGGAGCGGGCGACCAGATGCACCCGGTCGTTCATGAGCCCGATGGCGAACAGCACCCGCAGGTTTTCCATGTCCAGGAACTTGTGGACGAGCAGGGCGAAGTCGCCCACGTACTGGTCGGAGGTCGCCTCGGCGATGACCACCTCCACGCCGTTGATGTCGTGGGTCTGGGCCGACTCGATGAGTTGGCTCATGATGGTGATCTGCTCCGAGGACAGTTCCCGGGTCATCAGGTCGGTGATGACCCCGACGTCCATGCCCCGGGCCCGCAGCCAGGCCGCAGCGGCCAAGTCGTGCTCGGTGGTCGAGGCAAAGGTGAACGAGCCCGTGTCCTCATAGATGCCAAGGCCGAGGATGGTGGCCTCGTCCACGGTCAGGGGCAGGCCCCGGGCCATGATGTCTTCCATGAGGATGGCGGTGGTCGACCCCCAGGGTTTGACCACGGATCTGGCTGCCGGCACGTCCTCGTCGGTGTCCGGGTGATGGTCGTAGCAATGGATGATGAGGTCGGGATTGGCGAAAACCGCCTCGATATGGGGCACCCGGGAGCGCTGCCGGGTGTCGACGAGGACCAGGGTGGTCACGCTTTCCGGGTCGATTTCCTTGAAATTTTTGAAATTGAAGAGGTAGGTGGCGCTTTGGATGAAAAAGTGCCGGATGTTTTTTTCCTGGCTGCCCGGAAAAATGAGCGTCGCCCCGGGGTAGAGTTTGCCGGCGGCGATGATGGCGGCCAGGCAGTCAAAATCGGCGTTGGCGTGGCCGGTGATGATGACCGGGGCGGACATGAGCGCTGGTTTGGACGGGAAACTCATAGATAACGTGTCGCTTTAGCTTTTTGGCCGGCCCTGGGACCGGGGATGATGGGCGCGGTGCACGGCGAGCAGGCGGCTCGCCTGGACATGGGTATAGATTTCCGTGGCGCTGATGTCGGCGTGGCCAAGCAGGATCTGCACGGTGCGCAGATCGGCCCCGCCTTCGAGCAGATGGGTGGCAAAGGAGTGGCGCAGGCTGTGGGGGGAAATGCGGACCGGCACGCCGGCGGCCAGGGCATGGCGCTTGATGCCTTTCCAGATGGCTTGGCGGGTGAGGCCCCGGCCGGAGCGGTTGAGGAAGATGTACTGCTCTTTGGGACCAAACGCCCCGCGAACGGACGTGATGTAGGTGGAAAGAAACTCCCGGGCCAGGGCATGGACGGGGGCAAGGCGCTCCTTGGCGCCCTTGCCGAACACCCGGACCAGCCCGGCCTGGGCGTCGTAGTCGCCAAGGGTCAGCCCGACCAGTTCCGATACCCGCAGGCCGGCGGCGTAGAGCAGTTCCAGCATGGTCCGGTCGCGGTAGCCAAGCGGCGTGGCCGTATCCGGCGCGGCCAAAAGGCGGGCCACATCCTCCCGTGAGAGGACGTCCGGGAGCAGCCGGGGCAGTTTGGGATTTTCGATCAGGGCGGCCGGGGATTCGGACAGCCAGTTTTCCTCGGCCGCAAAGGCGAAAAATCCGCGCAGGGCCGACAGATGGCGGGCCAGGGAACGACTGGCCAGGCCACGCGCACGCAGGTGCATGAGATACAGAAACAAGGTGCCGTCGGTGACGCCTTCCAACTGCCCGCCATGGGTGTTTAAGAAAAGTAAAAAATCCGTGATATCGGTGGAATACGCCGCAATGGAATGCTCGGAAAGCCCTTTGGCCACGATGAGGTGCTCGATGTAGCGGTCCACCCAGGGATGGGCGGGACGGGGCGGGGGTAACGGCGTTTCGGTGGTCATAACGATGTCTTGCGGCAACCTGCCATGATTTCGCCTGGGCGTAAACGGCTTCCCCCGTCGCCAAAGCGGCTTGACACGGGCTTTTACAGTTCTTTACTGTGGCCGGCCTGCCGCCGCGTGGCGGAGACACACGCCCAAAGGAGCCGTCATGATCGAATTTTCCATGGCCGACCGCGTGGCCGCCCTTCCTCCGTATCTGTTTGCCGAAATCGACCGGGTCAAAGCCGAAGTCAGGGCCCGGGGCGTGGATATCATCTCCCTGGGCATTGGCGATCCGGATCTGCCCACCCCGGAGTTCATTGTCGACGCCCTGTGCGCTGCGGCCAAAAAGCCTGAAAACCATCAGTACCCGGATTATGTGGGTTTGCTGGCCTTCCGCACGGCCGTGGCCGACTGGTACAAGGCCCGTTTCGGCGTGGCCCTCGATCCGGCCCGCGAGGTGGTCAGCCTGATCGGTTCCAAGGAAGGCATCGCCCATTTCCCGCTGGCCTTTGTCAACCCCGGCGATCTGGTGCTGGTGTGCCCGCCCAACTACCCGGTCTATCCCGTGGCCACCGGCTTTTGCGGCGGCGAGGTCAAGACGCTGCCGTTGCTTGACGCCAACGATTTCCTGCCCGACCTCGATGCCGTGACCGACGCCGAATGGGCCCGGGCCAAGATGATTTTCGTCAATTACCCCAACAACCCGACCGCTGCCACGGCCCCGCGCTCGTTTTACGAGAAGCTCGTGGCCAAGGCCCGGGCCACCGACACCATCGTGGTTTCCGACGCCGCCTACACGGAAATGTACTACGATCCGGCGGACAAGCCGCTGTCGATCCTGGAGATCGAAGGGGCCAAAGACGTGGCCATCGAGTTCCACTCCCTGTCCAAGACCTACAACATGACGGGCTGGCGCATCGGCATGGCCGTCGGCAACGAACAGTTGGTCAAAGGACTGGGCAAGATCAAGGAAAACGTGGACTCCGGCATCTTCCAGGCCGTGCAGGAAGCCGGCATCGCCGCCCTGGCCAAGGGCGAGCCGTACGCCGAAACGTTCCGGGCCATCTACAAGGAGCGCCGGGATGTGGCCATGGCGGCCCTTGGCAAGATGGGCATCGCCTGCCGCACGCCCAAGGCCTCGTTTTATCTGTGGTGCAAGGTGCCGGCCGGCCAGACCTCGGCCGCTTTCGTCACCCGGGTGCTCCAGGAAACGGGCGTCGTGGTCACGCCGGGCAACGGCTTCGGCGCGCCGGGCGAGGGCTATTTCCGCATTGCCATGACCGTGCCCGTGGCCCGGATGGAGGAGGCTTTGTCACGCATCGCCAAATTGTAATCGCCTACATCGGCCTTGGCTCCAATCTGGGCGACCGGCAGGCCACGCTCGACGCGGCCCGGGAGCGCTTGGCAGCGCTCCCGGACCTTGTTGTGGCGGCCCAAAGTCCCCGGTATGAAACCGAACCCTGGGGCGATGCGGACCAGCCCTTTTTTCTGAACCAGGTCCTGGCGTTGTCCCTTGGCCCCTCCTGGACGCCGCGGCAGTTGCTGGAAGCCCTCCAGGCCATCGAGACGGCCCTGGGGCGGCGCCGGGGCGAACGGCGGTACGGCCCCCGCACCCTGGATCTGGATATTCTGGTCTACGGGCGGCAGCGGCTTGACGAACCGGATCTGGTCGTGCCCCACCCCCGGCTGCGGGAACGGGCCTTCGTCCTGGTTCCCCTGGCGGACATCGCCCCGGATCTTTGTCTGGCAGACGGGGAGGGGGGCGACGTCGGACAGGCCCTGGCGAAAATTTCTTTCAAACTTTCGGGGAATACTTTAAGAGTCGGGAAGTGAGCAGGCCGCACCGGGTCTGACGAGGAGCGTTATGTACCGTTGGCTCATTCTGATCGTGGCCGCGTTTGTTTTGTATAAGCTTTTTTTGGGCGACCGGGGCCGCAAAAAGGACCAGGAGGCCGAAACCAAAAAGCGCATGGCCGCTACCGGGGATATGGTCAAAGACCCTGTGTGCGGCACCTTTGTTCCGGCCGATGCCGACATCCGGGTGCGCGACGGCAACAAGGTCTACGTCTTTTGCAGCTACGAATGTCGCGACGCCTATGTCAAACGCCTGGAAGCCTCGCGCACTCAGACCATGGACCAGGTCAAGACGGCCGAACGCGTGGAAGACGGCCGCGCCTAAACCGCGTCGATGCCTCGGGCTGGCAAGCGCTGCCACGCCCGGAAGCCGCGTTCCTGCCGAAACGGGCCGGTTTTGCTCCAGGTCGCAAAAAAAACCGCAGCAACCTTGTTTGCGGCTGTTTTTTGCCCGGAAGCTCCAATCCCAAGGTGTTCCTGACGCAGCCGCCCCGAATTGCCTCCCTGGCGTTGCGACAGGCCATAACGAGAACCTCTGCGTCACGCCGTAGACTACACCGCCGGACGTAAAACCGCCGTGGGCTCTTCTTTGCATCCAAAGTCTCCCCCCCCCAACTCCCCAAGGCCCGAGACCCGCCGGCAAGGCGGGCCCGGTTGGCCCTGGCGCGCGGCCCTGGCCGGCATTTTGGCCGTGGCCGCCTGTTTGCGGCTGTACCATCTGGAAGTGCCCACCATGTGGTGGGACGAGATCCTCGTCCCGCTGACGGCGCACTTTCCTCTTGAGTATATCCTTGATTTCTCGCGCCATTGCGAAATGCATCCGCCCTTGTACCATGTCCTGGTCAAAGGCATGGAGTGGGCCGGGGTTTCCGACTACGCCCTGCGTTTTCCCTCGGCAGCCTGCGGGCTGCTGGCGATTTATGCCTGCTGGCGCGTCTTTTCCCGGCTGTATGACCGCTCGACAGGGTTGGTGGCCGCCGCCTTCCTGGCCGGCAGCGCCATGCAGGTCTGGCATGTGCGACAGGTCCGGCCGTATGCCGTCATGACCGTGCTGACTATTTTCTCCCTGTATTATCTGCTGTCCTTCCTGCGCCATCGCCGCAACAGCCACCTGTGTGCCTTGGTTGCCGTCAATGCCCCGCTTTTCCTGCTCCATTATTTCACGTTTCCGATCGTGCTCGCCGAGGCGCTTGCCCTCGTCCTCAATTGGCGGCGAAGCGGGGAGGGGGTGTCCACACGCCAACTGTTTGTTTTCGCCCTGGGTACGGCGGTCATTGCCTTCCCGGTGCTTTTTCTGTTTTTCCTGCCGAGCCAGACCACACTTTCCATCTTTGCCTTCAAGGCTTCCTATACGGATATCGGCCGTCTCATTCTGGAGTATGCGGCCCAGGTGCTCTGGAGCCACGAGGACTTGTCCATGCGTCTGGCCATGGGCGGGCTCCTGATTGCCGGCGCTGTGGCCATGGCCCGGCGGGTCCCGAGGGAATTGGCGGCCTGCCTGCTGTTGGCCGTCGTTCCGGCGCTGATTCTGTTTTTCATGCGTAAAACCGCGTATTTTTCGCCGCGCCATTTCCTTTATCTGACCGTTCCGGCCGCCTTGCTGGCCGGGCAGGCCACGCGCTGGCTGCCGCGTCCCTGGCTGGCCATTCCCGTCGCCCTGGTTCTGGCTGTCGTTCCGGCCGGCATGATCGCGGCTTTCCATCAGGATGCGTACTACGACGAGACAAGCTACCATCATCCCGTATTTATTACGGACTACAAGCCGATGGCCCGGGAGCTGGCCCAGCGTCTGCGTCCTGGCGAGGTGGTCGCCGCCACCGACCCTGGGACCGTCAACGCCGTGTCCTGGTATCTGGATCAGTTTGTTGCGAAAAATCCTTTCAAAAACCAGCAGTTGAAAGCTGACAGCGGCGACTTTGCCCTGCGCGTTTTCGCTCCCTACAAGACCTGGGGCCATCTGGGAAAAACAGAGGAGGCTTTTCTTGAGGCTGTGGGACCTGTTGCCGCGGTGGAACCGGTATTAAACGCCACCCTGTACACGCTGCCCATTCGCCGCGAGCCGACCCCCATTATTGGCGCTGTGCCGTACGCCCTGCGTCGTCGCATGGAGCTTCCGGCCTTCTACCGTCAGGTGGCCGCCTTTTCGAACATGACGGTGACGCCGTACTGGGGCGGCGAGGCTGTGGCCACGCAGAACAATCTGCCGGCCACGCTCGAATACCGCTTCCGGAACGCTGCCGGCGACATCCCGCAACTCCTTCAATTTATTTTGGAATATAAGAACAAAGGGCAGGACAATACCATGGTTGCCTCCGTCGTTTTCGACGACGGACCGCCGCAGCCGATTTTTGTCTCAACCGGCCCTGACCCCATGGAATCCCGGACCGTCACAATCAAACGGGAGGCTCCCTACAAATCCATGGCCTTTCGTTTACAGACAGTCTGCGCGCCGCTGACGGCCCTATACCCTGGCGGCAATCTCGAAACCGCCGCCTTCCAGGGCTTCGACCTTGAGATCATTCCCACCGGCGTGTTCGACTCACCGGCAGTTGCCTCGGTGGAACCCGTCAATCTGGGCAAGATTGAACACAACGAGGCGAATATCTGGCGATGGGGACTTGGACCGCAGAGCCAGTTGGTCTTTGACCTGCCCGAAGCGGCCAACGTCTGGCTGGAATTCGACTTCGCCAACGTCATCCCCGGCCAGGACGTCACAGTCATGGTCAATGGCGAGATCGTCAAAGTCCTTCCTGATTTGCCTGCCGACGCCCGGGAAAGCCTGCGCATCCCCCTTGCCGGCCGCAAGGGCCGCAATACCGTGACCATCGGCTACAGCGATTGGAACCAGGGCAAAACCACCTTTGCCCCAAGCGATATCCGGCCCATGGCTCTTTTTATCCGGAAGCTTCGTCTCGTTCCCTGATACCGGCGGCGTCTGACCATCCCAGAGAAACAACGAGGGGTGGACGTCCCGGGCCTGGGGTGTGGGAGGCTGAGAAGGGCGATGCCGGCGATGTGCAGCCGG
>Ga0209639_1003186_pt1 | contig 11353 bp, 10 predicted proteins | sample EPASupsiteHSE605_FD_187268 | JGI IMG/M metagenome (GOLD analysis project Ga0209639, IMG submission 187268) | Bioremediated contaminated groundwater from EPA Superfund site, New Mexico - Sample HSE6-05 (SPAdes) (version 2) | ecosystem: Environmental > Aquatic > Deep subsurface > Groundwater >...
AAGCGGAAAGCTGTTTGAGCGCAGCGAGTTCTTTCCGCGCGGCTGAGAGTATGGTTTTTAGTCCCCGCCGCGTCAGCCTTGATTTTTTTGATTCTTTTTTATCAAGAAAAAAGAATATATTAAAATGATAGTTTAGAAAGAAATAGCTTTAGACTGTAATGCCAAAGCAATTACAGAGAGAAGAATGAATATGTTAAAATGAATTTAGAATGAGAAGTTATTTGAAGCCGCTTAGCCAAAGCTGGTTCAGAGAGAAAAAAGAATATATTAAAATGATAGTTTAGAAAGAAATAGCTTTAGACTGTAAAGCCAAAGCTGGTACAGAGTGAAAAATAGAATATATTAAAAAATTAATTAACAAAATTTAATTGTTAAACATCAAATTTTATTAAACTATTGATAACCTCAAAGTGTTGTAGTTTCAAATTACCCTATTTGCTAGTGGGCAGTATTTCAATTTCTTATGAGCACTGATTGCCTTATCTTTTTAAGCTAAGCCCTGCTTTTGTAAGAAATATTCTTGTTTAAGTCTGTTATTATCGGAGATAGCGGATATGAACCTTTGAGAAATTTATGACTATTTAAATTCTATTATGTGACCATGTTTAGTATGTGATTTATGATTGCACCTGCCCAAGGGTGCAGATTTTATTTTTCCCAATCTTACAGACATTCCTATTTGTATGCTTCTTTAATAGAGAGGTTATGCCCTTGTTACGCATGGGTATAGATATACGTGTATTTAGTACTTCGTATAGAGGGATGGTTTGCTATAAAAAATTTCTTATTCAATATCCTTTTATTAACAATTTAATTGAAAAGATCATGAAACGTATCGCTTTTATAGTGGTTGCAATGTTTGTAACCGCAATGGCTTATGCACAGCCCCATGCAGATATCACCAGCTTAGGAAATAACAATACAGCTACCATTGAGCAGGTTGCCGGCGAAAACTGGGCCTTTATCATGCAGGATCTGGGTATGAGTGAAAATAACACTGCAACTATCATACAAAGTTATGGCAACAGTGAAGGCAATCATGCCAACATATTCCAGACAATGATCGACAACGTTGCCGAAATCACCCAGGGTGGATTGGATAATACGACTACCATCACCCAATGGGGCATTGATAATTTTGCGAAAGTATGGCAGTTGGGTGAAAACAGCACGATTAATATCAATCAACATCCGATGTCAACTTTAAATACGGTGGATTTCCGACAGAACGGTATCAACCTATCCGCTGTAATTGACCAGTATGGTATTCAAAACAAAGTGAAACTGATGCAGGGTGGAGAAGATGGCGATCTTAATATTCTTCAAAGAGGTATCGGCAATAAAGTTGTAGGCATTGGTGGCGGTTTCTTTAATCCGGATCCCTACGGCTATTTTATGGGCGATCATCTGGATATTGACCAGATAGGACAGGAAAATACCGTTCGTCTGTGGTCTGGTGTAGCCGGTGCTACTGTTGATATCATGCAGAATGGAAATGGTAATACGGCTACGGTTTATCAGACTGCTACGCCTACCTTTAACGCACCTATGATGGTTCCTCAGAATCCGAATTTGATGGGGGGACCTGGTTTTCCATGGTAATTTGGGATTGTAAGTGATAATGGTATCTCCTGTTCCACCAGGAGCAGGAGGTTGCCGGTGGGTGCTGCCAAAAGGCCCTTAAGGGTTAATTGTAGGAGGTAAATTATGAGAATAATCATTCTTTTTTTAGTCTGCCTTTCAGGTGTATTCTTCCAGGGAAGCTCGCAGGAGGTTGTAAACAACACAGGAGGAAATCTTATGGAGACGATCCGGCAGATCAGTCTATTGCAAGGGGCGGATCAGCTGAATATACAGACGTTTCGGCAACCTGACTGTGGGAATGGGAACCTGGTTGGTATAACACAGCTGGGCTATAATAACCGTGTGCTGACTGTTCAGCAGGGTTCCTGTAATATGCTTTCGTTAACGCAGATAGGGTATAACAATGGGTTGATTGCTTGGCAGGTGGGCGAGTCTAACAGAATTGACGGATACACGCAACAGAATTACTCCGAAAATTCGTTGTGTGACAGGTTGGTTCAGGTAGGTGAGTTCCTGCATTTTGACGCGCGGGGATTAGCGGGGTCCGGATGGTCCGAGAACAGGGTGACACAAATTGGGAATAACCTGTCTTTTCAGATCAACGCGGTTTTGCCCGGCTCGGGCGACGGAATTAAAGTTACTCAAACCGGAAGGGATATGCGGGTTGTGATTGAGCAGTCTTATTTCTCTTTCCCTTTAAGATAGTTTGATGAACGGATTAAATGGAATTGTTATGATCGTTTTTACTGGCATCGTACTGGCCTCTCTTTTAATGGGTCACTCTGTCTCGCCCGGTTTCCGGGTGCAGCAGGGTGATTCCATAAAGGGGACAAATGTTCCCGAAAAGCTCACCCGGATGGTGGAGCAGGTAAAGAAATCGGCCAATCGCTCGGACGATGTGGAGATGGAGTTGGACGGGTTGTTGGTGGATAATACCAAAACCAAGGGAGGGAAGGATTTTTACGATCTGTTTTATGCTTCGTGGGAGGCGCCTCTCAATGCCCGGAATTTTACCATCACCATTAACGAAAAACCTTACCGGCTCACGACAACGTTTATTGTGGTGATGATTAACGAGAATGTGGTGTATGAGGCACTTCTTCAGCCTCGATTGGATGTGATCGAGTATATGACGGCGGATGCCGTGCAGATGGCTCGGTCATATCTAATTAATTATGAGGAGATAAACAGGGAGCTGAACGGCGACGATCTTTCGGGATCGGGTATTTATTAAGCGTGGGTTCCCATAAGCAGTAGGGTAAAAGAATGCTTGCTTTGTTGAATCTTGAAAAATATGGATCATATGAAAATCTTGTATAATGTGTTGGTTTTTTTCTTGCTGCTTGCCGGGGTGAAGGGGGTTGCTCAGGATTTTGTGTATACGCCCAAGAATCCTGCCTTTGGTGGAAATCCCTATAACTACAGCTGGTTGCTGAGCTCGGCGCAGGCTCAGAACACACACACGGATGAATCGTATTTGTATGAGCAGACGAAGACTGATCCGATGAAGGATTTTGCCGAGAGTTTGAATCAGCAGATTCTGAGTCAGCTTGCACGTAAGATCATTGCCAACCAGTTTGGCGAGGAGGCGCTTACTTCCGGTACGTATATTCTGGGTAATTACCAGATCGAGATTGGTACGCAGAGTGATGGGATCCGTATCAATATCCTGGATAAGGAGAGTGGTAGCAGTACTACCGTTTCTGTACCGTATATGTAGTATTTACTTGCTTTAACTATAGAGTATGAATAAAAAGAACAGGCCATTGAAGGCTTTTTTCCTACTGGTTGCGCTGTTTCTTTCTGCATGTGGCACGTACATGAAGCAGCCTTTGGAGCCCCGAAGAGCGAGCCTGGGTCCGGAATCGCCCGCAAAACGTATTTTGCTGGACCTGCCCGAACCGAAAGAGAAAATTGTGACGGCTGTTTATAAGTTCAGGGATCAGACGGGCCAGTACAAGCCTTCCGACAATGGCGCGAACTGGTCGACCGCTGTTACACAGGGGGCTACTACGATTTTGATCCGGGTGCTGGAGGAGTCGGGCTGGTTTATTCCCATCGAACGTGAAAATATTTCCAATTTATTGAATGAACGGAAGATCATCCGATCAAGCCGTGCGCAATATGAGAAGAACGAGGATGTGCTGCTGCCTCCATTGTTGTTTGCCGGTGTTATCCTGGAGGGTGGCATCATCTCTTACGAGACCAACGTGCTTACGGGTGGGTCCGGGGTGCGTTATATGGGTATCTCGTTGTCCGGACAGTACCGCGAAGACCGGGTGAGTATTTACATCCGGGCGGTGTCTACGTCCAACGGGCAGGTACTTAAAACGGTTTATACAACCAAATCGATCTTGTCGCAGGAGGTTTCGGCGGGGGTATTCAAATATGTTTCTGCCAAGCGTCTGCTGGAGGCGGAGACGGGATTCACCTACAACGAACCTACCGAGATCTGTATCACCGAGGCCATCGAGAAGGCGGTGGAGAGCCTGATTATAGAAGGGGTGAAGGGACGGCTGTGGTCGCTGAAGTCGCCCGCCGACTCTGCTTCGGTGGCATTTGCCAATTACGAGCATGAGAAAGATATGGCGTATAAGCTGGATCCTATCGGCCGGAACCTGGATGCAGAGAGGCGGGGCTGGCTTTCGGTGGGTGCCCAGGCTGGTACCGGTTACTACTCGGGAGATTTCTCTAACGACGAGGTCCGGCCCAAGGTTTCGCTTACGTTGGGTGTGGCGCTGAACCGCTACTTCTCGTTGGATTCCGAATGGGGTTTCCGGAACTTGCGAGTGCCGGGGGTGGTGAACGATCATTCTTATTTTGGTGATCTTTCACTACGCTATGTGTTGCTGCCTTTCGAACGTTTCTCGCCTTTTGTACTGTTGGGTGGTGGATACGATTATAACAGCGACGGGGTGGGGTTGTCTGCCAGAAAGTACCTGCCCAAATTAAATGGAGCGCTGGGTATAGAATACATGGTTGGCAAGAAATGCGGACTTACGTTATCGTCTGGTGTGAATTATTACCTGGACGACCGTTTCGACGGGAGTAGTGTTGGTAAACGGAATGACCTGAATTGGGGTGTCTCATTGGGTGTTAGGTTGTATTTTTTGAACATGAAGTAATATAGATTGGTATGAATAAGTATATATATGTGGGATGCCTGTTGTTTATTTCTGCCTGCTTCGGCTGCGAATCGGATAAGTTGGATGTACTGAATTACGGGACCATCGAAGGACAGGTGCTGGATGGGGAGAGTTATCAACCGCTCTCGGGAGTTATGATAAGTACCACGCCTGCCAGTATTACGTTACTGACCGACGCAGAGGGGCGCTTTTCCATCCCGAAGGTGAAGGAGGGTGATATCGAGGTTAACCTGAAACGGAAGGATTATATTGCCAATTCGCTGAAGGTGGCGGTGTACGAGAATGAAGTGACAACCATGAATTTCCTGATTTTCAAGGATTACAACGAAACGGGAAATATATCTATTTATGATCCGGTACCGGGCAATGGTGCAGTGGATCAGCATCTGGCCATTACCCTGAAATGGAATGTGGAGGGTAAAAAGGCCGGCGTAGAGCTGTTGTACAGTATCTACCTGTTCGAATCAAATTCGACGGTGCAGAATTTATTGAGTGAGGATGTGATCTTGAAGGAGGTGGTGACCGACAATCTGAAGCCTAACACTACCTACTATTGGTATGTTGTGGCAAAACATGACGGGAACCGGGTAGCAAACAGTCCGACCTGGACTTTTAAAACGGGTGAAAAATAGTTTTTTTACTGCATTCCTGGTTTTTTTGCTGATGGGGCCTTTTCATTAGGTGAAAGAGGCCCCTTTTTGCCCTTCACTGAAAGGAAATCGTACGATTTTCCTCCCAAAAAAATTGTAATTTCTTTGGGAAAAGAAGAGCTTAGGCAATATATAAGTAGAAATGATTAATTGATTTGAAGACTGCCGAGGAAAATTCTTATATAAACAGTCCTGTTTTATTTGCGGGGAAACTCTGGATTAATTACTTTTGCGACAAATCTTAAATATTTATGTCTTTTATGCGATGCTTTATTGATTATGGCATTAATTTGCAAAAAGATGTCACGATTAGATAAACCCTTTTGTTAAATAATTTGAAATATTTGTAATATCCAGAATGCGAGAGAATAGCTTTCGCCAGTAGAACATACGACTTATGAAATTTATCTATGAATGAAACACTCTATTTAGGTTTAATGAATTTTAAATATTCCCTGACTAATGCTAAATCGGACTGTAATAGTTTTACGATGAAACACATCGAAAAAAATGAAGCAGTCGAATTAAAAAGAGATCTATGCAACTTGCTTTTATTTGTGATGCAGGGTGAAATTGTTGTTTCAGATAAATCAGGTGCATTGAGTTTAAAGTGCGGGAGGATGCTGATGAGTACTAACACGGAAGAATCTGTTTGCATTAAGGCAGTGGAAGATTCTGTTGTAATAGTCCTTAAGTTTTATAATATAGAGAGCCTTATACTGGAGAGCCTGCTTCAAAAATGCAGGGAGGATATGAGGCCCCGCTTTTATTCTACAGAGAATATCTGTCCGGAACTGTTCCGATTTTTGTCTACCATCGAGGACTACATCAAGGCGGATGTCTTTTTCCAACATCTGTTCTACCTAAAATTAAATGAGTTTTTTGGACTGATTTCCATTTACTATACGGAGGAGGCCTACTCTGCTTTTTTTTCGCCGTTGCTTTACTACAAAAGTAAGTTCAGATATCTGGTTTTATCAAACTATGAACCGAATATAAATGTGATTGAGCTGGCTAAAAAATGTAACATGTCTATCCGAAATTTCTCAAGACGCTTTACAGAAGAGTTTGGTATGTCTCCTGGAAAATGGCTGATGGATAAAAAAGATGCGTTAATCCTGGAAAGTTTGTCGTCGGCTAATGCGGTGATGACTGCTATAGCAGAGAATTTTGGCTTTGCATCGTCTTCTCATTTCTCTACCTATTGCCGGAAAAGATTCAATGATTCGCCGTATGGTTTACATAAGAAATTGAAATCCGGAATAGAATAATGATTATTTGTCTTGTATTTGTAAAAAGTTGGCAATAATTAATTCTATATTATAATTTGAATTGGACCAACTTTGTAGTCGATTGATAAAGTGATTATAAGCGGACCGTTTTGACTTGTTTTATACCGTTTTCTCCCTATCCAGTGAATGTATTTATTAATTATTATAGATAATTTGAAATGAAAAGGTTCGTACTTGTGTTATTTTTCGCTGTATTTGCTGTTCATACCCACGTGTATGGACAGAATGTAGCCATAAAAAACAATCTTCTCTATGATTTGACTCTGACACCCAATTTGAGTGTGGAAGCAGGACTGGCTCCTAAATTTACGCTGGATTTGCAGGCGGGACTCAACCTGTTTAGTTTGGGGGACAATAAAAAGCTAAAGCATTATCTTATTCAACCTGAATTGCGTTACTGGTTCTGCGAACGGTTTAACGGCTTGTTTGTGGGGGCGCATGCTCATGGAGGCCAATTTAACGTAGGAGGTTTCAAATTGCCTTTCGGTTGGATTCCCGATATGGAAAATCACAGTTACGAAGGCTGGTTTGTTGGAGGCGGTGTTGGCCTTGGCTATCAGTGGATACTGAGTAACCACTGGAACCTGGAGGCTTCTGCCGGAGTGGGATATGCCCGTATTACATACGATAAATACCATTGCGCCAATTGCGGAACATTGGTTAAGTCGGATAAACTGAATTATCTGGGAGTTACAAAAGCGGCTATCTCGTTGATCTACATTATAAAATAGCCTGAATATAAATCTTTTCAACACGATACAATGAAACGAATATACTTTGTTTTTATAGGATTATTGTGTGCATGCTTTCTGTTTGCACAAAACAAATATGAGGGGACTATCTCTTTTGGTGAAGCCAAGGTGACTCAAAAAGACAATGTCATGAAGCTGGATATGGAGATGGACTTGAGCGGCATGAAACTTGCTTCTACAGGGATGGTTGTGCTTACTCCGGTGCTGACAGCCGCCGATGGAACGGCAAGCAGGGAGTTTGCCCCGGTGGTTGTAACCGGACGAAACCGTACCAAGGCTCTTAAACGCTCGCTTAAACTGAATCAGCGGCCTGCTTTTAGCATGGAGCCGCAGCTGTTTGTACGGCGTACCAATAAATCTGATCAGCGTGTGATGGTTTCCATAACTACTCCCATGGAGAAGTGGATGCTGCACGCGGGGTTGTCTCTGCGTGAGGAGATTACCGGTTGTGCTACGTGCAAGATGGGTGGAAGAGATTGGTTGGTGTCCGACCGGATTATTCCTGAGCCGCCCGTTCCTTCTTACCGTCTGGCTTATGTGGTGCCCGAGCCGGAGCCTGTAAAGCAACGTAGTGCCTCTTTCAAAGCGTACTTTAATTATAAGGTGGGTAGCCATGTGTTGCTGCCCGATTATAAGAGTAATGCGGAGGAGTTTGCGAAAGTGAACCGGGTTATTAGCGAGATAAAGAATGATAAGGATTTGACAATCAACGAACTTGCCATTGAAGGTTATGCGTCGCCGGAAGGTATGTTTGTCAGCAATATGACGCTTTCTAAAAATCGTGCCTATTCTTTTGCTTCGTACCTGGAAAAAACTTACGGCATAAGCAACGACCGTATCAAGGTAAGTTGGTTTGGCGAAGATTGGGACGGACTTAAGGATGCGATTTTGGCTTCCGACTTTAAGCAGGACAGGGAAAAAGTGTTGGATATTATTGATAACGTGGATATTATGGCCGGACGAGAGAGTAAATTGATGCAATTATCGGGTGGTACAACCTACCGGATGTTATTGGAGCAGTTCTTCCCGCCTTTACGACGGAATGAGTATCGGGTTGCTTATGTAGCCAGGGCTTTTAATGTGGAAGAGGCGAAGCAGATCCTTAAAACAAAGCCTGGATTGCTCAGTTTGAATGAGATGTATATGGTTGCCGGAAGTTATCCGTCGGACAGCAGAGAGTTTCGCGAAGTGTTCGATATTGCCGCAAGGTTGTATCCGGACAGTGAAGTTGCCATTGTTAATTCGGCCGCTGCTGATATAGAGAATAAAAATTATGCAGCAGCTATCGAACGACTGAAGAAAATAGAAGATAAACCGTATGCATGGAACAACCTTGCCGTAGCTTATAGCTTGATGGGCAATAAGGAAAAGGCGGATATGTATTTCAAGAAATGGGCCGATAGTGGTGCCATTGATGGAAAGATCAGCTGGAAAGTGATACAGGGAGAGAAATAAAACAGAATTTATATCCGGTTTGTGGATCCTATATTTTACAAACAAATAGACCAACGATTAATATAATTTTAAATGATTAAACAATGAATGTGAACAAACTATTTTTATCAGCAGCCATAGTTCTGGGATTTGGACTTACGGGCTGTAGTAATGACGATGATGTACCATCGGGTGAAAAGGGTAACACGAATGTGAGTGTTACACTGAAAATGTCGGCAGGTACGCAGACTAAAGCCCTTCCCAATGATTACAATTACATCGGTGAGTGGGCCGGAAAGGATGATATCACTACGGTAGCGGTTTATCTGGTAGACGGTTCGTCTGTTACATCCAAATCGCTTGAAGTAGGTGCTAGTGGATCGGGTAAAGATTATGAGAAGATTGTGATTGGAAGCGATATTACATTGGTTCCTAAAACAGTGAATGCGGCGATCAAGACTACAGCCGGAACCAAGAAGGTGTACGTGCTGGTTAACGGTACTGCGCAAGTGGTGACTGCCCTGGCTAAGACACCCGTAGCAGAGTTTGAAGATGCTTATACCCAGGTTGCTTTGGCGATGGCCAATTCCGGTACAAGCACTACGGTGAGCACTTCGGCGGATAAGCTGGCTGTGAAGAATGGCACTACGGATGAAAAGATTGTGATGACCAACGTGGAGCCTAAGACAATTCTTGTTGAGGCTAATGTTACAGATACGGAAACGCTGGCTGCCACTGCTCCCAAGAACCGTGTGAGCCTGAATGTGGAAAGAGCAGTAGCCCGTGTAATGGTTTCTACAGAGGCTACAACCTATATTGTGCCGTCGGCCGGAGGTTCTCCGCTGGGTACTATTTCGGACATCCGATGGGTATTGGCACAAGGCGAAAATTCGTTGTATATTCAGCGTAAGTCCGATTACGCTACGCCTAATTTCGGTTTCATCCCTACTGACGCAACCTATGTTTCTCAGGCTGGTGGCAAATACGACTATTCGGGCTTGTTCGAAAACTATGTGGCTGCTGATCAATTTGGTGGTACTTCAGTTGCAACAATGGCCGATTATGCTACCGATCCTTTTGGAAAAGTAACGGCAGAGCTAAATGCGCAGCTTTCTGGTAAGTTTATCTTGCCGAATACGCACGAATATGGAGCGGGTGCTGCTTCAAAATATAAAAAAGGAAATACGGCTTATGTACTTATCCGTGCTAAATTTACGCCTGCTGCTGCTGCTTTTGCCGATGGTTTGCCATATACATCGGGTACCGACTTCTTTGTAGGTGCCAACGGTAAGTTCTATACTACTTCTGCAAATGCTGTTGATCCTACCAAAGGCGGTGTAACCGGACAAAGCGTTGCCAAATATGTGAAAGGTAAGGTGCTGTATTATGCATGGGTGAATCCGGATGCAGTTCCTGCATGGTATAATTCGCCGGTAATCAGAAACAATGTGTATCATATCCATATTACAGGCTTCAAGAACCTGGGTACGAACTGGAATCCGCTTTATCCGGAAGATCCTTCAACTACTAATCCGTCTAATCCGGATCCTAAACCAAGTGTACCGGGAGTTACAGAGCCGGAGAATCCGATTGTTCCTACTGATCCGCTTACTACTTCCGAAACATGGATGAGTGTGGATGTGAAAGTATTACCATGGAAGCTTCATTCGTATTCGGTTGCTCCAGGTATTTAATTTTCTGATAGATATAAAGTAAAACACCGGAGGGGGACTTACCTCCTCCGGTTATATATACAAATAGCAATAGTAAAAAATAGAACGGATGAAGAATTTGCAAATCAAGGCTGTACTGGTATTGTTGGCAGTGGGGACTCTCTTGTGGGGTTGCGATTCCCTTATCTACGATAACCTGAAGGATTGCCCCCAGGGTGTTTATGTAAAATTCTATTCCAAAACCCCCTGTGCGGACGACTCTCTATATGTAGGAGACGTTGCTTCGTTAACAGTGTTTGCCTTTGGGGAGGACGGGAAGTTGGCTTCTTCCATTACCCGTCAGAACGTGAATCTAAGTCGGGATTTTGAAATTCTTGTTCCGGTGTCCGATGGAAATTACTCGTTTATTGCCTGGGCGGGGATGAATGATAAATTTAGGATGAATTCTTTCACTCCGGGTGTGACTACCAAGGGAGATGTGATGATTACTCTCAATTCTGTTAATAAAGTAGCAGAAGCTCTTTCTGCGACAGAACATATCTGGCAGGGTGAAAGTCCGGTTGTTTTTTTACCTGATCCGGAAGAATATGGATCGGTATACAAGCATACGGCTGTTAACTTGCGTGAACTGACTAATAAGGTGCGGATTATCGTAGAATTCGATAAAACGACCATGAAGACCTATGATATAGAGAAATTGAATGTGGCTGTTTCGTCGGCCAACGGAACCTTGAATATAGACGGAAGCATGCCTTTAAATGCTCCGGTGCTTGCTTATACTCCTTCCACCACAAATCTGGAGGGTAATACTGCGAGCTGGCT
>Ga0209639_1003187_pt1 | contig 11350 bp, 11 predicted proteins | sample EPASupsiteHSE605_FD_187268 | JGI IMG/M metagenome (GOLD analysis project Ga0209639, IMG submission 187268) | Bioremediated contaminated groundwater from EPA Superfund site, New Mexico - Sample HSE6-05 (SPAdes) (version 2) | ecosystem: Environmental > Aquatic > Deep subsurface > Groundwater >...
CTATGATCTTTGCAAGGCTCATAATGTATTGTTCATTGCGGACGAAGTTCAAACTGGTATTGCTCGTACTGGTAAACTTTTAGCATGTGATCATGAAGGTGTTCATCCTGATATTTTAATTTTAGGGAAAGCTATTTCGGGAGGCGTTATGCCAGTATCAGCCGTTTTAGCTAATGATGATATTATGCTTTGCATTAAACCGGGCGAACATGGTTCTACTTTTGGAGGAAATCCTGTTGCATGTAAAGTCGCTGTTGCTGCTCTTGAAGTTGTTACAGACGAAAAGTTAGCAGAAAAAGCAGAGTATTTAGGAAAAATATTTCGTGAAGAATTGGGCAATGTGAAATCAGATATGATTGAACTTGTTCGTGGTAAAGGTTTATTGAATGCTGTTATCATTCGTCCTAAAAATGGAAAAGAAGCGTGGGATGTTTGTGTGAAAATGAAAGAAAATGGTGTTTTAGCAAAACCAACTCATCAGCATATTATTCGTTTTGCTCCGCCATTGGTGATTACCGAAGAGCAACTTCGCGAAGCTATCGAAATTATCAAAAAAACAATTCTGTCATTTGAATAAGAGTTGAATAAAATTACCGCTGCCTTAGAGTCGATTTTTTGGAAACTAAGGCAGCTTTTTTATAATATAGATTTACCGGATTATGCAAAAATCAAAGTACAGGCTTGAAGCTTGTTTCTCTCCGGCCCTTTATCCATATCGTCAGATTGAAGATGCCTTTAATTTGGTAGTGATTGACGTTTTACGCGCAACTACTTCTATTTGTGCTGCATTTCAGAATGGAGTAGAATCCATAATTCCGGTCGCTACGATTGAAGAAGCAAAAGAATATAAACGAAAAGGCTATATGGTAGCTTCCGAGCGGGATGGGCAGGTTTTGGATTTTGCTGATTTTGGAAATTCGGCCTTTAATTTTATGCAAGATGGATTGCAAGGAGTTGAAATAGTATATAGTACAACGAATGGAACCCAGGCAATGCAACTTGCTCCCGAAAACGGAAAAATGGTAATCGGGGCATTTTCTAACCTTACAGCTTTAAAAGATTGGCTGATAAATCAAAAATGTGATGTGTTGTTTTTGTGTTCAGGCTGGAAAAATAAGTTTAACCTTGAAGATACTTTGTTTGTAGGCGCTTTAGCAGAACTGATTTTAGCTGAAGATATTGATTTTTATTCACAATGCGATTCTGTAATGGCTGCAATTGATTTATGGAAAACAGCAAAATCAGATGTTTTAGGTTATATCGAAAAAGCCGCTCATCGTCACCGCCTGAAAAAACTAGGATTAGATGACGTTTTGGAATTTTCGTTTACAATGGATACCTGCCCGGTTGTTCCTGTTTTGGAAGGAGAGAGATTGGTGAAAATCAGATAGTCATAATTCTTCATTATTTTGTCGGTTAAAGGCTGGCCTTTTCCATAAGTGAATCGTAATTATATCCGTTGAGGTGAAAAAAGAAAATACAGCTGCTGACATTACTATAAACAGAAGAAATCCCCATAAAAAAGGGCTTAGCCAAAAGTCAGAAAAATTGAACATGTATGCCTTTGCAGGGTTCCCTTTAGCATAGATAACCTTTACTTTATTTCCGATTTTATAATCGGAAAATAACCTTCCTTCAAACCGATAGTTTTGATCTTGAACAGTAAATTGGATAATAGGGGCACTTTCGGCACCAGAATATCTGCCAGGATTGTCTATGTAGGCAATATCAATAATTTCACCCTGAGTTATGGTTCCTGTAATAAGAAATATCAGCCTGTTTTCAGCCATAAAAAGCAGAATACAGATTATTCCGAATATGAATAGATGTTTTCGTCGTAATTTCATCCTTATAAAATTACAGAGCTAAATAAATGTGACCTTTATCCAGATATTGGTATTTCGTCCCTGATCGTCACTACAAGAGATTTTAATTGTCCCTGATTCGGGAATGAAGAAAAGTTTGTCGTTGGCAACAGTTGTTTTGTAAAATTTATCATTGATATACCAATGAACTTTTTCCACATCCGGTTCGGTGTGGCAGCGTAGAGTAAGTTGTTGCTTCTCATTTTTTAGTAAGATGTACTCCATGCCATCAGTCAGAGATATTATTTGAGGTCCGTTTTCCTGAAATACCCGTTCACATTTAGGGTTGTGAGGTGGAATTTTCTTATAGGGAGTTTTTGTTTCATCATACCATACTAAAAGATCGGGAGGAAAATTAGGGTAAAAAATTGTTTTATACCCTTTATCGGGCATACATGATCTGCAATAAGAAATATGTTCTTTTGGATCAGTGAAGACTTCTTTAAGATGTTGGCAACGGGTAGCAGGCGAAATTCCCGGCATGTAATAATCTGTAATTTGGTTTGTGCAGAAGTCATTAGGAATTAATCCTGTTTCGGAACAAACTAAACGTAAATCCAGAGATTTAGGTTCTGTAAACCAATTTTTCGGACTATTGTAATCAAGTGTATTAAAAAGTTCGAAAAGTAAAGGTGTTGCATATTGGGTTCCATTAAGTTCTGGAATTCCGATACCGGTAAAATTTCCTACCCAGACTGCAATTGTATAATCTTTATTATATCCAATACTCCAAGCATCTCTTCTTCCGTAAGAAGTTCCTGTTTTCCAAGCAATTTTGGGTAAGTTAATGCTGTTTTCAAATTTTGTAGGCAAATCAGGCCGTAAGAGTTGTGTGAGATTTTGAGTGATAACGAATGAAGCAGCATCACTTATAATTGTGTCTGGTTTATTTGTTGATTCATTTTTACAGAGTTGAGCTTTTTGGTAAACTCCATTGTGTGAAAATGTGGAGAATAAATTGGCAAGCTCTTCCAATGTAACACCACACCCTCCCAAAATCAAGGATAGCCCAAGTTGTTTTTGTTGTTTTTTTATGGTTTGAAATCTTGCTCGTATCAGTTTGTCAATTAGTGTCTTAACGCCAACTGCATCTAATATTTTAACAGCAGGAATATTAAGTGAAAGCGCTAATGCTTTTTCAACAGTGATTATTCCATTGTAGGTTCCGTCATAATTTTCAGGACAATATCCTTTGAAATCTACAGGTACGTCTGTGATTGTCATTTTGGGAGTGATAATTCCCTTGTCAAATGCAATTGCGTACAAAATGGGCTTTAGGGTGCTACCTGGTGAACGAACTGCTTTTATTCCATCTACTTCTCCAAGATCCTCTTTGTCATAAAAATCAGGAGAACCAGCGTATGCAATAACATGATTTGTTTTATTATCGATCACCATAATCGCAGCATTATGAATATTTCCCGAACGAAGTTGTTGCGAATACTGAAAAAGTATATTTTCTGTTTTGCTTTGTATATCAGGTTTAATCCATGTATAAATGAATATTTGATCGGGGTAAGTACTTATAAGTCTTCTGGATAGGTGCGGAATTTTTTTTGGTGGATGAATTTTCATCAATCCTATAGGTTCGTGAAGAGCATCTTCGATGATCTCATTTTTAAAAAAACCTGATTTTCCAATTCTTTGAATCCATTTATTCCGTTCGTTAATGAGCTTTCCCCTGTTTTCTGATTTTAAAGCAAGGTTGGGATTGTTTGGTATGATAGATAATGTAATGATTTGCGCAAGGCTTAGCCCTTCTGGCTTTTGATCAAAATAGACTGAAGCTGCGGTTTTGACACCTTCAATATTTCCTCCGTAAGGAATCAAATTTAGATATAGCTGAAAAATTTCATCTTTTGAATAGTGCATTTCGAGTTGTAATGCTCTAAATGCTTCAATAATTTTATTTCCGATAGTACGGTTTTTCCGATTGAGCATACGAGCAACCTGCATTGTAATGGTTGACGCTCCCGATGTTCTTCTTCCCCTAACTATATTATTGAAAGCAGCCCTTACAATTGCAACCGGATTTACGCCAGGATGATAATAGAAATATTTGTCTTCTTTATAAATGATAGTATTTCTTAATTGTGGAGTTATTTCATCCAAACGGGTTTGCATTCTCCATTTATCATCTGAGCTCAGTTTTACATGCAATATAGTGTTGTCGGCAGCCATAATTATGGGAGACCATGCAATGTTTACTCTTAAAGGAAATATTGCATTTAAGATAAAGAAAATCAGAGTAAAACAAAATGTTAGATTGAGAATCCACCGATAAAACCATTGTAGTTTTTTGTATCTGAAGAATAATTGTTTAATATATGCCCCAAAGACATGGCTGATAAACTTCAATCTTAACATGAGTAAACGTAACTTATCAAATTAATAACGCGGATTGTTTTGCGAATGTACATAAAGATTGAATTTGTTTTCGGTGTTCTGTTTCTGAATAATTGAATTCTTTTGATGATAAATTTGTTTTGACAATCAATAAAACTTACGTTTATCATGAATTCAATTATCTTTGTAGTAAAGATAGAATTTTATTCAGAGAGGACTTACTTATATCATGAATTGAAACAGCAAACGTGATTTTTATATAGTGAAGAGTTTAATCATACCTTGTAAGATTATGAATTATGAAAAAGAAGAAAAATAAACGGATCCAAAAGGCACAACAATTTATTCTTTCTGATATCTGGAAGATGCCTCTGGAACAATTGCCAAAAAGTAAGCTTTTGCTTATTAAATCTTTACGGGTAATAATTATTGCGTTCGAGGAGTTTAAAAAAAACAGATGTGTTCATAGAGCTTCCGCATTAACATTCTATGTGTTATTATCAATTGTTCCAATTGCTGCATTGATTTTTGGAATATCTAAAGGATTTGGATTTGAAGAGTTGCTTAAAAAAGAGCTTACTGACAAATTAAGCAGTACGCCTGAAATTATTGACCAGGTTTGGACATTTTCGCAACGATTACTAGAGAATACCAAAGGAGGATTAATTGCCGGAGTAGGTTTGATTATACTATTTTATACGGTAATGCGTACTCTTGGAAATGTAGAAAGTGCGTTTAACGATATCTGGAAAGTAAAGAAACCTCGAACCTGGGTACGACGGTTTACAGATTACTTATCTGTTATGCTCATCGCTCCCATTTTTTTGATAGCTTCGAGTAGTGCTACTGTATTTATTTCCACCCAATTAAAAACATTATCAGAAAAGCAGGAGTTTTTACAGGCATTCACTCCATTTATTTATGATTTATTGAAGTTGACTCCTTATTTGTTGATTATTAGTTTGTTTACATTGATGTATATCATTATTCCCAATACGAAGGTTAATAAAAAAGGTGCAATAATTGCGGGAGCTTTAGCAGGTACAGCGTATCAGGTAACACAGTTCTTTTATATTCGGTTTCAGATCAATGTATCGTCATACAACGCAATTTATGGAAGCTTTGCAGCATTGCCTTTATTTTTATTCTGGATGCGAATAAGCTGGTTGATTGTTTTGTTTGGTGCTGAAATTGCATATGCCGTTGAGAATGTAGGAAAATTTGCTTTTGAAAAATCAAATATCCGAATTTCTCCCTTTACCCGAAAAGCGTTAGCATTACTAATTGTCAGGGAATTGGTGCATCGGTTTAAAAATGGCGAAATAGCTCCAACGGCAGAAGAGTTATCCGAAAAATTGAAAGTTCCTTTTCAAAATATAGAGATGTTGCTTTCTGATTTGGTTTACTGTGGGTTAATCTCGGAAATAGTAAGCCAGAATTCGGAAAACAGATCTTACCAGCCTGCATTTGATATTAATATTATGACCTTGCATTCTGTTTTAACAGCACTAGACTACAAAATAGGAGAACCTTTGGATTTAGAATTTACACCCAACTCAAATGTTGCAATTACATACCTAAACGAATTTTGGAGCGAAATAGAGAAATCGGAAAAGAACATCCGGATTGAAAAACTTTAATTTGGAGAAATTATAGGCACAGGAGACTTGTCCTATCGATTACTGACCACTATATTTTTCACGAACTCTGTAATTTCCTGATACTGGAATTTTGCCTCTGGGCTTTTTACTTTCGTATGAAGTACGCTTTTTTGAAGAAGCATTTTCACGGGCAGTGTTTTTTCGATAACTACCCATTTTCCCTTTGTCAGAACAGGAAGTTGAAAGAAAAACAGCAAGTAATATTACCAGTCCGAGGGTGATAAATGTCTTTGTATTCATAATGCTGTCAGTTTTCATAGTTAGAATCTTTACAAAGAAACGAAATATCATGCAAATTTCCATATTTGATGCCTCTTCTTAACACTTTTTATAATGAAACAGAAAATGTCAGTCTCTCATTTTGTCCGAAAAAACTACCTTTGTAAGCTCAAGGAACTATTATGTCACTTAAAATACACCACGCACTCATATTCATTTTTTTGATAGGGACAGTAAGTTATGAAGCTGCTTATGGGCAGGTTGATCCATATAAAAATATGCAAAGAGTTGTGATTATTGAATCGCAAAATGATAGTAATGATATTATAAATAACTTTTATAATGTATTTGATTCGCTTTCAATATTTTTTGCTTTTGATACGCTTTATGACTCTTTTGATAAAGATCAAATTCATTATCCAAAGCAAGATTTTTCAGATAAAGAAGATACAACTGTAATACAGTTGGTTGATAACCGAAACTACTTTTTCGTGAATCCTTATGATGGGGAGCTCACTTCTCATTTTGGGTTAAGGGGAAGACGATATCATTATGGTACAGATATAAATCTTGAAACCGGAGATTCCATACATTCATGTTTTGATGGTGTTGTTCGTATAACAAAACACAGTTCTTCATATGGCTATGTTGTTGTTGTACGTCATTTTAATGGATTAGAAACATTATATGCTCATCTTTCACGGATTGATGTACAACCTGATCAGCATATTAGAGCAGGTGAATGTATTGGTTTGGGTGGAAATACCGGGCGATCAAGAGGTAGTCACTTGCATTTTGAAATCAGATATTTGGGTTGTCCAATTGATCCTGAGGATATTATTGATTTTGAGAATTACCAACTCAGATCTGATAAACTTTTGCTTTCGAAGTACCACTTCCGTTATTTAAAAGAAGTTAAGCAGCTTAAACGAGCCAAAGTTATTAGAGTAAGAAGAGGTGATACTCTTTCGAAAATTGCAGAAAGATATAATACATCTGTTTCAATGCTATGTAAATTAAATAAACTAAAACGTACAGTGAAACTAAAAGCAGGAAAACGCATTAGAATAAGTTGAAATTCAAATATTTAAGTTGTTTTTGTGGTTAATAACTTTTTTGATAATTTATGCCTAAAAAATGGCACAAACCCATTTTGTTTGTTATTTTTGCTGCAAGTTAAGAAGAAAATTCATGGACGATAAATTTGAAGGATATAACGAAGAGCAAATTAATAATATGGTAAGTCGTTTTGAGGAAATGATTGGCCAAGGGAAAAATCATTTTTTCGACATGGATGAGTTTGAAGTAATTATCGATTTTTATCTGGAAACCAATAACCTGAAAAATGCAGATATTGCTTTAAAACGTGCAATTCAACAATATCCTAAAGCTGTAAGCTTATTACTCAAAAAAGCACAATACTTTGCTTTTTCCAATAAAACAGAAAAGGCTCTCGATTTATTGTCAGAAATAGAATCTCTTGAACCATTTAATACGGATATCTTTTTTACCAGAGGAGCTATTTATAGTCAGATGCAGAAGTATGAAAAGGCAATAGAAGAATACAATAAAGCTATTTCAAATAATGAAGATCTCGAAGAAGTGTACTCAAATATTGCATTTGAATATGAAAATCTCGGGAACTATTCTAAAGCAATTGATTATCTAAAAAAAGTTCTTGAAATAAATCCTGAAAACGAATCTTCAATTTATGAATTGGCTCTAAATTATGAATATGATGGGCGAATTGGCGAATCCGTAGTTTATCTTCAGAATTTCATTAACGAAACTCCATTTTCGCGTGCGGCATGGTTTAATCTTGGGGTTGCTTATGCACAGTTAGGAGAGACTGAGAAATCCATTGATGCATACGATTATGCAATTGTTATTGATCCTAATTATATTAATGCATATTATAATAAGGCTCAATTGCTGACCATTAGTGGTCGGTTTGACAAAGCGATTGAATTATTTCATGAACTTTTGGAATTTGATCAAAATCAGGAAGTTGTTTATTATCATATAGCCGAAACCTATGAAAAGGCGGAAGACTTTGAGAGTGCATTAACCTATTATCTGAAGTCAATTTCCTATGATCAGGAATTTGCAGACTCGTGGTCAGGAATGGCTGTATGTTATCAGGAACTTGGAAAACTAAATCAGGCAAAAGATGCAATGTCGAAAGCGATAGCGTTATCTCAGGATAATGCTGATTTTTATCTTGTTATGGCTGATATTGAATGGAAATTGGGAAGTTTGGTGCATTCAGAATTAAATTACAGAAAAGCTATAGTGTTAAATCCTGAAAACAGTGATATCTGGCTCGATATGTCTGATATTTATGCAGAAGCTGAAGATTTTGAAACAGCATTACAGGTTATTGAAGAAGCCATTAATTTATTTCCAGCGAATGATTTATTAATTTATCGTAAGGCTGCTTATTATTTCTTAGAGGGTGATCGTAAATTGGGCTTCCATTTTTTACAGATGGCAATGATTTTAAATCCGTTGTCAACCCTCGAATTTCTTGAATATGATGACCGGATTGCAGATGATTTAGAAATAAATCAGTTAATACTTGATTTTTTACATACCAACGATTAGTATTATGAAACCCCAACTTTGCTTTTTTCCTGAAAGACCTGAAAAACCTCGTTTTTCGGGCCTAAGTATGGTAATGGATAAAGGCCTCGGTATTCGTGAAGCCTCTGATTTAGTGGAAACAGCTAGTCATTTAATTGATTTTATCAAGCTTGGCTTTGGAACGTCTCTTTTTACGGCTAATGTAAAAGAAAAAGCAGAAATATATCGAAAAGCTGGTATTAAAACATATGTAGGAGGAACTCTTTTTGAAGCTTTTTTGATCCGTAATCAATTAGATGATTATTATAAATGGATTGATTATTTGGGTTTGGAAACGGTTGAAATTTCGGATGGTTCAATTTCAATACCTCACGATAAAAAATGTGAGCTTATTTCTAACATATCTAAGAAATATACTGTTCTGTCAGAGGTTGGATCTAAAGAGGCTGGCGTGATTATTACTCCGGGCAGATGGATCAAAATGATGCAGGCTGAATTGGGCGCAGGTTCGTTTAAAGTAATTGCCGAAGCACGAGAAAGCGGGACTGTTGGTATTTACAGACCGGATGGGAGTGCTCATACAGCTTTGATTAATAAAATTTTTGAAAAAGTATCGGGAGAAAAAATTATTTGGGAAGCACCTGTGAAATCACAACAAACCTGGTTCATCAAACATTTTGGTGCAAATGTAAACCTGGGAAATATACCACCTCAGGAAATTATCTCTTTGGAAACACTCCGCACAGGTTTAAGAGGCGATACATTCGGTATGCACCTTCCGTCAACGCAATTTTCTGCTTAATGAAATTAGCAGGACTAATTGGATTCCCATTGTCTCATTCATTTTCGAAAAAATACTTCAACGAGAAGTTTTTGAAAGAAAATATTGAAGGTTGGGATTATTCGTTGTTTCCAGTTGAGAAAATTAGCAAGGTTACAGATGTTTTGCATGAAAATGAAAATTTGATAGGGCTTAATGTTACGACCCCGTATAAACAAAATATTTTAGAATTTGTAGATGATCTGAATATTGATGCCGAAGAAATTGGAGCAGTCAATACATTGAAAATATTTCGTGATGGAAATTATGTGAAAATAGCAGGTTATAATACAGATTGGCTTGGGTTTTATAATTCATTATATCCATATCTCGAAAATCATCATGAAAAAGCTTTAATCTTTGGAACAGGAGGAAGTGCAAAAGCAGTGGCATTTGCACTTCGGAAACTGGGAATAGATTATGATTTTGTAAGTAGAGCCCTTTCTGATGGCGTATTTACGTATTCTGGATTGAGAGATTCAATATTGGATGAAGCCAAAATATGGATAAATTGCACTCCATTAGGGATGTATCCAGAAAGTCATTTTTTTCCTCCGGTTAATTATAAAAGAGTAACCGATAGTCATTTACTGTATGATCTAATTTATAACCCAGAAGAAACATTGTTCTTAACGCATGGGATAATACGAGGAGCAACAGTCGTGAATGGATTTCAAATGCTTAAAAACCAGGCAGATTATTCGTTTAGGATTTGGAGCGAAGATGAATAAGAACTAATTTGTATCTTTACCCCAAAAAGAATAACAATGTCAGTATTAGTGGAATTTGCCATGTTTCCAACTGATAAGGGGGAAAGTGTAAGTCAATATGTTACGGAAATAGTGCGTTATTTGAGAGAAAGTGCAAATTCTTATCAATTAACACCAATGGGCTCAATCATAGAAACAGAAACAATAGAAGATGCCTTCCTTTTAATACAAGAGTCATACAAGATTTTAGATAATCTTGGATGTAATCGAATATATTCTTCCTTAAAGCTTGATATTCAAAAAGGAAAATCAGATAGGATGGTGTCAAAAGTTAAATCTGTTGAAGAAAAAATATAATCATAAAAAGCAATATGTAATTACCGATACAACCCTTATGGGGGTTTATATGTCTTCAATCCAAATGAGAGAAACCAATTAAAAATAATTAAAATGAAAAACATGAAAGTCCTTAAAGGCTTATTTGCTGTGGTATTAACAATCGTATCATTTTCATTAATGGCACAAAATGCTGCAAAAACATCAACATGGAAATTATTTACAGAAAAAAATGGCGTACAGGTTTTTTACAAATATGAGGACTGCCATGATAATGTAAATGATCTTCATGAACAGAATGTTATTCTTAAGTTCGTAAATACTACTCAGATGAATATGACAATTGAGTGGGATTTAAATGTTTGGTACAATAATAATCAATGTGTTGGCTGTAATGATAAAAAAGGCGAATATCATTTTAAAATCAGTGTTTTAGCAGGACAAAGTGTTGCTGGAAATTGTGAAAGAACAAACGAAAACAGGCCTTTAAAAATTTATGCAAAATCACTAAAATACAGTGAAATGGCACAAATGAAAAAATTTGATTTAGCGAATTTTACAGTTAACCCGCAATAATAATTTGAAAGGGAAAAGGAGAAAATATGCGTAAGTTAATATTGTTTTTAGGAATAATCTGGTATTCAATAGGATCATATAGCCAGTGTTACATAAATGCGAAAGCTAGTGTTGGTGGAGGCCCACAGTTAGATACGGTTGAAATTTGCCTTGGCGAAGCTGTAAATCTATCATCATCTGGAGCATGCTCTTTTTTGATGAATAACAATTTCAACAATGGACAATTGGGGGTTG
>Ga0209639_1003192_pt1 | contig 11336 bp, 8 predicted proteins | sample EPASupsiteHSE605_FD_187268 | JGI IMG/M metagenome (GOLD analysis project Ga0209639, IMG submission 187268) | Bioremediated contaminated groundwater from EPA Superfund site, New Mexico - Sample HSE6-05 (SPAdes) (version 2) | ecosystem: Environmental > Aquatic > Deep subsurface > Groundwater >...
TTGATCTGTTTTATTTCCATTACACTCTCCCTACTTCTTGTCTTATGATTTTAAAACTTGGCTGCCACTTTGCTTTCAACCAAAAGAGAGCATTGAATAGCATATAATCTATAATGTTAAACTCGCTAAAATACATCTTAACAGATATTTTCTATTTTTCAAGTGTATTGTCTTTAAAATATCTAAATCAACGTTTAATTATGTGTACAAACACCCTCACCACAAAATCTTAATTATGCTACTGCTCTTTTGTTAATCAATTTATACTACGACTATTTTTGAAACAAACGGCCCGGTGTGCGCCGGGCCGCTGCTTTGCCATCGTCGGTTTGACTCAATATTAGCTATTTATCATCCGACCTTCTGCATGCACATGCTCCACAAGTCGAGCATTTATCCGACCCATCCTGACCAGCGGAACGCTCTGAGTTATGGGAGTCGTTTAACAGAGCGCCACAGTTCCAACATCTACTGCTCCTCTTCATCGGCCGTAGTTCAACTTCCGGCAAATATTGATATGACGAAGTACCAATCTGGATCAGCCACTGCCCGTCGAGTTCCTTTCGCACAAGGACTCCTTTTTTAGCGTTGCCAAATCTCGGCGGTAAAAAGATAACATCGCCTGCTTCTAACATGATGCCACCTCCCACTCTACAATATGCGTGGGGAACTCTAATTGACATAATTATTATCTTTCTTTTTCGCAATATGCAAATTTCAATTTATTACCTTCCTAGGCACTATCACATTCCTCGCTTTGCAGTACTTCTCCCAGCTTTTCCACCGGCAGGGAGCGCAGATAACTCCTGTATGCTTCAAGTTCGCCCAGCATTTTGATAAAACGGCGATAGCCTTGCAATTTGCAAAAGTTAGGTAATTCAGTTTGCCGAAGCTCAACGCTAATCCGCTGCGCATCGATCGTAGTCAACTTTAGCAACCCGGCTTCCTCCATGGCGATCAGCCCAGCCAGAATAAGCTCTTTGGTTAAGCCTAGCTTGGTTGCCGCACATTCGATCGTAATAGATCCTTGATACATGCGCGCAGCATATTTAACCAATCCCAGCAAGTATCGCCAGGTAGTTTCCACTTTTCCATGCCCATTTCCAGATTCATGATCCCAGGCAATCACTATTTGCTGCGGACATACCGCTGCACGAATTTCTTCCCAATGCGGGGGGATCGTAAGCAATACCAATGTATCAGCCTTTGCAAGTTCCCTGCGCGATAAGGCATCTAATACTTCAGGGCCCTCACCAAAGAAAATTGCATGAGGATAGGCCATTTGTAGTATCTCCCGCGCGCACCCCCGGGAGTCAATGAGCTGCAGGTTATGGGGAGGTCGTGGATTTAAACAATCTTCAGCATTAACATTATCCTGGATATCCAACTGCACCGCGACATCCCGAAAAAAGTTAAGCCGCACGCGAGCAATAACCCGATCCTGTTCACCGACATTTTTGCTCGCACTATGCCACCAGACTCCCTCTATCTCAGTGCTATTTTTAGCAACACGCAGCCGTCGATGCAAGGAACCTTCTTTCATTACTTGATTAACAGTAATTTGCCCATCAATTAGAAACACTGGCTGGGGATTTTCCTGCCCAAAGGGGGCTAATTGGCGAATACGCCGATAAAGCTCGATATTAATCCGATCCGCAGACAGTGTAGCATCCACGGACAGTGCTTCTAAATTTTCTGTTTCCCCGGCCATCCTGCTAACCATCTGCTCAATCCGCTCTCTAAATACTACGATATTTTCCCAAACCAGCGAAAAGCCTGCGGCCCCTTCATGTCCTCCAAATTTATCCAAAATATCCCGGCAGGTTGTCAATGCCTGAAAAACGTTGAATCCAGCTACCGAGCGGGCTGAACCGGTGATTGTACCATTTTCCTTACGGGTCATCAGAAAAGCCGGTCTCCCGTATTGTTCAGCCAATCGACCGGCCACAACACCGACCACACCCTCGGGCCAGTTCTCCTGATATAAGACCAAGGCGGCAGGCGTTTCAGGGAGTTCAGAGATCTGTGCAACCGCATCCCGCATCATCCGCTCACAAAAAACCTTCCGCATTTCATTTAATCGATCCAGTTTCGTTGCCAATTCCCGGGCTTCAACCTCCTCCCGGCATAATAACAATTCCACAGCCAATCGGGCGCTATCCAGCCTACCTGCGGCATTTAAGCGTGGTATTACCTGAAAAGCAATATCTTCTTCCGTACCGTAGATAGGATTAATTTTGGCAAGATTCAACAGCGCCTTCAGGCCTGGACGTGGTGACTTTAAGAGTCGGGGTAAGCCCTGTTTCAAATACCATCGGTTATCCTTGGTGAGCGGTACCACATCCGCGATGATACCTAAAGCCAACAACTCCAGCAACTTTTCTGCATATAATTCGTGTCCAAACTGTTTTAATAGTTCCTTAGCCACAACATAACTGGCTCCAACCCCGGGCAATGCAAAGCTGGCATGCTCCTGGGGCAGCATTTTGGGATTAAAGATAGGTACCTCCGGCAACGTATCCGGTAATTCGTGATGATCGGTGACCAGGACATCCATACCTAATCTTCTGGCTACGGCAATCTCGCAGATATTGGATATACCGCAGTCACAGGTAATAATTAGCTTCGTGCCGTTTTCCGCCAGTTGCTGTAATACAGCTATATTAATACCATATCCCTCTTCAAAGCGGTCTGGAACATGATAACTAACCGTCGCACCTAAATGGCACAGCGTCTCGACCCAAACCGCAGTTGAAGTAACCCCATCCACATCGTAGTCGCCATATACCGTGATTTTTTCAGCCCGATTGATAGCCTGTTCAATACGGTGGACAAGGGGCATGATCAACTGATGCTCGCTAAAATCAAAGGGTGCACACGAATCCATATCTATAAATTGGCGTATAGCCTCCGGAGATTGAAAACCTCTCCGGAACAGGATCTCAGCAATGATCGCATCGCCCGCAGCTGCAATCAATTCCGGTGATAAGCATAGCTGTGTTGGTAATTGCCATTGTTTTTTATGTTCCATTTTTATGCCTCTTCGTAACGAATTTCTTCAATATCATCCCAACAAAAGAAACTCTCAGGTGCTACGACAGTATTAAAACCTGTTTTTTGACCATCGGTTCCATAGCAGAGCTGCCTATATTCACAATATCCGCAGCCTTTTGGTGGAAGTGATCCATCCTCGGGCTTGATACCACAAAAATCCCGATAGGGTTTTTTTAGGATTGCAGCGATCATCGCGTAAATTTCGTCCCGATCCTCGAAATATAGCCGCTCATGATACGCCCATAGCTGTTTTTCGTCTGGAAACCGTGGATTCCAAAAAACCATCGTGATCATCTCAGGTCGGGGCGGACCGAAGTGTTCCGCTGCACACAATAGTATCGGATAGATTTTGCCTTGTAGTGTACGCAAAGTCTTACTTAAGCGTTTAGCTGGGGTTTTCCAGTCATAGATGATCATCCTCCCATCGGGGTACACTGCCAATAGGTCATATTTGGCAATTAATTTTGTACCGCCATCGTTAATTCGGATTTCCTGCTCTGAGTAGTAGGTAACGCTGCTATCTAAGGGGAAATGCCGTTCCAAATTATCAAACCATGCCGTTAATGGCCCCGGTGGTATCCCCTTCCGCAAAGCCGCAAGATCAACCTGCTGAAAATAACGTTGGGCCAGCAGATGAAATTGTTCACCTAATAGCCGCTCTGTTTGCCGGTCCGCATCCTGAAGTGTACGCAGCCAGCCTAAATCATCCAGATAACGATATCTGAATTTCAGGGGACAAGCCTGGTAGGCCGTAAGCGCCGCTTGGCTAAAAAAAATTTCTCTTAGTTTATCGATCATTGTTTTAGCCTCCGTTGCTCGATAAATTGACGCAGGGCCTCATAAGCAGCGGCGGGCTGGACTTTTTTGTTGAATTTACTCGCTTGCTTATGCGTGCTGATAATTAAGCTTTCTCGGGCTCGAGTAATCGCTACATATAATAGACGTAGGCGTTCGGCAATAGTATCGGTTTTGGCTGCCAGCAGTGGATTCCAGCACTGGTCTTGATAAAACAAGGCTCGCAGTTCCGCCTTAGCTAAAGCTGCAGGGTTAGCAACATCGTCCTGCAAGAACCACAATTCACTTCTGATGCGATCTTTGAGGGAGTAGGGGTATTCGGTCGCCGTCGTAGCCATAATGTAGACCATATCCCATTCCAGCCCTTTGGCTTTATGGCAAGTGACAAGATTAATCACGCCAGCTTTCGGCGTATAACCCCGCCGCTCGAATACGATATTGGCAAATCGATTACCGGTATTCTTAATCGCATCCAGCTCCAGTAACAGCGTATCCAAGCGCAAAGCCGGATTTTGTGCTAAGCGGCCTTTCATATCCAGGGCCATACGGGCGATAATCTCCCGTTCCTCGCCACATAAAGACAATTGATCCGCAACACACAATGTTAAAGCATCGGGAGCCAAATAGGCCATCTCCAGCCAGGCCCGCACTTTGCACAGTGCATCATTAACCAAGGGCCAAATCTCTAAATTAGTAAATTCCTCAGGCAAATCTTTTAAAAATACAGCGTGCCGCAGCGAATACATGATATTTTCTAAACGCTCCTGTTGTAACCAGCTGCGTAATACATGATTGTCGTCTTCCACCAATTCAGGCACCAAGCGGATCATCATACGCATACAGAGATTACTGTCCTGAGGGCGGGCCAAGTAACGCAAAATAGCGCCTACATCCTCCGCCGTGCGCTGCCGTTCCCGGGGCAGGCGGGTTAGTTCATAAAAATTTACGCCCATGCCTTCCAATGTGTTTGCCACCGCCTGCAGTATGTAATCCGCCGGCGCAAGGATGGCGATCGTTTTGTCGGGATTCTGAACGCTATAGTTACAGGCATGCTGGCAGATTTTTTGAATTTCTTCTGTATCAGTCGCAAAACTTGGTGCCGCAATCAGATATTTGTCCGGCTGGGGATTAGGAAATCTATCTTCGGGCCCCACCGGCACAATCCGCTGGTCCTCAAGGGCGTCACGGCAAGCTGCGACCGGACTGGTGGACCATTCTACCAGATAATTCGCTAGGTCAATAATGTCCGCACTGCTCCGACTGGCCACTAAGATTGGTTGGGCCGTCGACATCTTACAAAAATTACGGAACAATGTCGGTTCAGCACTGGTAAAGGTACCCATAATCGCCTGATTGCTATCGCCAACCCGCAGCAAATTTCCTTCTACACCAGCCAGCAGTTTTAAGATTTCTTCCTGCAGCGGGTTTGAATCCTGGGCTTCATCCTCGAAGACATAAGTCCAGCGTTCTCGCAGGCGGGCCAGCAATTCCCGGTCCTCTCTAAGCAGTAATACTGCCCGGAAAATCATATCTTCAAAATCGACGACCCCGCTTTGTACCATCCAGCATTGATACTGTTCGAAAATGGTGGCGCTCCAGCGCAAAAAGGAGCTTGTGGGCAAGTCAGCCGTTTTCTGCTTGGCCTCTCTTGCGGAAATACCATTGCTTTTAAAATAGCGAACCATCTCCTTGGTCAGTTTGACGGTTTCCCTCTTCCAATCCTCTACATGCCTGGCATAAAGATTAGCTTTTTCCGAAGTTTTAATAAAACTTTTCCAAATATCGTAATTTTGGTCAATCCAAGCCAGGGTAAAATCTTTAATTACCCTATCCTGCAGGGTTTCATCCAGCACCTGCAGTTCCTCCTGCATTAAAACTCGTTCCGGTCGTTCTTTCAGGATATTGACAGCCAGGGAATGCAGCGTTCGCACTTCGTAGCCTTTGGTTTTAGGCAGTCCCTTTTTTTCCAGAAAGTCAGCGATACGCGCCTTAAAGTTAGCTACCGAAGAGGTCATATATGTCACAATCAGGATTTTCCCACTCCCGATGCATTTTTCTTCAATCAGACTAGAGGCCAAATATGCCAGTACCGTAGTCTTACCCGCCCCGGGCACAGCCGGTACGGCCAGGTAACCACTGCGATATGCCGCCACCTGCCGCTGTCCTGCTCTTAGTTCAATCATTCCATTAACTCCTTTGTCCCTTCCAAATCCGAAAGATGGGCAGCCAATTCCCCTTCTCGCTCCGAGCCATAGCTATCACAGGCGCTTTCTGCGACGATCATACCTGAGCGACAGCGGCGGGCCATCGCTTTTACGGTACGGGCTGTTTTTTCCCGACGCAGTCGCTCATTTATCGCATCAGTCCAAACTTCCCCTTCCCGCCAGCGCAGCGACAGTACATGAGGGTTGGTTAGTTCCTTTGCATCACTACGAAACCAGGCATCTCGCGAAAGATCCAGCCAAAACTGATAACGATAGGAGGTGCCCTTATCCATAAGTAACGCATAAGCCGTGGTCAGATTCACGGCTCTGGGCTTAGGCTCTGCATGCCGTCGGCCCTTTGCCGCGATTGTCCCTTTTTGTATCATCTGTATGAAATGCCAGCCGATTTTAGGCAAGGGTAAAAAAGCCAGTGCAAACTGCTGGAAATGCTGCGCCGACTGTGCTAGATGACGGCAGCCCTCCACCTCCTCTATCGCCGGCTGGAGGGGATAGAGCAACCGTCCAAAAACCTGCTGGATTAATTCAGCTATCGGCACATCTTTTACAAGATCGGCCAGCCTGCGACACACGAAATTGTACTGACCGGACGCTGCATAACCAACCCGGGAATGTACCGATACCTGGTCCAATTCGACCCAGCCCTTTTCCAGCACATGCTCCGCCAGAATCATACTGCGTATTGGGTCCAGTTCTAACAACAACGCAAGTAACTGAGCCATGTCCACTGCTGAGTTAGGAATCTGCCACTCAGGATGCATTGTGATAAGTAATGTAACCAACGCCCGTGCAAAAGGCAGATCGATGAGACGCTGACTGCGGGTCTTATTCCGAATAGAATAACCCTTACCGCTTAACATTGTGCTCAATGTGTGTTCCAGCGCTTTATCAATAAAGGGTGCCACAATGGCAATATCGCCGGGCTCTACACCTCGTTCCAGAAGGTCCAACAAACTTTCACCTGTGCTGCGAACCATCTGTCCCCGTAGGTCCTCCACAATATGCTGTAACACTACACCACCCGGGGCATTTAAAGGCTCTTCATTTAATATTTTTGCTGCCAGTGCATCTCCAAAACAACTGCACGCCAGTGTGGAGGTACGGGAAACACCCAGTTCCACATATTTACAAAGAGGTATCAGACTTTCCCTGGCCAGCTCGGGATGGGCACCAAAAAAGATACTGTGACCACCATCGGTGCAATAACCAAAATGAGCGGTTTTTACCGCGGGCATTAACTGCATAATGCATTCCATCGCCGCCGGTAATATTTCTTCCGTATCATCAACCAGTAAATGTTGTACTGTTTGCCTAAGCCTTTGCTGATAGGCGGGTTCTGATAACAACAGCGTATTATATAATTCAAGGGACAAGGCGTAATCCAGCATGCGGGCCGACAGACAGCGCCGCCGGTACAATTCGATGGTCTGCCGAACGTCCTCATAAATTGTGACGGGCGATCCTGCTTTGCCCCACGCACCTGCCAGCCTTTGTGCGATTTCCCCGGCATCTAGCCGGGAGATTGCAGCAATTTGCATCGTTTCCGCTAGCTGCAGGGCCATCCGGGAAGGCTGCGAGCGAAACCGTTCATCGAGAAACCGCCCCTCCCGCCGCATTTCTCCAATACATAATTCCATCATATACTGGGCTGTTTCCATGGTCAAAAATACCGGTTCCAAGGTTGGTTCTCCCTCGGTTAGATCTTTTTCCACCACATGCCAAAAGTGCTGTAATTCCCTGCGTACAAAGGAAAAATATGTGTCAATACGTAAAAAGCCGCTGGCGGCAATCTGGACATTCTGCTTCCAATAATCTGCCGCTTCGCGGTTCAAAACAAAGACCTGAATAGTATCGGAGGGAACACCACCGCTGATCAGTTCTTTATATACAGCTAACAGCCGGGTCGTTTTTCCACATCCCGTAGGCCCGGCAAACATGATACGGTTGGCAGTAACAGTCATGTAAACTCCTCCAATAATCCGCTTCCCATTTAATTACGCCAAGCCAAGTCTAATCCCTGCTGTTAATAAAAGTAAAAAACCGACCAGAACTTGTCTGCCCGGTTTAGGGTAAGGATAGCCGTAACTAGTCAGGTATTCAGAAGTCAGAAGTCAGAGTTCAGAATTCAGAATACTTTAAGACGATAAACTCATTCTGACTTCTAAACTAGTTTATCAGCCGTTTCTGTAACAAATGTACCGGCACCCAGGCCAATACTATAATAAACCCAATGAGCACTGCGATATGATACCATAAGCTACCTGTAATATTCCCAAGCACAAGAGCCCGACATACTTCCACGCTATGAAAAAGCGGACTGAACCAGGCAAACGTTTGCACCCATGCTGGCATCGAAGAGATGGGGAAAAAGATGCCAGAGAACAGATATAGCGGTGTAATGAAAAGGGTGATGTAATAATTAAGGTAGTCAATATGGGGTGTTATCCCGGTATAGGATAAGCCCAATAACGAAAATACAAGTCCCGGTAGTACCAGGAACAAGGGAATAGTTAGCGCCCACGCTGATTGCACCTGCCCCCATAAACCGATCACCAGTAGAATAATTGCACCAAACACCATGCTCTTTAAAGCGCCAAAAACAATATCTCCGATTACTACATCAACAACCGTTGTCGGAGTACACAAGACTGCATGAAAGGTCTTTTGATAATGCAGTCGAAGAAAGCTTGAATAGGTACACTCAAAGGTAGCTGCCCACATACCCGCTGAAGCAACCATGCCGGGGGCGATAAATTGCATGTAGCTCATTCCGTTGATTTCCGTGATCAGCGAACCCAAACCCAGTCCCATTGCCGAAAGATACAAGAACGGTTCGATAAAATTAAAAGTGAGATTAGCCCAAAATGTACGACGAAATACGGTGAGATGGCGATTCAAAATGTACAGCGCGGTCATGCTCCCAAATCACCTCTCCCCGTAAGTTTTAAATATACGTCCTCCAAATGGGTAGCACGCAGCTGGCAACTGTGCTGAGGCAGTCCCAATTCACCCAGTTGCTGCCACAATGCCGCCCCGTCAGCAGTAAATAAAAATACACCATTTGCAATATACGACGCCTCCGCGCCCAACGACTGTACCCGATTGTCAAAATTAGACGGCAGTTGTTCTGCCGGTAAATGAACCTCTACAACATACGGCTGTACGTGATTTTTCACCAGTTTTTCCGGACTTCCTTCCGCCAGAATACTGCCCTCACACATAATCACAAGCCGATCACAAAGTTGAGCCGCTTCTTCCATATAGTGTGTAGTCAAAATTAAGGTAACTCCTTGTCCCTTTAACCATCGCAGCTTCTGCCATACCAGACGGCGGGCCTGGGGGTCCAGTCCGGTAGTCGGCTCATCCAATATCACAAGGCTCGGCTGGTTGATTAAGGCCCTGGCAATAACCAGTCTTCGCTTCAACCCTCCGGATAGCTCCTCCACATTAGCATGTTCCTTACCCAGGAGTCCCATGAAATCCAGTAGTTCCAGCCCACGTTTTCGGGCCTCACGACGACCCATCCCAAAATAAACGCCATGTACTTCCAGATTTTCAATAACCGATAAGTCCGCGTCTAAATTATCTTCTTGGGGCACAACACCCATCACCCGTTTAAGGTGAGGTGGAGTTAGTCGAATGGTTTCTCCCATTAGTTGCAATGAACCTTGGTCAACGGTGGATAAGCCATAGATCATCCGCATCGTGGTAGACTTTCCAGCACCATTGTGGCCTAGAAAGCCAAAGCATACCCCTTTCTCAACCGCAAAGGAAATCCCCTTAAGGGCTTGCACTTCCCCGAAAGATTTAACTAGATTTTTAGCTTGTACGACATATGTCAAAGTGGCCTACCCTCCTCTATATGCGCGTTAATCGAGTTCCCGCAAGGGCTGATCGTCACTACCCCTTCTGGAAATAATATACATCAAGACCGCAATCACTGCAATGGCTACAATAATTACAGGTAAAGTTAATACTGCTTTAGGTAGCGCCGTATATAGGCCCACCAGACCAAAGAAAATAAAAATCAAGGCAGCTCCCCATTTTACAACTCGTTCTGGAATTTGTTTACCTAGAACCACACCAACAACGATACCAATAGCATTAGCTACCATCATGCCAGTAGTGGTTCCCATCCAAACCGGTATAATCGAAGTATATTTTGCAGCCAGAGCAATCGTAGCTAATTGAGTTTTATCCCCCATCTCCGCGAAGAAAAACGCTACGGTCACGGTCCAAAAAGGGCTAGTATACCGATCCCGATCCTCCCCTTCCAGGGTATCGCCCCGAATTGTCCATAACCCGAAAACAATAAAGGATACTGCCGCTACAATCTGAATATAATTAAACGACACGACCTGGGCCAGATAGCTTCCCACAATAACCGCCACCAAGTGATTTAAGAGTGTCGCAACAAACACTCCCCACATGACGGTCTGCCAACGGTAGCGAGTCGCAAAAGCCATCCCCAAAAGCTGAGTCTTGTCCCCCATTTCTGCAAGTACAACAAACAAAAATGATGCCATAAATTCTTCCATTATATATATCCTCCTTTATTTAGTACAAGGTTAAAATGTAAAAAAACCTTCAGTAAAGCTTGTGCTATACTGAAGGTTACTATGCGATAAAAAAGAAGACACCTTCAGTATAGTCTGTACTATACTAAAGGTCTCGCTAATTGGTAACACCAACGATAAAGCCAGGCTTACGCCAGCATGTTGACTTTATCAAGTAGTCTGCCACATCTAAAAATGTTTTGGTTATAGACTACTAGCTAGCTACTCCCCTCTAGGAGTATAAGATTATTATGAATATACCATACTTTAACAAACAAGTCAAAGACCTCTATAATTTAAAAACCATTATTCCCAAGACGTGATCAATGGGCCACAGGCCCGATATAACGACTATCAGCACTATTGTTACGGTTATCCCCTAATACAAAAATGTGTTCGGTCGGCACAGTAACTTTTGCGTTGGACTGATAGTACATCCCTTCTGTTACATAAGGCTCCTCCAAAGCGGTACCATTGCGAATGACCCTTCCTTGATCAAATTCAAGCACATCCCCCGGTTTGCCAATCACCCGCTTAATCCAATAGTTATGCCTCTTTTCCTTAGTTGGCGCAAGAACACCTACATATGCATTCAACGAATAGTGCACATCGTCCCGCCAAGTGCGCGGCCTACTCACCCTGCTATCAATAACCACCACATCTCCGTACTGGGGCTCTATCCGCAATGTATGGGCTATCCGTGATAACC
>Ga0209639_1003197_pt1 | contig 11307 bp, 10 predicted proteins | sample EPASupsiteHSE605_FD_187268 | JGI IMG/M metagenome (GOLD analysis project Ga0209639, IMG submission 187268) | Bioremediated contaminated groundwater from EPA Superfund site, New Mexico - Sample HSE6-05 (SPAdes) (version 2) | ecosystem: Environmental > Aquatic > Deep subsurface > Groundwater >...
CTCTCGCCCGTTATGGCCGACTCGTCCACCGAGGCAATGCCTTCCACGATCTCCCCGTCGGACGGGATGGTGTCGCCGGCCGTGACCAGCACCACGTCCCCGCGTCCCAGGTTGTTGGCGGCCACCTCGGTCCACGAGGCATCCCGGCGCGGCGCGGACAGTTTTTTGGCGGCCACGTCCCGACGCAGGCCGCGAAGCGCCGCAGCCTGGGCCTTGCCGCGCCCCTCGGCCATGGCCTCGGCGAAATTGGCGAAAAGCACCGTGGCCCACAGCCAGGCGGCAACCGAGGCCACGAAGCCGAACGGGGCCTCGCCGTGGCCGGCTGCGGCCTGCGCCGCCAGCAACGTGGTCAGGATGCTGCCGACATAGACGGTGAACATGACCGGATTTCGGGCCTGTCGGGCCAAAGCGAGCTTTTTGAGGCAATCGAGGCCGGCCTGCCGAAAAATGGCCGGATCAAACAGCGGTCGTTTGTTTTTATCCTTGGACATCGCAAAACCTCGTTAGTTCGCCCGGAAAAGGGCCAGATGTTCGGCCACCGGGCCAAGGGCCAGGGCGGGCACAAAGGTGAGCGCGCCGACCACCAGCACGACGACGACGAGCAGCGTCACGAAAATCGGCCCATGGGTCGGCAGCGTACCGGGACTTTGCGGCAGGCGTTTTTTCCGGGCCAGGGAACCGGCCAGGGCCAGCACGGGAAGGATAAGCCAGTAGCGGGACACAAACATGGCGATCCCGCCGGCAATGGTCCAAAAGGGGGAGGACGCGGTCAGACCGGCAAAGGCGCTGCCGTTGTTGTTGCCCATGGACGAAAAGGCATAGAGCATCTGGCTCAGGGCGTGGGGGCCGGGATTGGACACGGCGTCCGGCGGTCCGGCCACGGTCGCCAGGGCCGTGCCGGCCAGACACAAGAACGGCGGGATGAGGATGACCAGGGCGGCCATTTTGGTTTCGAACGGTTCGATTTTCTTGCCGCAATACTCCGGCGTGCGTCCGACCATCAGCCCGGCCACAAAAACCGCCACCACGGCAAAGACCAGCATGCCGTAGAGCCCCGATCCCACGCCGCCAAAGACCACCTCGCCAAGCTGCATCAGGAGCATGGGCCACAGGCCGCCAAGAGGCGAAAAGCTGTCGTGCATGGCGTTGACCGAGCCGTTGGAGGCGGCGGTGGTGGCCGCGGCCCACAGGGCCGAGCCGGCCGTGCCGAACCGGACCTCCTTGCCTTCAAGGCCGGGGGCGATTTCCACGCCGGTTCCCGCCAGGGCCGGGTTGGGGACGGACTCGGCGGCCAGGGTCAAAAACGAAAACCCGCCGTAGAGGACAGCCATGGCCGCCAGCACGGCCAATCCCTGCCGCCGGTCGCCGACCATGGCCCCGAAGGCATGGCAAAAGGCCGCCGGAATGAGCAGGATGGCCAGCATCTCCAGCAAATTGGTCAGCGGGGTGGGATTTTCAAAAGGATGGGCCGAGTTGACGTTGTAGTAGCCGCCGCCGTTTGTTCCGAGCTGTTTGATGGCCACCTGGGAGGCGACAGGCCCAAGGACAAGGGTTTGCCGGTCGGGCCGGCCGCCAGCCGCCGGATCGTCCGGGCCTGCAACCGGGGACATCCGCGCCGGCGCATCCAGCAGGCTGGCCTGAACCTTTGCGTCAAAGGTCTGCGGCACGCCCTGCCACACCAGGGCCAGGGCCAGGACAACGGACAGCGGCAGCAGCACGTAGAGCACGGAGCGCGTGAGATCCTGCCAGAAATTGCCGAGCTGGCTGGTTTCGCGGCGGGCAAGGCCCCGGATCAGGGCTGCGGCCACGGCCATGCCGGTTGCGGCGGAGAGAAAGTTCTGGACGGTAAGCGCCAGCATCTGGGTGAGGATGCTCATGGTGGATTCGCCGCCGTACGCCTGCCAATTGGTGTTGGTGGCAAAACTTACGGCGGTGTTGAAGGCGACGAAAGGGTCCACCCCGGGCAGGCCCAACGGATTGAGCGGCAGCAATCCCTGGAGCCGCTCCAGGCCGTAGACGGCAAGCATTCCTGCGGCGTTGATGCCGGCCATGGCCAGGGCGTAGGTTTTCCAGTCCATCTCCCGCCCGGCGTCAACGCCGCACAGGCGGTAGAGCAGACGTTCGAGGGGACCGAAAACGTTGTCCAGGCCGCAGGCCCGACCCTGGTACACCCTGGCGATGTAGTGCCCCAGCGGCCAGGAAAGACCCAGCAGCACGACCAGGAAAAACAGCCATTGCAGCAACTGATTCGTGTTCATTCAAACCACTCCGGTTTGCACAGCGCCGCCAGCAGGTAGACAAACAGAACTGCCGCGATGCCCAAAACGAGTATGTCCATGTTTATTTTCCCTCAAGGCGTTCAAGGAATTCAATCAGTCCGAACAACCCTATCATCAATCCCAGCATGAAGGCGACAAAAAGGATATCCATCGAAAACCTCCTTGTAGCGGTCGTCGATGGGGCGGGTATAGCCGGCACGTCGTAAACGCGGCGTATAGATGTGGCGGGGATGTGTAAAAAAAGTGTAAACGGCGGGAAGTTGCCCTTCTGGACGATCAATCCGCAGCCCGCGCAACACGGAAAGCCAGGCGATACGCTTTGCGGTGAACGACATCCGCCGCGCCGGGCATCCTTGCGAGAACCTTCACCGGCCACCCGGCGCCAGTTCTTGCCGTTCCGCAGGGAGCGACCTGCGGAAATGGCGGCCTGATTCGTGGACAGGCCGCTTCAATCCACGCTCCCGCGCGGGGAGCGACCCGGTTGCATTGTCCACGCGTAAAATAAAAGGGGGCTTCAATCCACGCTCCCGCGCGGGGAGCGACCCGGCAGCGGAGCCGGTTCGGGACACATGCTGATGCTTCAATCCACGCTCCCGCGCGGGAAGCGACCGGCGCTCAAGGTCGATCTGGGGGCCAAGGTCGAGCTTCAATCCACGCTCCCGCGCGGGGAGCGACCCTCCAGGAGAGCCTTGGCGATGGGCGCTGACGTGCTTCAATCCACGCTCCCGCGCGGGGAGCGACCCGCCATGGTCAGCAGGTATTGCGCCGTCTCGCTGCAGCTTCAATCCACGCTCCCGCGCGGGGAGCGACTTTTTGGAGTTGAGGACAGGAGGTCCTTGCTCTGGCTTCAATCCACGCTCCCGCGCGGGGAGCGACCGCTCCAGACACCGCTTCCCATGCTGCCACGGCTGGCTTCAATCCACGCTCCCGCGCGGGGAGCGACGCCAAGCTGGCGTTTTTTGCCCGGCTGGCGGGGGGCTTCAATCCACGCTCCCGCGCGGGGAGCGACTCGGGCCTGGGCCGTCTGCCCCTGCGACATTTCCTGCTTCAATCCACGCTCCCGCGCGGGGAGCGACCGAAGATCCGCGAGCAGGTGCGCAAGGAGCTGGAAGCTTCAATCCACGCTCCCGCGCGGGGAGCGACAGGCGTTGTTAAGCAATGCGGCCTGCCTGATGGCGAGCTTCAATCCACGCTCCCGCGCGGGGAGCGACCTATCAAAACCACCGGGATCGGACAGAGCATGCGCTTCAATCCACGCTCCCGCGCGGGGAGCGACTCATGCCGCCCTCTTACCAAACGCGTGGATGCGGCTTCAATCCACGCTCCCGCGCGGGGAGCGACTGGTACAGGTAGGCCCCTTCCGGACCGCAGGTGGAGCTTCAATCCACGCTCCCGCGCGGGGAGCGACCCGGACCGGAGGGGCCAGAGCCGGCCGGGACCGGCTTCAATCCACGCTCCCGCGCGGGGAGCGACATTCGCACGGCGCTGGCCATGGGGCGGGTGCTGGAGCTTCAATCCACGCTCCCGCGCGGGGAGCGACCTCCTGATCCTCGTTCCTGTGCCCATCGAAGACAGCTTCAATCCACGCTCCCGCGCGGGGAGCGACCCAGCCAGCTTGCAAAGGTGTGACGCAATGTATGCTTCAATCCACGCTCCCGCGCGGGGAGCGACGACGGCGCAATCAAAATAACGGCATCCTTGGCGGTGCTTCAATCCACGCTCCCGCGCGGGGAGCGACATCGCGGACATGGTTGGCTGCGACGTGACGCCGCAAGCTTCAATCCACGCTCCCGCGCGGGGAGCGACTTATGGGGCGGACCATGACGTTGAAGGTCTTGTGCTTCAATCCACGCTCCCGCGCGGGGAGCGACGCCGTAGGTTCGAATCCTACATTGCCCACCATAAAGCTTCAATCCACGCTCCCGCGCGGGGAGCGACGTGACCATCCGGTGAGGTCGAGATGCTCAATTTGCTTCAATCCACGCTCCCGCGCGGGGAGCGACTTGCCCCTGCCGCGTGGCCGATGTGCCAGCGTGAGCAGCTTCAATCCACGCTCCCGCGCGGGGAGCGACGGCGATTTCCGGGGAAATCTGGCCGGATTCGTCCAGCTTCAATCCACGCTCCCGCGCGGGGAGCGACTTTGCCTTGCGCCAGGGCCTTGTCGCGAAATTCACGGCTTCAATCCACGCTCCCGCGCGGGGAGCGACCTTCGCGGCGGACGCCTTGCCACTCGATACGTGGGCTTCAATCCACGCTCCCGCGCGGGGAGCGACACGCCCTGGCATGCCGTGTTCGACTCCACGGCCGCTTCAATCCACGCTCCCGCGCGGGGAGCGACGGGGGGCTGCTCGGCGGCAGCTCGTCCGTGACCGAGCTTCAATCCACGCTCCCGCGCGGGGAGCGACCGACGCACTGTCCAAGGTGGCCGGCTATATCTCGGCTTCAATCCACGCTCCCGCGCGGGGAGCGACTGTTTCCTTTTCGTCAACGCAAAATTACTTTTGTGCTTCAATCCACGCTCCCGCGCGGGGAGCGACCGATCAGGCCGGCCTCAAGGGCCGCCTGGGCCAGGCTTCAATCCACGCTCCCGCGCGGGGAGCGACTCCGCTGGGACAGCAAAGAGTGGCTCCGTGCCCTGCTTCAATCCACGCTCCCGCGCGGGGAGCGACCCGCAAAGCGCGCTTTAACCTTGGGAACATAGGTGCTTCAATCCACGCTCCCGCGCGGGGAGCGACTTTTGCCGTTGCGGCCCTCGCCGGCCAACACCACGCTTCAATCCACGCTCCCGCGCGGGGAGCGACCGGGGGCGAGATCATCTCCGACACGCCGATACCCGCTTCAATCCACGCTCCCGCGCGGGGAGCGACCCTGCAATGTGCCTTTTGCCTCCGTGGTGTCGTAGAGCTTCAATCCACGCTCCCGCGCGGGGAGCGACGTCTGGTCTGTATCCCAACAGACAGGACCAACTCGCTTCAATCCACGCTCCCGCGCGGGGAGCGACGCGTCCCGTCGGCACGGCCACCCGGTCGCCACGCCGCTTCAATCCACGCTCCCGCGCGGGGAGCGACCGCGGCCGGCGGAAAGTTCCGCCTCCATGGCATTGCTTCAATCCACGCTCCCGCGCGGGGAGCGACTGAGCGACGGGTTGTCGCAGAGAACTGGACCTGCAGCTTCAATCCACGCTCCCGCGCGGGGAGCGACAAATCGGCCTTGATCCTGTTGCCTCTCCCACGCGCTTCAATCCACGCTCCCGCGCGGGGAGCGACTCCAACTGTTTTGAGCGTGTGATGGACAGCCTGGAGCTTCAATCCACGCTCCCGCGCGGGGAGCGACCGAGGCCAAGATCTCGCGCAATTATTTCGACGTCGCTTCAATCCACGCTCCCGCGCGGGGAGCGACTGGTCGGCCTCTACAAGCCGACCGAGAACATGGAGCTTCAATCCACGCTCCCGCGCGGGGAGCGACTCGTAACCGCCAAAGGCCAGGGACCATTTTGCGGCGCTTCAATCCACGCTCCCGCGCGGGGAGCGACTCGTAACCGCCAAAGGCCAGGGACCATTTTGCGGCGCTTCAATCCACGCTCCCGCGCGGGGAGCGACCCCGCCAGATCAGCGAGGCATTCAAGGAAGCTGCTGCTTCAATCCACGCTCCCGCGCGGGGAGCGACCGCGAGGCTCCACTTCGCCGACATGGTTTCGCCGCTTCAATCCACGCTCCCGCGCGGGGAGCGACCGATCTCGCCCAGTTTGGTCCGGCACTCGGCCACGCTTCAATCCACGCTCCCGCGCGGGGAGCGACCAACATCCTGGCCATCAAGTGCCTGATGGACATGGCTTCAATCCACGCTCCCGCGCGGGGAGCGACATTTTGTCGGCGGCGAATTCGGAGAGACTCACAGCTTCAATCCACGCTCCCGCGCGGGGAGCGACCCAAGGCATCAAAAGCCGCCCACATCGAACAGGGCGCTTCAATCCACGCTCCCGCGCGGGGAGCGACGTTATATGTAATGACCGCCTCGGGGCGGTTTATTGCTTCAATCCACGCTCCCGCGCGGGGAGCGACGTTGCAGACGAAGGCCTTGGAGGTTGGCACGGAGCTTCAATCCACGCTCCCGCGCGGGGAGCGACGTTGTCCCAGTCACGCCGGCTTTCCTGGAGCGCCTGCTTCAATCCACGCTCCCGCGCGGGGAGCGACAGGACTCGCTTGCCTTTGTGACACCAGCGGTCGATGCTTCAATCCACGCTCCCGCGCGGGGAGCGACCCCGGCCCGGGGCGTAGCGATCGCGGAAGGACCGCTTCAATCCACGCTCCCGCGCGGGGAGCGACGTTTTGCCGTTGCGGCCCTCGCCGGCCAGCACCACGCTTCAATCCACGCTCCCGCGCGGGGAGCGACCCACATACCGGCAAACGCCGCCGCCAAAAACGTCACGCTTCAATCCACGCTCCCGCGCGGGGAGCGACTGGGAGAGGTAGATCCCGCCGAAATCGTTTGTGCTGCTTCAATCCACGCTCCCGCGCGGGGAGCGACCTGCCGGCGCAGTTCGGCCAGTGGGGAACCGGCAGGCTTCAATCCACGCTCCCGCGCGGGGAGCGACGGATCGAGCCAGCGCACGGCCGGCGCGGTCGGGGGCTTCAATCCACGCTCCCGCGCGGGGAGCGACACTGGTCAAGGGGCGCGGCGGCAGCCTTTGCAAGCTTCAATCCACGCTCCCGCGCGGGGAGCGACCCGCCCAGCCTGGAAGGCACGGCCCGTAAAATCCTGCTTCAATCCACGCTCCCGCGCGGGGAGCGACTGTGACGCCGATTATCCCTGGCATTGCACAATTTGCCAGCCATGTTTCGAGTACGGCGTCAACCTCGAACGGGAAATGATCATTTACTACGAACTTGAAATTTTAAAACGAATAATATCAGTGTATTATAAAATCGAGCACCTCCCAGAAAAACACTGTGCGCTTCTGGTTCTCGCAACCAAGCTGAAGCCCTGTTCCGCTCTATTCCATTTCGAATGTTGCCGCCACGCTGTACGGGGCAGCGCCTTCACAAAATAAGCGGCCCCTGCGGATCATAGGCGGGTTTGGCTCCTACATGCTCGACGCGGTTCTTCCAGTTGGCCCCAAGAAAGTAAAACCGCAGACTGTCTTTCCCCGTATCCATGCACTCCACCAGATTGGCGCGCAGGGCGACCCACTGGGCGGGGTCCACCACGCACTCGAAAACAGACAACTGCACCCGCTGCCCCCAGTTTTCGCAGTGTCGCGCTATTTTGCGCAGACGGCGACGCCCGGCGGCATCCTGCGTGTTCACGTCATAGCTTACCAGAACCAGCATGGCCTCACCGGATCACAAAGGGCGGGTAGGCGTCCAGATCGCCGCGCAGATAGCGGGCAAGCAACCGCGCCTGACAATGATACAGCAAGCCAGCCGCCATTTTTTCCTGCAAAAAGGGGTGCTCAACAGTTTCCTGTTTGCGCTCCTGCCAAGCGGTCAGCACATCTTTGCGGGTGGATTCGTCCATGACGACGGCTCCTGATTCCGTGCGCTTGAAACCTTTGCCCTTCACCTGTCCCCGGTTGATGAGGGTGCAGGCCAGCCTGTCCGCCAGATAAGGACGAAACTCCTCCATGATGTCCAGGGCAAGACTTGGCCGTCCAGGCCGGTCGCGGTGTAAAAAACCCACCGCCGGATCAAGCCCGCAGCTTTCCAGCGCGCCGCGCACATCATGGGTCAGCAGCGTGTAAAGAAAGGAGAGGAGGCAGTTCACGGCGTCCAGAGGCGGACGCCGGTTGCGACCGGCAAAGCGAAACGCGGGGTCGGCATTGTGGATAAGGTTGTCGAAGACGCCAAAATAGGCCTGCGCGGCCTCGCCCTCAATGCCGCGCACCACATTGAGCGGTTGCGGCTCACGCAAATGCCTAAGACACTGGGCCAGCCGATCAACGGCGGCATCAAGCTCCGGGCCGGGGCGCTCCCGCGCGGTGCGCATCAGCACGGTGCGGCAGTTAGCTACTTTGCCGACGACAATGGACGTGGCAATAGCGGCGGAAGCGGCATCCTCGTCCGCCCGGCGGTACTGCTCGCGCCGCAGCAGCACGTTACCGCTGACCGGGCCGTGCATGGAGGCCAGGAAGCGCCCGTTTTGGGTCAGCCACGACACCGTCACGCCGTTATTCGCGCAGTGCCCCAGCAGAAAAGGGCTGCATGAAACCTGGCCGAAAAGCACGAGCCCGCCCAGGGTATGGATGGGCACCTTGCCCTTTAATACATCGCCCTGATGCACGGCCACGCACTCGCCGTCCTTGGCGAGGTAGCTTTCCTGGGTGGTGACGAACAGGGTGTTGAGCAGCGGCTTCATGCGCCCTCCAGCACGGATTGCAGATAACGCGCGGCCGATTTTCGCGGGACAAGCGGCATGCAGGCGTCGCGCAGCGAGCAGGCCGGGCAGATGGCGTTGGCTGTTTCCAGCGGCGGTGGAAGCGGCGTTGCCCCCTGGCGCAGCAGGTTGTGCACGGCTGCGGCAGTGTTGCGGGTTTCTTCCCGCAGCGCCTCGTCCAGAGGCACCACCTGACGCCTGCGGGTTTTGCCGTAAAAGAGCGCGCCTTCGGCAATGGCGACATCCAGCATTTCTTCCAGGCAAAGCGCCTGGGCGCAAAGCTGTATGCGGTCGGCGTCATTGCTTTTGGGCCGGCCGCGCTTGTACTCCACTGGATACGGCTGCCAGCGCCCGTCGCGCCGGTGAAATTCCACCACATCGGCCTGCCCTGTCAGGCCAAGCGCCTGAGAGCGGAGTAAAAGCCCGGTGACGGTTTTGCGGTCGCCCCGGCTTTCCGTCGCCGCTTCGTGGGCTTTTTCGTGCAGTTGACGGCCCTCGGCCGTGTAGACGTTCTCCGTCCAGAGTTGTTCCAGATGGATGAGCGCGCACTGCCGGGGGCAGTACAGATAGTGCTGCAACGCCGAAATGGGGATGGGGTCAGTCGGGGGAAGGTGATGCATGGCGATTTCTCCAAAGAGATATAGGCCCCCTCCTCTAGGGAGGAGGCCTGCTCACCACCGCGAATCATCTCATACAGGTTTCAATCCACGCCCCCGTGCAGGGGGCGACGAGCAAGCAACGGATCTCATGATTGTCCCGCCCGTTGACAGACGGGACAATCATGAGTTTAAGTGATCAGTAGCCGACAGGGGGCTAGAGAACCTTCTTGACATTCTTGCCAGGACGCTCCGGAAGGCTCTCTAGCTGCGGCGACAATCACGCCCCCTACTACAACTGCCGCCTGCAACTAATAATATCCGCATACCGCCACCCTCCTTGATACACCCTTTCTCAGACAACCTCTCGGCCGCCCCAGGAATATATATGGGAGAATTTGCGGGCCGTCTACAAAAATCTTCCTGTAGAGATAATTCGAAGAAAAAATCAAAACCCCTCCCAAACCTCCGCCTTCAGCCCCGGCGTGGCGTCGCCATCCAGCGTATAGCTGCCGTCGTTGCTGACTGTTAGACTTTTGTGAACCTTGGCGGACGAATACTGCCCGGATTTGCTGCCGTGTTCCCACCACAAAACATGGTTGACAGCCATACTGCCTTCCGGGCGGGCCGAGGAGGCGTCGTTCTCAAAGAGCCTGGGCAAAATGGCCTTGAGCACCAGGGCGTCCTCGTCGCTAAAGCCGGTGCGCTCGGCGAGCTGGGGGTTGATGCTGCCGTAAAAAACGTAAGTCCCTTTATCGACGCGATGTTTCATGCCCATCGTATCCGAACCGCGTTTGCTGCCGTCGCCCTCGCCGCTCACGCTCTTGGTGATCTGGATGCTGGCCACGCTGACCGGCTCCACGCTAAAGGCTGAGTGGATGCTCACCGGGCCGCGCACCGCGATGGAAACACCCGCAGCGTCGCCATCCTTGCCAAAGGCGAAAAGCTGGCCAAAGGCGCGCACGTCGAACCACTTGGCGCAGGCTTTCTTGACGGTTTCTTCCTTGCTGCACTTCTTGGGATTGAAGGCGTCCTTGCCAAGCCCATGCTCGGGGGATTCCGCCCGCTCCTTAAGCGACGACATGCCGTCGAGCTTTCGGTCGTCAGACTGCACGAACACTCGCTGCCCCTCCCCCATCTCCATGAGCCGATCACGAATCTTGCGTTTGAGGCAAACGTCGCTGATTTCGCCGTAGCCTTCATAGTCGGTGCGGGGCCGGTTGCCATTGAGTGGATCGCCGTTGGGGTTGGCGTGGTCAACGGTGAGGATAACGGCGAAGTCGATCTTGTGTTGCAGACTCATGCTACGCTCCTTCCTGATTATTCTCTTCGGGTGTGGCGTCTTTTTCGGATTTGGAATAAAGAGCCGTCATCTGGCAGTGATAGCCCAGCAGAAATTCCCCGCTGAGCTTGGCGGGCGATTGGAACGCCTCCAGTGAAAACTTGTCGCAAATCTCGCGCAGAATTTTCTTGGCGCGCCCGAGCAATCCCGCAGAGGAACTATTCTGCAGCCGCTGCATATAGGGCGTCAGCTGCAACTCCAACTGCCGCCATGTCGCGTAGGGATGGTCGGCAAAACGCTGGATAAGACGTTCCGCATTGGTAGAGCGCTTTTCACCAGCCTGCTGGAGAGCCGTGCGCTCGATATATTCCGCCAATGCCAACAGCCTTCCGTAAAGATAGTCCCGGGAATTGATTGTTTCGTCCAGAGCCATGTCGAACCTCTTTTCGTGAAAATTGATGGCGCGATACCCTCTATACATGGCGCACGCCACGCCCAGCACCTCGGGCCACTCCCAGTCTTCCAGCGCCGCGCGGTTGCAGGCCCGGCGCACGCACCCCTCCACAAGATCGCGCGGCAACGGCGCGCCATCCACAATGCAGGGCAGCAGCCGTTCCACCGTTGCCTTGCGCAGCGTATCGTCAACGCGCCGGCCGTAGGCGACGCGGGCGATGGTTTCCGGCAGCGGGGCATAAGCGGCGTACACCGTGCGTTTCTGCTTCTTCCCTTTCCCCGCCTGCTCGTCCGGCAGACGCACCGGCAGCACCCAGGCGCAATC
>Ga0209639_1003198_pt1 | contig 11300 bp, 15 predicted proteins | sample EPASupsiteHSE605_FD_187268 | JGI IMG/M metagenome (GOLD analysis project Ga0209639, IMG submission 187268) | Bioremediated contaminated groundwater from EPA Superfund site, New Mexico - Sample HSE6-05 (SPAdes) (version 2) | ecosystem: Environmental > Aquatic > Deep subsurface > Groundwater >...
TCTTTTTTTGCGCCTGGGCCAGCTCTTTTTCGAGCTCGCTCACCTTTTTCGGATCCTTCTTCGCTTCTTCGATCTGTGCCTTGATGGTTTCGGCCGCCGTTCTGTTCTCCTCCCTCAGCTGGAGGACCACCTTCGCCATGTCTTCCAGGCGGGTCTTGTAGGTCTCCGCGTTTTCGTCCGCCTTCTGCGCGCGCTCATCAGCTTCGGCGACGAGGCTATCCATAGTACCCTGCTTCCCGTCGAGCTGTTCCCGGAGTTCGCGGACCTGTTCCTGAAGCTCCCGGACGGTAATGTCGTCCATGTCGTGCGATTCCACAAACTCCTCCCGAGCCGTTTCCGGAAGTCCGAGAAGAACCACGGCCTGGGAGTATCCCAAATTCGCAAACGTTTGCCAATTTGCATTTCCGTATCCGTCCGCCAAAGCCATGAGGTCGGTCGCGGTCCGCTGGGAATACTCGACGTTCTTTTCCAGCCATTCGGCCCACTCACCGAACGCGACGAGGGCTTTTGCTTCCTTCAGCCGGCGCCCGATCTCCACCGACGCGGAAAGCAGCATCCCACGGGCCTGATCCTTAATGCTGTTGATCTCCGCCGCGATGATGTCGGGGCTCCTGGTAATTTCCGTCATGATGCTTTCCTCCTAAGCTTCAGGGAGATATCGTGCCTTACAGCGTCCACGAACGCCTTGACGTCTTTGGTCATGTTACAGTTTCCATGGCCGCGGCATTGTACGAGCTGCCCTTTCCGGTCGAATTCCGCCGTGTAAAAAGGAGTATCCGGGTCATTGACCTTTCTGATAACGCAGATCATTACTTCGCCCTTGGCATATCGATTCGCGTATGATGCGACACAGTGGTTAAGTGCCTGTCCTTCCGCTATAAGCTCCTCCGAATCCCGGGCTGGGCGTATGAGAAGTCCCTCGTATTCATAGCTGTAAAGGGCGGCGCCTTCCTGGACTACCTTTCGAATCATTTCGCTGGTTTCCAGGTCAGCCTTAATTCTGATCGCCTTCGCGGTCAGCTCGTGCGCGCGGTAAAGGTCCTTCGGCCAGCGGACGGACTCTTTCTCAAGATCCAGCCCGAGATCGGCGCATTCGCGCCAGTAGTCTCTCAGATCGTTCAAAATATAGCCGTAGGTAGTTCGCTTCTGTTTCAGACAGTATTGAGCGACCTTTGCAAATCCGATTTCGTTCACCGCTTCGCTATTCATAAAGGCATCAATACCACAGCTTTTGCTTTTCAGCTCATATACCTGTTCGCAGGAAAGGTTCATGCCATGCTTTTGGCAGGTCTGGAACCACTTCAGGTATTCGGGAGTCACATGTTCGGACTTTGTAAAAGCTCTCAGTTTCCCGATCGCGGAACCGGAAACGCGAAGAACCGACTTTGCAGTCTTCCCCCGCCAGTAAACCGCGCCGTATGTCTGATAACCTCGGACCTTGTCGTCTACCAGTTCAAAGAATCCCATCTTCAGCAGGTATTCCACGCATGGATACTTCGCGCATACCGCGAGAAACGGGAGCATCTGTCCGAATTCGGCAGAGCCAAGCGTGTGGGCGTACTTCCGTACGTCGAACCGCTCAAACGGCGTTCCCTTGATTGCCTTATACAGGCTTATCATGTCAATATAGCAGGGAGTTGTTTTGAGTCCACCGGACCTTGAGCGGTCGCTGATTGCCTTCACTTCATAAAAGCCTCTTGCAGGCCAGAATGAGCGGTAATGGTCACCGTCTCTGTTGTACCAGTCATTGTGATAATGTACGGTTTCACCCTGCCGGAAGAGATAAACATCTTCTGCATGGAACTGCGGGAGGATGTCCGCCGGCATAAGTTCCTCAGGCGCGACAGTCTTCCGCAGCGCGTAAACACCCATCGCCACAATAGCGGAGGGATCCTCTGCGGATTTCTTGAAATGAACGAAATAAGCCGCGTCTCGGACCCCGCCCCTGGCAAGTATCCCGGAAGCCTTCGCAAAGCAGGAGTAACCGCACTCGGTACATTTCACAAGCTGATTGTGTTTGAGGCAGTCTTTGTCCATTTCAAGCCACTTCCCGCAGTGCGTACAAAAGCAGATCGCTTTCTTTCCCAGCTTTCGGTAAATGATATACTGCTGGTACTCAAAAGCGTCGTCCATGCAGTACTTGACCATGTCTTCCGTAATTGTGCGGTCGGCGTGGCTGCTCAGATCTTCGAAGGTCATGTCAGCCCTCCAGCAGCTCATCCAGGGATACCTCGAATCCTCCGCGGGTTACGCTGGCCTTTTGCGAATCGTCCAGTCCAAAGTAGCGGAGGACAATCTTCTGCGCCGCTTCCGGCCCGATCGCCGCGCATCTTTTCCCGCCGGCGATTTTTCTGGCCTCTTCTTCTAAAGTCTTTGCCGCGCCTGTAAGGGTTTTCCCTTCCGCGATCACGGCGGCCGCTGCGCTACGGTGGCGTGAAAGCCAATGGCACAGGAGCTCTCCGATCTCGACAACCACGCTTTCTTCGGCGTTGACCGCCATTTCATCCCTGATCTTCTCGATTGCTTTTTCGTACATCGTTCTTCCCTTTCTTGCTGGCCGCGTAATTTGCTTTCTGTCTGGCGAGGATCCGGTCCCTGTTGGCGGCATAATAGGCTCTTCGGTCCTCTTTGCTTTGCGGGATCCTTTTTCGTGCGAGTTCCTCTTTGTGGGCCGCGTAGTACGCCCGCTGCCATATGATTTTTTCTTCTCTATGAGCGGCGTAATAGGCTTTCCGCTGCTCTTTATGCGTTTTAAGATATTGCCGATGATAGGCGCTGAGCTTCTCCCGGTTTGCCTCGCGATAGGCTTTTTGCTTTTCCGGGTCCCGGGCCTTTTTTTGCGGCCGGATGAAGTCTTTCTCGATTTGCCGGGAGGTCTCGACGTCGTCCGGCGTCATCGTGTCGTCGACGCAGTCCGGATACGGGCAGCAGAAGCAATTTCGGTCGCAAACGCTCATTTTCGTTACCTTCTCCGGCGCTTGTTTTTCCTTTCGCCGCCCATCTTCTGCCACTTCTTGAATATGTGGTCCCACATCTTTGTGTCCGTCTGCGGATCCAGCACTGCGAGCAGGTACTCCAGATCGCTTTTTGACCGGGCGGTACCGTCAATGATCGCGCATGAAACCTTCATCGTTTGTCTTCCTCCTTGTCTCCTACCAGGCCGACCGCGTAAGCCGCGAACGCCAGAATCACGACAAAAAGCGCGAGGATCCCGAGGCCGATCGCCGCGTAGATCCCCAGGTTTAGTGCCAGTTCAAGGGTCCTCATGGTCATGCTCCTTCCCGTCGAGGTAGTTCCGTCCAAAGATGTCCAAAAAGTTAAGATCCGGGTGCTCCTTCTCGAATTTTCGCTGGCCGTATTCTTTCAGCTTTCGGGAGACCGCCGCGTCATTGTGCGCCGCCTGATCCCCAGTCCGGTGACAGCTGGCGCACAGCTTCATGGTGAGCTTGTACTTCTCGGATAACTTCCTGTTCGGGCCGCCGAAAATGTGGTGTTTTTCCAATTCTCGGTAGAATCCGCAGATTTCGCAGGTGCCTTTCATGGCTTGCCTGGCTTTTCAAAGTCAGACATCAGCTCGTCCTTTCTGACGGCTGACCGGAGGGTGTCATATGTATACCCCCACGCATAGCACGCCGCCCCGTATGCGATCAGCGCGGCGAGGATCAGGAATGCGTTAAACATGGCTTGTCCTCCTCAACCGACACAATGGTGTACCCCGCGGCTTGCTCCCAAAAATCCAAGCCGAGTTGAAGGTCCTCTCTGTCCTTGGCTTCGGTCTCGTAGGCTTCCATTTTGCCGGATTTGGGATTGCGCATTTTAACAAGGTATTTCATGGCTTGTCCTTTCGGTAAATAAGGAGCCCCTGAGCGCGGCGGTGACCAAACCGCGCGACTTCGATATAGGCAATTTCCCTCCACGGTATGATGATTTAAACGCTCAGGGGCTTGGTGACTTGAGGTAATGGCATGGGATTGATCTAAATGCGCTTTGTCATGGCACTCCTCCTTTCGGGCTTTTCCAGCCCTTGAAAGGCCCCGCGGACCCGGGACGCGCGCGGTACCTTCGCGCCGTATCCCGGGGACTGGATGCAGAAGGCGGACATCCGGGTGTTGGCAATGTTGGCGTTACCCCGCGGGGTCGTTCAAAGGCTGGGGATCAGCCTTTGTATTTAGCGTTTTCTCCGAGCTTCCCGGCATGAGCGTCGATGAAATACTGCTCGACTCCCTCGATGCCCAGGCGGGTCGGTATCTTGATGGGGTTTGTCCCGTACGACGGGAAGTATCCGAGCTTGCGGATCTGTTCGCATACCTTATTGTCGATACCGACAAGCTTGCAAAACTGGCACTGAGACATGATCGTTTTCAGCGGCTCCCCTCCTGTTTCGATCAGGGGCGCCGTGGGCGGCGGGGTCATGCGGGTCAGAAGCTCCGCCAGCAGATCCGCCGTGGAGATATCCTTTATTGACATTGCACGTATCTGCTGCATGGCGGTTCCTTTCTTTGTTGGTCACAGTTATGTTTGTGTTTCCTCTGTTAGGCGTTGATGGTCGAGCGGATCCGGTCGCGTATCTGCTTGACAAGTTCTTCCAGCGAAGCGCTTTCGCACTTGGCTTCCACCACAACTTCCGGTTCCGACTGTTTGCGGAGTACGTTCTCCACAATCTTTTCGATGCGATAGCAGTCGGTTAGTTCGTTTATTCTCTGGTAAAGGTTCCGGTTTCGGCGTTTAAGATCCTCGACGCTTTCCTCCAGAACCGCGATCCGCTTCTTTGTTCCGGGTAACATGAGTTCTTTCTTTCGTTTGGCTATCAATGTAATCAGTCTTCCGTCCTTGTCCGTCATGGCGTGCTCCGGATAGATGGTCGTTTCGCAGTCTCCGCGGCCTAGTAACTTACACCGGCTCTTTCTGCAACCAACGTTTTTCTCCGGGTCGCAGATGTACACGGGCTTGTCGGCGTCGTTCATTGGGGCCTCCTTTCTTAGACGGCGTGGTCGGTCGTTTGAGTCTTTTTAAGACACCTCACGGGCAAAAAAAATGAGATTAATCTGGTCCGCCGACAGGTTGTATCGCGATTTTATGAATGCGATTTCGGTTTGTTTAAATCCTGCTTCATTCTTTTCATTGATTTTTGCGTTTAGTGTAGATAATCCAATCCCCAATGCTTCTGCAAGAATGGCCTGAGTGTCTCCATGTGCGATCATTACAGAGCGTAGCAAGTCTTTATTCAAGTAATCCCCTCCCCTTCCTCTGTAAAATTATGGAATCTTTTTAAGACACTTTGAGTTTAAGCTATGCATCCGTGTCTTGTCAAGATATTTTTTCTTGATTTTCGGCCATTATGTGTTATAATCCAGATACTAATTTGGAGGTGTAGATGACGTGGATACAATGGGGAGCAGAATTAGGGACTTACGTATCGCTCGGCATATGTCCCAAGAAGAACTTGGTAAGATAATTGGCGTTCAAAAGGCCGCCATATATAAATACGAGAGCGGCCTTGTTGTGAACTTAAAACGTTCTGTAATCCAAAAGTTAGCCGATGCCCTGCATACAACTCCTGCATTTCTTATGGGCTGGGATGAGGATTTCGATGTGTTTTCTATCCCTGGGGTTATGCCGCTCCCGAAAATGAAAAAAGTCCCGCGCCTCGGGACGATCGCATGCGGGAAGCCTATTCTCGCCGTGGAGAATATTGAAGAGTTCGATGAGGTTCCGGAAGATATTCACTGTGATTTCACTTTAACCTGCAAAGGCGACAGTATGATCGGCGCACGGATCCTCGACGGGGATATCGTTTATATCCGCCAGCAGCCCGATGTTGAAGATGGCGAGATTGCGGCGGTTATCATTGATGACGACGCTACCCTCAAACGGGTATTCAAAGTACCCGGGCGCATACAACTCCGCGCCGAGAACCCGGCATATGCGCCAATCAACATAACCGAGCAGGACGGCAAAAATGTACATATCATCGGCAAAGCGGTGTTTTTTCGTAGTGCAGTAAGATAATTTCTTCATAATATTACAGATTGTGCTATAATCAAATTGTTTCCAAAAACAGCACAAATGAATATGGAGGGTCGCCATGCTATGAAAAAGATGCTCTACTTTGCTCTATCAGTTATTTTAATTACATTAGTGCTCGGTGGTTGTTCGAGTAATACTGCTACATCATCTCTAACGGTTAGTCCGATCGGACTTTTATCAGAGGCTACCGTTCCGGATGAGATAACAATCTCATTGATCGATTGCCCGGCTATATCGCTAGATGCCAGCGAAGAGGAAACTGCTTTATTCGAAAAAGGAAATGATCTCTGGTATAATGATAATCCTTCGGATGCTTTGACATGCTTTAAAGACTTTTTATCGACCTATCCCGATAGTCCTTTGCTTTCGGAAGCGCAATATTATATTGGGATCTGCTACCGCAATATGAGCAATTTTAATGAAGCGCTCAATGCATTTGCTACGCTAATTACGAATTATCCCGACAGCGATATGGTTCCGGATGCATATTATAATATTGCATATATCTATAGGTATTCTCTTAATGATGTGCAATCCGCAATACCTTATTATGTAGAATGCTTGAAATATCCATGGCGAAGTAAACTAAGCCTTGTCGAGAAGTGCGTTAGCAGTCTGTCCGAAATATGCGCTATTAATATCAAATATGATAATTACTTATTTAATCTCTCCGAGAGCATGCAACCCGTCATGAATGGATCTGGGACTGAAGTGATTGGTTCTTCGCTTTATGTTCTTGCCGATAAGTCTAAAGTAAAGAGTGTGTCAGAACAGGACTGGATAGACTACCTTTCATTGCGAGTATCTGCTAGGAAAGTTAATTGGTTTACGATTGTATTCAATGATGGCACCGGCATTGAATTCCCCAGTTGTGTCACAGCAATCGGAATGTATGGGGTCCTCGACTCCGATTATATTGTCACAACGACATATAGTTACATTAGGACATCAGAAGATGATGTTGTTGAAGAATTGTCTGGCGAAACCCTGTCTCCAATTCCTTTTGAATTTGATTTTACAAAATAGAAAACGCCCGCGCGCCTGCTGGAACAGGCAACGGGGCCGGGCACCGATACGACCTGCAAAGTCTATCTTTTGTGCACCACTATGATACCACAAGAAGGAAGTATTGACCATGGAAAAAGCGAAAAGAACCTACTCCACTGGGTGCGCGTTTGATCTCGGAGACGGGAAATGGCTTCTGCGCGTATCCGCCGGGACTGGGCTCGGCGGTAAGCGTCTGCGGCCTACGAAGACCATCACTGCAAAGAGCAAGTATGAGGCTGAGCGGCAACTCAAGAAATACATAGCCGAAATAGACAGCCTGTCCAACAAAGAGAAAATGACCCTGAATGCATTGTTGGATCTGTTTATGGCGGAGAAGGTTGCCGGCCTTGCCCCAAGAACGAGAGTATGGTATGAGGATACCCTGCGGCGGGTGCGCGGCGCGCTTGGGTCGGTTCTGCTTTCCGATTTGAAGCCACGGAATATAGGCACTTTTTATATGGCGCTTGCCGATGAAACAGCTAAGCCGTTCTATGTCAATCCGGAGACTAAACGACCACTGAAAAACGGCCTATCAAGCGAAACCATCCTGCATCACCACCGCGCTTTATCCGCCGCCCTGAACTGGGCCTATGAAAATGAGCTGATGGATACCCGTATTGAGGACCGTGTCCATCCGCCCACAACGGATACCGAAGAAATGCGCGTCTTGACCATAGACGAAATTAATCGTTTTACCACAGCATTAGCGAAGCGGTCAATACGGTGGCAGGCCTTTTATACTCTGGCGCTTGTTACAGGCATGCGGCGGGAAGAATTATGTGCGCTAGAATGGAAGCATATTGATACACAAGCCGGAACGATTCGCATCGAGCAGGCTACCGCTGATGTAAGAGGCAAGAACCAGCTTGGCAACACCAAGAACCGGAGCAGCTCCCGGACCATAGAGATCAGCTCGGAAACGATTACCCTTCTGAAGCAGTGGCGTGCCGAGCAGATTCAGCAACGGCTGAAATGGTACGGTGCATGGGAGGGCGATTTTGTGTTTACCACTTTCTCGGGAGAGCCCGTGAAATTGGGTAAGGCCAGCTTAACAGCGAAACAGATATTAGCCGAAGCATCCATTGAGGGCGCGACCCTTCACAGTCTTCGTCACACCTGCATAACCCGTCTTCTGGCGGCCGGTATTCCCGTGCCGAACGTCGCCGCGTACGTCGGGCATGCCAGCGCAAAAATGACGCTTGATGTCTACGGGCACAAAGCAGAAGAATATGCCGCCTCTTGTGCCACAGTCATGCAAAGTGTAATCCGCATTGACAAATGAACACAAATTTCATTGACCAATTATTGACCAATTTTAATTTCAGATTACGATTTGCCACGCTTCATCAGACGAAAGGATGCCCTAATTTAAGGGCTTCCCGGCCTGTGTCGACACGCCAAAAAGCACTATTCTTCGTCTGGAAATCGTGTAACCGTCAAAAGCGGTTCGAGAGTTCGAATCTCTCCATCTCCGCCATAAAAAGTCCCTGATTCAGGGGCTTTTTCAATTACTCAATTCTTAATAATTTGCGCTCGTTTTCTACTTCTTTAATGTCTTATTGGCCAATAATTGGCCAATTTGAAAACTGGACGTAAAAAGACCTCTGACTTTTCGGCCAGCGGGTAATTTTCACGTTACAAACGCATGTCGTGCTTGATATTCTGCTCCTGACGGAGGTGCCAGAAATGGGAGGATATAAGGGGCGGATCAACACGCTTGAGAAGTGGCGTCAGTTAAAACTATGCCCGTCGGCATAAAACCGATGGACACCGGACGTAAAATCTACCAAACCTTGCTTTTTTTATACAACCCATAATGAAATCTGTATATAATTCTATCTGAGTAACGGCGTGTTACGATCATCCGGCAGGGTATTGCGCTGTCTTTTCTTCTGGGCTAAATTCGCCTTATGCAAAAACGTATTTTATCGAGGCACACAAAGATACACAGCTGGCAATTCCTTCAGAAGAGCATCCTCAAAAAACAGGGCGGTCAATTAATTTTGACCGCCTGCTTAATTATTAGTTCTCATCCGTCTTGTTAACCGGTCAGGCAATCAAATGACTGCCTATCCTGACAAGAATTTGTTGGTTTATTGAGAGGTTTCCCTTGCTTCAGTCGATTTCAAAATTCTTATCCGTCAGGTTTTCATAGATTCCCGAAAGCGGCGACAGGTCCTGCTCCCCTCCCTCGGACTGATTGATATAGAGCGTTTTGAGCTTCGTCAGGTTCGAAAGGGGCGAGTAATCCTCGATTGAAACGTTTTCCATATACAGCGTTTCCAAATTCGTCAGGGCGGCAAGCGGGCTGATGTCTTTAATTTCCGGCGAATAGGAGATGTACAGCGTGCTCAGGTTTGCCATTTCGGAAAGGGGGCTTAAGTCGCTTCCGTAATTCCCGGAAATGTTGAGCCAGCTCAGGTTTTTACACACCGCCAGGCAGTTATAGTCAAACAGGCTGTTGCCGTTCAGATCGAGTATCGTAAGATTTGGCATGACGGCTAAAACCGACAGATAACTTGTATTATCGTTTAAATTATTAAACTGAAGTTCCAGTTTGAATAAATTCGGGAAGTACTTCAGCGTACTGATGCTCTGGATTTTAACGTCTTCCGGAATGACTTCCTGCCATTCGTTGCCAAGGCAAAGCTCCGTTACGCTCTCTGCCATTTCCGGCGTGATGTCGCCCTCCGGCAGGTTTATAGCCTCGCGAACCTTATTCTCAAGCACCGCGTCCGTAAAAGTTATCGGAACGGAATGATCCAGAAGTTCAAAGTCCTTTTCCTCAAGGTTTTGAAAGATATTCGAAAGAGGAGTATAGTCCTTGATCGGATTATCTGAGATTTGCAGGTGCTTCAGGTTCGTAAGCCCGGCGATGGGCGAAACGTCCGATACGATGTTGTCGTCGACGGCCAGGTAGGAGAGTTTCTCAAGTCCAGACAGCGGGGACAGGTCCGATATCAGGTTATTGCTTATCCAGACTCTTTCAAGTTGAGTCAGATTGGCAAGCGGCGAGATATCCGTAATCGTCCTTGTGCCCCACGCCTGTAAATCTTTCAGGTTCGTAAGTCCGGCCAGCGGTTCGATACCCTTGATCGACGTGCAGGCAAAGGCCAGGCTCTCAAGCTTTGTCAGTCCGGCGACGGGGCTTAAGTCCACGCCCCCGCTTTTACTGAGCGCCCAGTTCAGGTTGAGAGAGGTGAGATTCGGAAAGTACTTCAGATCGCTCAAATCCGAAATCCTCGGGATGCTCCAGTCGTCCCCGGGCAATTCGAGATTCAGCTCCGTCACCGCCGCGGCTTCGCCTATGGTTATATCCCCTTCGGTCTTTCCCAGCTGCTCGCGGACTCCGCTTTCAAAAGCGGCGTCGGCAAATACGATCGGTTCGTTCGCGTTGGTTGCTTCCTGCGATTCTTGCGGCGGAGTTTCTGTCATCTCCGCGGTTGTGGTTTCCTGTTCCGGGGCCGACGCCTCGCCGCTGTCTTTCCCGCATCCGGATATGCCAAACAGCAGTGCGAAGGCCAGCATTGCACAGATGGTCTTTTTCATTGCAGTTCTCCTTTGTCGCTCGTTTTCCTGATGTTATTATTATACATGGTGCATTCAAAAACAGGAGTGCTGCCAGCCCACATTGTCTTCGTGTGACTGCACGCTTTATTAAAACGTCTTTAGCAAAGTCCACCCGGCGAGTATTGATAATTACCCGGTCGGGCCATTAATCGTGGAATTCCGGGCGTTTGAACCGGCCCATCCATCGAACGAAACCTAAGATGGTTTGCATGCTTTAAATACTTATGGAATGAGGTCACCGTATTACGGCCAACGCCAGGGAATCGTCAGAAAAGCGCGGGATGGAGACGGCATCCCGCGCCCGGCGTTTTCTAGCGGATTTCGAGGACGATCGTACCAGACAGCCTGCACTTTTTCAGGTCCTGCCCGGATGTGCAGACGAGTCTGCCGCTTTCATAAAGCTTGTCGAATTCACTTCTTGAGAGCCCGAGCTTGCCCCTGACGGCCGCCGCCGCCCTGCTTTCGGACGGCCATTCGGCAATTACCCGTATGCGGACGGACTCGTATAAATCTGCCTGTTCGCCGAGAATCTCCATTTCCAGTATGCCCGGTTCCGCCCCGTTCCGCTTGATCAGCCCCGTGTCCGTTGTATACCGCATCGCCAATTCCCGGTCGTTTTCATGGAAGCCGCGAAGCAGTCCCGGCGGCAGGGAGCG
>Ga0209639_1003199_pt1 | contig 11293 bp, 7 predicted proteins | sample EPASupsiteHSE605_FD_187268 | JGI IMG/M metagenome (GOLD analysis project Ga0209639, IMG submission 187268) | Bioremediated contaminated groundwater from EPA Superfund site, New Mexico - Sample HSE6-05 (SPAdes) (version 2) | ecosystem: Environmental > Aquatic > Deep subsurface > Groundwater >...
AAGTTCTATAGATCAATTGGGAATGTAACTGCTGACACAATCAGGCATTATATTAACGAATCCCAAGGAAAACCAAAAAAAGAGATTAGATCGAATAGAATAAAGAAATCTGGACAATTGAAACTAAGCGATTTCTAACTTCCCCAGAAATCGGCGGACGGCCCGAAGCATACCCTACCTTTTAAGGTAGGGTGGCCGTCCGCAATTTGATTTTCTATTTTTCATTCTATACATATTTTTATAAATTGTTTAAAATAACCTTAACGTATATTTTTTATAATAGATCGATGCAAAAGAGATAAGCCTGCAAAGGCTATCAACAGGGACTCTGGTTTACATTTTTCTGCCGGGTCCGTTACCGTAAAACATACATGAGGAATCGAATAATGTCAGAAGAGAACCGTGTCGGCAGTAAGATACGCCAGCTTAGAGAAGCCCAGGAGATGACCGTTGAAGAACTGGCTGAGGCCAGTCAGAGCAGCGTGGAGTTAATCCAGCAGTTAGAAAACGGAGCCCTGATTCCATCCTTAACGCCTCTTTTAAAGATTGCCCGGGCTTTAGGCGTCCGTCTAGGTACTTTTCTGGACGATATGCCTCAGAGCGGACCTGTGATTGTCAGGGCAGGGCTGTCTGAGAGCGTAGTCCGTTTTTCGGGAAAGACTGAGAGACCCAAAAAGAGTGCTCTTGAGTTCTATTCCCTTGCTTCGGATAAAGCAGACCGCCATATGGAGCCTTTCATAATTGATATCCATCCTTCTCCCGAGGAAAGTCACAAGCTCTCTTCTCACGAGGGAGAGGAGTTCATCTATGTCCTTTCAGGGGATATCGAGGTCTTCTATGGAAAGGATGTTCACAGGCTGAACGTGGGAGACAGCATTTACTATGACTCGATTGTCCCGCATGATGTTCATGCAGCAGGAAAAGAGGATGCAAGAATACTGGCTGTAGTTTATGCCCCTCTGTGAATTCGCAGTCAGAGAGAAGAGGGTAAAGACTTAATTTAAAATAGCTGGAAGTTCGGGATTTGAGGAAATCAATACAAGTATTTAAGAGTTCAGGGAATCCAAAATGTTCAGTACAATTGTCAGTCCGCGCTTTGGGGACATAGACGGGCTTGGGCATGTAAATAACACTGTCCTCCCGGCATGGTTCGAAATAGGAAGAAATTCCATATTCCGGCTTTTTTCGCCGGATCTTGATCTCAGCCCTGATGTATGGCACCTGATCCTTGTCAGGACCGAGTTTGATTTTCTGCGACAGATGTATTTCAGGTCTGATGTGGAAATCAGGACTTTTATTACAAAGATAGGGAACAGTTCTTTTACTGTTGGGCACGAAGCCTGGCAGGAGGGTGAACTTAAGGTCAGAGGCCAGGCAGTACTGGTATATTACGACTTCAAGCTTCAGAAAACAATTTCCCTTCCTGATTCGATCCGTGATATTTTGAAAGCGCATATGTTTCCTGCGACGGATACTGCTGAAATGGATACGGATTCTCCTTGCTCAATTTGAATATATTTGACGGAACATCCTCAAACTGGGCTTTAAAGCATGCTAGTTATCTTTGCGATTAAGCCAACAGTTTCTAAAAGGTAGATAATGCAAGCGAGAGGCTGAAACAATGCATCTTATAGAAGACTCCTTGGGTGAGTACTTTGAAAAACAGGTAGCTGTAGATCCTGACCATGAGTTTATCGTTTATCCTGACCGGAACCTGCGTTTTACTTACGGGCAGTTTAACGAAAGGGTCAATGACCTTGCAAAAGGGCTGCTTGCGATCGGGATAAAAAAGGGAGACCATGTAGGGATCTGGGCAAAGAATGTTCCTGACTGGCTTACTTTCATGTTTGCCACCGCAAAGATCGGGGCAGTGCTTGTAACTGTAAATACTGCATACAAGAGCCATGAGGTCGAGTATGTACTTAAACAGTCAGATATGAAGGCTCTGGCTCTTATCGATAGTTTCAGGGACGTTGATTACCTCGAAATTATCAATGAGCTGGTCCCAGAGCTTAAGAGCTCTGAAAGAGGACGTCTTAGAAGCAAAAATTTTCCGTGCCTGAAGAGCGTGATTTATGTAGGCCAGGAAAAGCACAGGGGTATGTACAATACCAGCGAGCTTATGCTTCTCGGTAGTCATTATCCTGATGACGAGCTTAAGGAGATTCTGGCAACTGTCCGCGGAGATGATGTAGTCAATATGCAGTACACTTCCGGAACTACAGGTTTTCCGAAAGGAGTTATGCTAACCAGCAAAAACATCTTGAACAACGGGCTTTCCATAGGCGACCGCCAGAAGTTCACTCTTGTAGACCGGCTCTGTTTGCCTGTACCTCTTTTCCACTGCTTCGGAATTGTGCTTGGAGTTATGGCAATTTTGACTCACAGGGCAACGCTTGTTATGCTTGAGGTTTTCGACCCTCTCCTGGTACTCGCTGCAGTCCAGAAAGAGAAATGTACGGCTCTTTATGGTGTGCCTACGATGTTTATTGCCGAGTACACCCACCCGATGTTCGATATGTTTGACTTCTCTTCCCTAAGGACCGGGATCATGGCTGGCTCTACCTGCCCGGTGGAAGCTATGAAAAAGGTCGTAAAAGATATGCACTGCTATCAGATTACCAGTGTTTACGGGCTTACGGAAGCGTCCCCTGGCATGACCCAGACAACTGTGGATGATCCGGTCGAACTCAGAGTTGAAACTGTAGGGAAATCTTTCCCAGGTGTTGAGGTCAGGGTTGTTGACCCGAGTACCAATGAACCAGTCTCCTCAAACACTATAGGGGAAATCTGTTGCCGTGGGTATAATGTGATGAAAGGTTACTATAAGATGCCGGAAGAAACGAAAAAAGTTATCGACGAAGGTGGCTGGCTTCACAGTGGAGATCTTGGAACCTGTGACGAAAAAGGCTACTACAGGATTACCGGCCGTATAAAGGACATGATCATTCGGGGCGGGGAAAATATCTATCCTCGAGAAATTGAGGAATTCCTGCATGCAATGCCCGGAGTCAAAGACGCTCAGGTCGTGGGCATTCCTGATAAAAAATACGGAGAAATTGCAGGAGCCTTTGTGATTCTGGAAAAAGGAGCAGACCTTACAGAAGCCGACATAAGGGATTACGCCGTAAGCAAGATCGCCCGCTACAAGGTTCCTAAACACGTCTTCATTGTGGATGAGTATCCTTTGACCGCAAGCGGCAAGATTCAGAAGTATAAGCTCAGGGAACTGGCTGTGGAGCTTCTTAACAGACAGGAAAAACAGTAGTTAATCGAGAGTATAATTGAGAGTATAATTGAGAGAGTATAATTGAGAGAGTATAATTGAGAGAGTATAATTGAGAGAGTATAATTCAGTATATCGGCCATAAGGTCGATATCTTTTTTGTTTAAAATTTTTAATTGACTAGGTTTTTTGCTTTAAAATTTTAATCTAAATTAAAAAATTAGATGCCGTTATATTTTAGCGATTCACTATATTTTTGTAGCGCATTGTAAAATGTCTTCTTATTCAAAAGTTTACGAGGATACAAAAATGGAAGGTCTTTGAATATTTAATGTAATTCATTATATATAGAATTTCAGCATTAGAAGGATGTGTAAGAGAAAGCTATAGTGCACTTTTGTGCCGAGCGTATGGGGAGTTTTTATAAGGGGTTTCATCCGATTGAGAGCTCAGGGATCAAGTGAAGAGCTCTCAATCAATCACCACAACCAATCATCACAACCAATCAAACATCTTCAGCTTTCTCTTACAATTGGTACGAAGAATATTTGGGAGTATTCTTCAAAGGGGGTTTCATCTGATTGAGAGCCAGGGGACAACAATAAAAGGCTCTCAATCAATTTACCAGTTTTTTCAATCAGTTTTTTCAATATTTTTCCAATTACCAGATTAATTCAATATTTCTCAATAATTCTTCAACTTTTTAGCAGAATTTATGAATTCAGGTAGAAGGTCTGAATAATCTCTTTCCATATAGCCTTCTTTATTCAGTTTTCCCCAAAATATTCCTATGACCTTTACTAATTCTTTCAAACAATCAATAACTATGCTATCCTATTTAAGTTCTTTGATGCTACACTTTTGCTATATGAATACTAATAAACACTAATTTTGTTTCAAAATAAGATCAGTTTTCTTGCATATCTTTTTTTGAATTCAGTTTTGAAACTGACCCTCAGCATATGTATTTAAAAAACTGATATTCTCTTTCCCTTGAGAAATTTGCATATAAAACTAATAAATTATTGTACAAAAATAGTATAGAACTATTGTTTAGTGCTACTTGAGTGGATAGTTAATTGATTTTCAGAAAAAATATCAAAAATTACAAAGATATATCGGATAAACAGGTACAGATAATTATGTGCAGGGCTTTACATCCAGATTGGAGAATTTGAAGAGTTGAAAGAGCCATTTTGAATGTTAAATTATATATAAAATCCTCTTAATAACCTTATCGTGCTATAAACACAATAGGGGGAGTGAAATATAGCTGATAAGACAAATAAAGTTGCTGAAAATATTCCCGGACCTTATTATTGTGACTACGAATGCATCGCTTGCCATTTATGTGTGGATACTGCACCAGAGAATTTCAAGATGAATGACGATGATTCTAATGCTTTTGTATATAAGCAGCCTGAAAACGACGAGGAAAGAGAAGCCTGCGAGGAAGCATTAGAAACCTGCCCGGTTGATGCTATAGGAAACGACGGCTAAAAATAGTTTTAATGTATGCTAATTTCCTTAATTTTATCTATTTTTCTAAATTTTATCAATTTTTCATTGCTTTTTTACTGTTTTTACTGCTTCTTCACTGCTTTAATCCTGCTCAATTTCGGAGTAAATTCTGGAAAGCCCCTGCAGAGTAGAGTAACCTTTTCTGGTGATGATGTAATCCCCGCGTTCACTCCGCTGTAAAACCATCCCTGTTTCAAGCAGCTTCTGGAGGTGAAAAAGAAGGTTTCCTCCGCGCAGCCCTGTAAGTTTGGATAGCTCTGAAAAAGTTTTACTTTCCCCTGAAAGCGCTTTGAGCATCAAGAGGCGCTGTTTGTTTGCCACTGGCTCGCAGACCTCAGAGACCAGCCTGTCAGGTTCTATTTCGCTTATATCAGTCTTTTTGCTCCCTTCTTCCCGGTCTTCATAAATTTGAAGGGAACGCATGAGTTTGACTTGCTTTTCAAAGAGATTCGAAGCTTCCGAAAAACACCTGCTGCAGTTGGGAGTTTTTGCTTCCTTTTTTAACCTTTCCAGCCTGTCCTTGTACAGCTTTAAAGTTTCAGTATCGATTTTGCCTTTTCCAATGAGGCCTGCTGTCTCCTGCAAAACATCCCTGAAAGCCGTTTCACAGAACTCCCGCATCCCGCAGTCCCTGGTCATCTGGCTGTGCATCCTTTCGCTTGCGTCCTCACAGAGGTAGTCCACCATGGGCTTCATGAAGCTCTTCCTCATCTCGGCAAGCATTCCCTCAATATGCTGCTGGTTTGCCCTCTGTAAAAACCGCGAGAATTCATTTCTCAGGGACGCGACTTCTTCTTTGATAGAGTGCAGTTCCTCTCTGTAATAAACCTCAGTGTTTTCGTTCGCCGTATCCATTTTTTATCTGCCTCGAAAACTGTTCGAAAACTTAATTGGCCAGTTTATGCAATTAAAGATCATTTCAATTAAAGGTTGCTTTAATTCAGGCCATTAATTAAGGCTGTTGATAAAAGCAATTATCAGAGCCATTACTAAGGCTGTTAATTAAAGACCGTTACTTAAAAGCCATTATTGAAGGCCTTGATTAGGTCATTTTTCTATACAATCTGAACCCGGTACATAATTATGACGCTCAAGTATATAAATATATACAACCTTCCATGTTTCGGTGATAAATCACGGAATTACAGGACATAAACAACTTCGTACAGACTGCAAATGAAGAACAGCTCAAAGCCTTTGGCTTCCTTGGCCAGTGGATGATGGAAAACGTCCCTAAATACTGCACTTGCGCTTCAAAGTGCAACCAGAACTGCGAGATTGCAAAGGCACTGGGTGGAGCACTTCAGACTGCAGGCCAGAGGCTTCAGAGCCAGTAACTGCAGGATAAAGCAGAGATAAGCTAGTATCGTAAAAACCTAATTATCGAACATATTATTTGGTAGCTTCCATCAGCTGATATGGTTTTGACCTTAAATTGATGATCCACAATTAAGTTTTCGTGACACTAGTGTCCTGTCAACTAAAAACTGTCGAGATAAATTGGCAATAGATCGGGTAAAATTCTCACATTTTTATCCGACACTTCAGGATTGACGCGACACTAGAGATAAACAGAGATAAGCTAGAGATAATAGAGATAAAAAGAGATAAGCAGAGTTGCATTAAGTAGGATTCTTGTCTGAGTCCTGCTGCTCCTTCATTTTTTATTTTTATCTTTTGTCTTTTATCTGTGGCTCGGCTTTTCAGCAACTTTTTTCTGTGCTGGCCGGGAACCATATTGTAGCTTTTAATATAAAACAAAAGATATCTTTAATTCGGAATCGAATCGGGGAATTCAAAATGGAACCAATAAAATCCGAAAGGGAAAGCTTCTGGGACGCAAAAGCCTATGCAATAGTCACAGATCATACAAAGCCCGCAATAAAGTGGGCCATATCCGAACTTAAAAACCGGAGTAAGGACGTCTATGTCATTGACCTTTCCGAAAACCCTGAACCCGGTTCGCTAAAACACGTGTCCGAACTTCCCGCCGGTCTCGACCGCGCCGTCCTCGGCATCACAAAAACCGATCCTGGAGATCTCATCCCTGCCCTGCAGGAAAAAGGCATAAGCAAAATCTGGCTTCACTGGAGAACCGAAACCAAAAAAGCCCTGGATATCTGCAGGGGAGAAGGTCTCGAATGTATGACCGAATATTGCCCAATGATGTACCTTGGAAACGGTTTCAGCATCCATGGGATGCACAGGGCTATTGCGAAGGTAATGGGGAAGTATTGAAAAAAAAGATGGATTTGTTTGTGAAGACATCCTTCTTTAGTTCAGTGCAAAAGGACAAATAATGCACTTGCAAGATTAATTGTAACTATTCAGTAGCTTTATTAAGGCTCCACAATTTTTCCTCGGAACGAGGAAAAATTGGATATAAAATGAGTTATTTTTCTCTTTGGTAAAATGTGAAGAGATTCTTGCTCTGTGCTTCAAACCCTGAAGTTATTGCTTAAATTGAAAGTCTTGAATCTCAAATTAAGAGTCTTTTTAATTTTTTTCTTGTTCTTCTCCAATTTTGAAGGAAGAATGAACTTCCATCCAAATTCATCAACCCTTTTTACTCATTTTGGAAAAGTTGATTCACTCATATCCAAACTCATTCATTTTTTATACAAACTTCTGATTTTTGCAATAATTATTGAGCCTTCCATACTCAGTATTTCCGATTTGCTGTAGTTCATGAGGTGTAATTGTTAATTGTTAATAATTATATTTGTATAGTTTTATTAACACAAAATTTTATAATGCTAATTTTGATGGAACTGCGTGAAGACTCCATTATAATTATATTTGCACAGTTTTATTAAGACAAAATATTATATATTGGGAAATGCAACATTTTAAATGTTAAACTAAATTAGTAGTGTCTGCCGCAAAACAGCATGTACTGTTATGGAAATTATTTTAGGCGCACCAATGCAGCTGAGTCACAAAATGCCAAATTCGAGAAAGCTGAGAGTACAAATTTATCTTTGAGGGTTTTGTCCCGCTCTTCGGAGTGGCTGAAGCCGATTGTATTCTAAGAAATAAAAACGCAAACATCAGGCATACTATATAATTTGAGAGTCAAAATATCAACAATTTAGTAGTGTACGATTATATTTTACAGAATTCTGGAATCAGAACTCTGGATTCATAAAGGACAAATGGAGTCTAAAAAAATCATAAACATGTGCTTGCAGCCTCTCTAAGCGGGAGGCAATGGACAGGCAATAAAATAAACCCGATAGATGCACTTACAGCTACCCTAAGCCAAATCAGTAAGTGTATCCACAAGCCACCTCCAAAGTAAAATGATTCAATCCGTTATAAAAACAGAAACCACCAGACCCTATCCAGATATAAAACTTCATACTAAGGTGATAATATTAACCGTGATACACCCCAAGATCAAAATATAGAAGAAAATGAAACCTTCAATGGGGAATGCCTTTATCTTCCTGAGATCCCCTTCCCAAAAACGGATAATGCTCTATATTTGATTCTAGACTCCTTAGATCAGAATATCGCAGACTTTTACACGTTTGTGAAATTCACCTCCTATCTTTCTGACGACCATCTGAGTATCGAATTACTTAAAAGAAGTATGGGCATTCACAGGGACTTTGCAGCTCTATTCCTGCATACCAAAGAAGAAATGGTATTTACCTACTCTGAATTTTTAGAGAAAACAGAAAAGATATTGTTCAAAGGGGAAGTAAGTACCAACTGCATAAGCTACACTCACAAATTATGCAGAGTAATAAGTGACTATAAAATAGCCTTACATAGAGAAGGGTATTTGCCGAACCTTAGAAGGCAGTACTGGTAATCAATGTTTAATTATCCGGCAACTTACTTCTTTTCATAAAATTCCTTTTTTTGGAAGTGAAGCATCAATCTTGCTTCAACGCTACCTCCAAATACCTCTGAATCAATATTTAGGAGTAGAGAAACCAAGAGCAACAGAACTAAATGAAATCTCTATTTTTGGTCCAAAACATGAATAGCCGAAATTTTGAAACAAGCACGATCCCGACTTTACGTTTCACAAATATTAATTAATATGTATATATAAGTATGCAGTTATTATGATCAGCATGTTATTAGTAAAAGTAAATAAACAAACTTTGTTCGATTCAAAAAAAATTATATTTGCATAGTTATATTAAGACAAAATTTTATAATGTTGATTTTACGGAACTGGGCTAAGACTCAGATATAATTATAGTTATACAGTTATGTTCCGATCGATTTTTAGATATGTGCCTATCTGAAATTTATATTTGATTAAACTTATAAATTTAAATTTTGGCTCTTCGCTATTTTATGTGGGTTGAAAATAATTGCTTAGTTAGAATGTAGCCAGCCCAAAAAGAGAAACATCAAGCTTGAATGTGATTTTCAACAACAAATGTTTTTAAATTTGATACATGCTACTTCAATATTTAGGAAATGAATGTAAGTTACCCACTCGAAACAGCGAAGAGCCAACATTTTTTATTTTGTGAAATTGATAACACTCTATGATAATTCATTAAACATTACCTTCCTCTACAGAAACCAAACGCAAGAAGCACACGCAGGAAGCACACGCAGGAAGACCTCGTTCAGACTGAAGGAAATTAGTGAATGATACAATATACGATACGCTTGGATGTGATACGGTTGGAATCCGAAAATACAACAGAAGAGGGAGAATAAAGTCTAATACTCCAGTAAATGTAAAGAATCAGGAGAAAAAGAAAAGAAAATGGCTAATAAAGGCAGAAGAAGGCGAATTTTCATGGCTTTGCTTTCTGGAAATTTTCTCATATGCTGCCTGGGAATCACGTTGTATCTTTTATATAAACAAAAGGATATCTTTAATTCAGAATCTAATCGGGGAATTCAAAATGGAACCAATAAAATCCGAAAGAGAAAGCTTCTGGGATGCAAAAGCCTATGCAATAGTCACAGATCATACAAAGCCCGCAATAAAGTGGGCCATATCCGAACTTAAAAACCGGGGCAAGAATGTCTATGTCATTGACCTTTCCGAAAACCCGGAACCCGGCTCGCTAAGAAACGTGTCCGAACTTCCCGCCGGTCTCGACCGCGCCGTCCTCGGCGTTACAAAAACCGATCCTGGAGATCTCATCCCTGTCCTGCAGGAAAAAGGCATAAACAAAGTCTGGCTCCACTGGAAAACCGAAACCCAAAAAGCTCTGGAAGCTTGCAGGGGAGAAGGTCTCGAATGTATGACAGAACACTGCCCCATGATGTATCTCGGAGGCGGTTTAAGTATGCACGGGGTGCACAGGGTGATTGCGAAGATGACGGGGAAATATTAAAAGGGGGAGTTTATTTCAGAAACTCTTTTTTTCAATTTAAAAACATAGACGGTTCGTTTAATCGGGAAATCTTCGTTTAATCGGGAAATCTTATCCTGAAGCAACCTTAATGTCATCTCCGGTCTTTCTTGTCCCGCGCCTCGGCGCGGCTTGAGCTGTCCTGCTATCAAAAAATGAAAACGCAAACATTGGACTTAATTAAAAACTTGAACATCACACTTCTATAGTGAAGCAATTTGCGTCTAAAGAATAAATAGAATTTGATTTCAGAGATTTTTCTATTCTCAAATTAAAAAATAAGATCTTAATCTTCCTTTTCTCCCTCCATGTTCTGAAGGAATTGCATGAAATTATTCCTATATTCCCTATTATCGCGGTGTTTGGATTTTGGACCCAGCTTTTCCGTAGCTATGCTGAAAGCCTGAATACAGGCTTCCCTATCAACAAATACTCTCTTTTCCAAAGTACGTTGTAAGGCCAATTGGCATTTACAATTCTCCACAGGGCAGTTTTCTGATCAACTAAGCTTCCAACCTGTTAACGTATTTTCAACTTGTTCTATATTATACTGCTGAAACCTTTTAATTTCAAAAGTAGGCAGCAATTTCCAAAACTGACCGAAAAATTTTTAGCCTTTCCCGAGGGAATATATAATTTACTAAAAAATTTATGTATGATTGGGAGTGGTTTATACGGAAAATGCTAAGATTACCCGTGGGAAGGGTAATTATTTTGAGTTTATGAATAATTCTAATACAGTTGAAAAATTAAAATCAGGTGAAGTATGGAAAAAATGTGCAGCTTATAATCTTGATATTTTTATTGTAAATCTATTTGCGTTTCTTATCCTTATAGCAGTCAAGTTGATTATTGGCCGGCCGCTGGAAATATATGATATAGTGTTTGCAAACCTGGTGATCTTTGCTCATTTTGTTTATTTCGGGCTCTTCGCTAGTTAATATGGGTATCTTTTTATAATATGATTATAATATAAACGAGTGACACAATATTTGACATAAATAATGATAGGAGTTTGATTACCCATTTGCGAAAAAACGTTCGAAATACCTTTGAATGTTAAAGAACCATGGTACATAGCAGATTATAAACTTGACTCAATATCTAAAAACCTTAATATTTGGCTTGATTTTAGACGTGGTTCTAAATTTCCTTGTCCTAAGTGTGGTAAACATAATTGCTCAGCCTATGATACCAAGGAAAAAGA
>Ga0209639_1003200_pt1 | contig 11290 bp, 11 predicted proteins | sample EPASupsiteHSE605_FD_187268 | JGI IMG/M metagenome (GOLD analysis project Ga0209639, IMG submission 187268) | Bioremediated contaminated groundwater from EPA Superfund site, New Mexico - Sample HSE6-05 (SPAdes) (version 2) | ecosystem: Environmental > Aquatic > Deep subsurface > Groundwater >...
CACCCTGGCAGGGCAGGAGTTTGATTATAGCAAGTCAAGCAGTAATCCAGCTGTACAGGCGACAATACTGGCTAATAAGAAATACGCACTTGATATTGCTTATCAGGAGATTATTAATTCCAATGCAACTGAAACGGAAAAACTAAAAGTTCAAGAGCTAAAACAAAAGGTTGATGCCGGGCAATACGATACAGATATCGCTCTTGCTCAGTTGAACCAGATTAAGGCGGCGACTAGTAAGACTTTAAGTGGCGGAAGTGGCGGTGGACTTACCGCATACGAAATATATCAAATCGAACATAATGCCGCAAAAGACGATTCCGCATCTCAAGATGCTTTTAATGCTAGAGTTGACGCGGCGGCAAAAGCAGACCCACGCTTAGAGAATCCATCGTTGGGCAGATATGCAAACAACACGAGCGTGTTCAGTTTGGCAGCATTGCAAGATGCTTACAGGGAGTTATACAAAAAACAGGCATTAAGCCAATAAGAAAGGGGTGGCTAAATGGCTATTCCTAGATGGTTATTAAAAGAAGCTCAACGGGATATAGATGCTGGCATAACCAGTTATGACAGTTTGGGCGAAGAAGCGAAAAGAAGCTTAAAGCCGCCCACGGTATCGCCAGCGACGCGGAATCTGGATCAAGCCGACCAGACCGCGAAGAACAGACGTATAGTCAACGGCGTAGACCCGGCACTTGCGATAGTAACCCCTACAGGGCAAGGCAATTTTCATCAATTGCAAGACTTCCAAAACGAGCAGACCGCAACCAATGCGGCAGATTATGCCAAGAAGAACAAGAACTTTCTCAACCCATATATTCCTGACCAAGCGGCAGAGCTGCTTAAGCGCAAACAATCATATTACTACACTCCCAAGGCTGACGATTCTGGTTTATCCAGCTTTGCCAAAAAGCTATTTAACGAACAACAGCGAACCAGATTAATGGACGATCAGCAATACTTGCCGGAAGTTACGACGGGCAATAAGGTGGCAGATAGTGCCGCTGGACTGTTGGGGTTTGGTTTGGGACTTATCGGTCCTGGCGGTGAAGCGGGGGCCATGACTTCCGCAAGTGGCTCGGCTATGAACGGCGCAACTAAATTACTTAGCCCGTTGGCCCCTAAAGTGGCCGGATTAGCTGAAAAAGGTGTGTTGGGTAAGGCGGGTAGTCGTGCTATTCATGGTGGTGTTGCTGGTCTTGGATATGGGGGTGTAGAAGGAGTAACGCAGGGAATGTCACCCACAGATACAGTCAAAAACATGGGTAAACAAGCCTTGCAATTCGGAGCAGCAGAAACGGTTTTGGGTGGAGCAGGAGATTTAGCAGGGGATTTCGCAAAATATGGGGGCAAGTATTTAGGAGAACCAAAAGCAGGGGAGTTGTTAAAACGCAACACCTTGCCGCGGGTAAACACTAATCCCTTTGCTGGAAACAATGAGGTAGAGGTTGACGACCCTTATGCCAATACGGTCCAGGAGTGGAAGCAGGCGGCAGAACCAGACTTCACGGTTGGACCACTGGGCAGAACCCATGTAGGAAAACCACAACTGGAATTGCCAGCAGGAAAACAACCCATAGCTTTACCGCCAGGGAATAAACCGTTGGCATTAGGAACTACACCCACGCCGATGTTGCCTGCTGGCAAAATACCAAACTGGGAAATTTATAAAGATAGGACTGAACCAACAGGCAACCCGCCCATTGCGTTAGGCCCTAATTATTACGTTGACCCTTACGGAGTAGCGAGAACCGGTCCGGGTATGCCGGCGGCATTGCCGGAAGGACTGCCCACAGTTCCGGGTATTAATCTTAGGGGCAAAAAGGGCAATATAACTTATCCATCAGAGGCTATTGTTAAGAATGAGATCCAGAGTAACAATCCGTCTTTATCTCTGAAGCGCGAACCGCAACCACCCGAAGTAGAACGCCTTAACCGAGCTATGCAAAAGCGATTAGGCCCGATCAAGATAGGCGGCGGCAAGGCTGAATATGCACCCGAAGCTATGAATAACCCGGAAATGCAGGCCGCTGATCTGATGGCAAAGTCAAACACTGGTCGGAGTGTAATTCCCGTTAAGAATCTGGATGCAGCAGGGGCGCAACTGGGCGACAATATTTATGTAAACGCGAACACCAAGCAACCCCTGTTGTACGTCCTTAACCATGAGGTAATCCACGTCTTAGAAAAGATAGCACCGGAAGTACACGCAAGACTAACGCAGATCATCAAGGAACACATTGCAAATCAAGAGGGGATCACTAATCACTACAACAATTTGGAATATGGTCCGGAGACTCACTCCCGAGAATTAACCTCTGATGTTATGGCCGAAAAAATGCTAGAACCTGAATTTTGGGCTAGGGTCAGAGGGGAATCCCCCGGCATATTAAAAAAGGTCTTGGATGTCATAGACAACATTGTTGCCAACTTTAAAGGCAAAGTTGGGGACGATATGACCGTTATGCCCTATCTAAAAGACATTGATGTTATGCGGAACAGGCTTGCTGATGAATACCAGGGGTATCTAGCCGATATTAAGAATGGCAGAATACAGGGGCAAGAGGTGGCTGCCAAGGCAGAGGCCAACTTCAAGAACGAAACCCCAAACGACATAAGGTCCATTGTCGAGGCTGGCGCAGAGAAGTTAAAAAAGACGGGTATCAAATGGTCGGTATGGTCTAAGGAAATGCTGGCAGAACACCCGGAGCTAGAGCAGAATCTACCGTATATCTGGCAGAGGTCGCAGGAATTACTCAATCAGGGGAAAACCACTCTTAAGATGGGCGGGCAGGAAATACTGGTCGGCAAAAGCGCAGTTAAGCCTTCAACGGAATTGCCTCCCGTTCCCGGAGCAGGCACCATGAATTACAAAGATATTTCAGGTGGACAGATATACGGTCAGGACATATACCGCAACGAGAATCAATTCCATGGCAAAGATATGGAATTAGAACCCGGTAGCGTGACCAACCAGTTCACCCAAGCGAAGTCCGGTAACATTGATTATCAAAATAGTTGGCTAGAACGATTAAAGGAAGTGACCGAGGGCCTAGGCATAACCAAAGGAAGCAAGTTGTCTAGTCTGGTTCAGAGATATGGCGAAGGTGGAACTAAATACTTTGCCCAAGCTCCCAGCGCAGCCACCAAAAGCAAAATGTTGGCAGACAACTTTATAAACAACCTTAAAAAACAGCATGGCGATAGCAACGTAACTCCCGAACTCGACAAGGATGGGAAGCTAATAGGGGCCATGATTCACCGCAAATATGATTACAATGACCTTGTGAATGAGGTCGGAGCGGAAAAAGCTGCCAAGGTGGTACAGGCAGAGAATTGGTTCAGGCAAACATACAATGAAATGCTGGATCAGGTTAATAAGACCAGGGCAGAGATATATCCAAATGCCGACAAGAAAATGACGGATATTGAGAAACAGATTGAGGCACTTAAGGACGAAAAGGGGACTATCACTTATATTAATGAAAAGTTAAAAAAATACTATGATGTGATTGATGATATTAACAATTCCCCAAATCGTGACCCTGCCCGCAAAAAAGAATTAATGGACGAAGTAACGGCAAAGATTGAGAAGTTAAGGAACAGTGACCTTTACACCAAAGAGGGCCGCACGAGAAAGATTGAAGCTCTGGAAACCGAGTACGAGAGAGCCATGCGCGGGAAGTTCGTTCCTAAAAGGGATGATTACTTCCACCACACGCAGGAAATGACCGGATTAGGCGGGTTAAAAAATATCTTTGGAAGTCCGGCCGAAATTTCCCCCGAATTGGCAGGGCGTTCAGATTTTACCTTGCCCAAGAGTAAGTTTCACGGATTTATGCAAAAGCAGGGACTGGGGGCATATAAAGAGGATGCGGTTGGAGGGTTCTTGAAATATCTTCCCGAAGCCAGTTATTCAATTCATATCGACCCTATGATCTCAAAGTTTGAAGGACAGGCTGATGACCTATCGGTTCTGACCAATAAGACCAAGGATGCCAATAACTTTATCAACTTCCTGCGTAAATTCTCGCAAGACCTGGCAGGAAAAACCAACCCCATTGATAGGGTGCCGCAGGAAAAGCTGGGCAGGAGAAACATGGCTATGCTGTCATGGCTGAATAGCAGGGCAAAAGGTAATGCTATTAGATTTAATCTAGGCACTCCCCTAATTCAGCCTACCAATATCGCGCAAGGATTGGCTTTTGCAAAAAAAGATTCCGCGATAGGCATAGGCAGGGCTATAACTGATTTGTTTTCGGACAATCCCTTGCGCAATCAGTCGGCATTTTTAAAAGAACGGTTCCATGCAGGACAATATCGACAGTTTGACACTAGGCTAATTGACCAACCGGGTAGGTTTGCAGATTGGATGTTAGAGTTCAGTGACCGACTAGGGACTGATGCAGTATGGTATTCCTGCTATCAAAAGGGATTGAATACTAAAGGCATATCAAACCCAATAGCATATGCAGATTCTAACGCCAGGAGGCTTGTAGCTGGTAGAGGCATAGGGGAGATTCCGCTACAACAGAAATCCAAGATCGTACAGACATTTATGCCTTTTACCCTGGAAGTGGCTAATATGTGGAAGATACAGAAGGACTTCGTAAAAGAAAAGGACTTCGCTGGCCTTGTCACGTTATTTGCAGGGTTATGGGTAGCCAATAACATAATCGAGAAAACGCGAGGCGACAGGCCGCTATTTGACCCAGTAGATGCTATAGCAGATGCGGTTAATATCATGGCAGGCGAGAACGGCAAGGGCACAGGGGAAAAAGCTATTTTGGCAGGTGGAAGATTAGGGGGGGAAGTATTAAGCAACTTGCCTGGTGGTCAATTTGCCGCCCAACTCTATCCTGAATATGGTTTTAAAGTTGGGGATTATCAAATGCCTTCTCGCAAAGGCCTGATGGGAGATTCAGACCCCACTCGATTCGGTACAGGAATATTGCCACAAAAAGCGTTACAGGACCCTGGTAAATATTTGTTGTTACCTTACGGTGGCGCACAGGTAGATAAAAGCCTAAAGGGACTTGATGCAATCCAAAAGAGTGGCGTTTACAAGGACGAAAAAACTATGAATTATCCGATTGTGCCCGATGCTACCAATGCAGTTGGCGGGGTATTGTTCGGACGGGGAGCGTTCCGGGAGTCACAGGATTATTACAAAAACAATCGTAGGCCATTGTCAGAGAATCAGACCCAACAAGTGGAGGGGAGCGGAGACAGGCAGGCGCAGTATGACTTAATTATGAAGCAGCGCAAGATAGAAAGCATAGTAGAACAGATTAGGACGTTAAGCAAGGACAACAAACTAACGGACCAGGAAAAGCAAAAGCGGATACAGGAGTTGTGGCAAACGGTAGATAAAGTAGGAGCGGGGCAATAGCCCCGCTTTTTACTGTAACCATTCATTGCTTTTTGTATAGGATAGGGGCTTCGCATCGTACCCTAAAACATAGGCATACCATATAAATTGAAGCACCCAAAACCCTAAAACGATATACCCTGCTACGTTCAATAGTTCGTCTATTCTATGCCATGTCATAGGCAACACCTCACTAACTATTATATCCTTTTCGCACCAACTATATGAAGGTCAAAATAAGTCAACTAAATATCTATTTATCAGGGCGGTAGAAATACCGCCTTTTTTCATGCAGAAAATTAATTGTAGGGAGGAATTTTATGAGTAACTTAGTTCTTATTGAAAACGGAATGGTGCCAGTCTACGAAACAGATATTGGTGATCAAGTAGTAAATGCGCGGGAGCTGCATAAAAACCTAGAGGTTAAAACAAGGTTCGCGACCTGGATAGCAGACCGTATTGAAAAATATAACTTCATTGATGGCGAAGACTTTTTCCGGCTTTTCGGAAAAAGTACAGGCGGTAGGCCAACTACTGAATATATTTTCAAAATTGATACTGCAAAAGAAATTGCCATGGTTGAGAACAACGAGCAAGGGCGTATCATACGAAGGTATTTTATCGAGGTTGAAAAGCGATACAGGATTCTAAACAAACGAGATATTAAACAGATTGCAAGCCGAGAAGCAAGCAAGATCGTACGCAATATGCTAACGGATACCATTCGGGACATTATTCCAGAAAGCCCCCATAAGCAATTTGCCTATCCCAACTATACCCGACTAATTTACAAACTACTGTTCAATAAATCTGTTGCAGAGTTGAGGTCCGAGCGAGGCTTAAAAGTAAAAGATGCTCTACGCGACTTCTTCGGGCCGGACGAATTAGAGCAGATCCAACAGTACGAATTAATCATAACCGGGCTTATTCATGCCGGAATGAGTTATACAGAGATAAAAGAAATTATGGTCAACAGGCATAACGAACAGGCTAAAATAACTGGTTCAACCCGCTTGCAAGTAGTTTAAGGTAGGCGCAGGCAACCCACCGAGGGGAGGGAAGAAGTGCTGCTACACTTCAATTACGCCTGCTAACTAAATAATACGATACTCAGTCAAATAAACCGGGGGAGGCGATTATCTTTGAATGATGTAGAAGTAACCCAGTTACAGGAGCAAGTAAAAACCCTATTCGTAAACATGGGGGAGCTCAAGGCAGATGTAAAAGAACTGAAGGAGCAATTTGCAAACCGCTTGCCGTTATGGGCCACTGCATTAATTGCATTGCTTACGACCGCCTGCGGATGGTTCGCAGGACATTAAGGAGGTACATATGATCAAAATACCCGATTACACAATTCAAGAAACAGTTATACCTTTGAGCGTTCCCTGGAATTTAAGTCTGGTGAACGCTCCTTCTTTTTGGGAACATTCCAAAGGCGGCGGCAGAGTTGTTGCCGTCATTGATACCGGTTGCCAGGTAGATCATCCCGAACTTGCTGGCAAGATAATTAACCCTCGCAATCTAGTAGATGGCAGTTCTAATGTTGCTGATACAGTCGGCCACGGTACTCATGTTAGCGGGATTATCGCAGGAACTACTGTTGGTGTAGCCCCCGAAGCCAGGATTATGCCACTGAAGGTAGCCAATGCTGATGGTAGCCTGAATGGAACAGCAATAGAAGAAGCATTTATAACAGTGATAAATTGGAATAAGTCTTGCGCCATTGCCGATAAGGTAGTTGCTATCAACTGTAGTTTTGGTGCTGGTTCGTATGATTCCCTGATGGCTTTCTATATTAGAGAGTTAGTTGCCGGTGGCGTAATTGTGTGTGTTGCAGCAGGTAACAGTGGGGATGGCGACCCTACAACAAGTGAGATATTCAGCTACCCCGCCTATATTTCTGAGGTTGTCACAACCGCAAGTATAAATCAAGATGGCTCAATAGCCATTTATTCCAATTCTTTTGACGGGGTAGACGTTGCGGCTCCTGGAACCAATATTTATTCCTCGTGGCCCGGTAGCACCTACAAGACAATTTCGGGTACCAGCATGGCAACCCCTCACATTACAGGGTCCTGTGCTCTACTTGCAGATATGTTTTATAAGCGCGAGGGCAGATTCCCAACAGAAAGCGAAATAGACGGCTCTTGCCCGAATTTCCTTTCAGCCGAGGGGATACTGTTCAAGCATATCCGCAAAGTCCCGGATGGCAGTTCTTATTTGTTTGGTAGAGGGATTCTGGACTTAACGTATCAAGCAAATAGATGGCCTTTATACCGGGTGCAGACAGGTGCATTTTACAACCAGGCGGGGCAGGTAGAAACCGAAGCCAAATTGAAAACTGCCAATTTTTCAACCTACAAAGTGAAGTATTAGGAGGTATTTATGCTAATAGGAATTGATCCCGGCCATGGCGGCAGAGACCCCGGAGCCGTAGGCCCAAGCGGGGTAAAGGAAAAAGATGTTACTCTGGGCATATCTCAAAAGGTTGCAATGATATTGCAGGCAAGCGGGGTGGATACATACCAGACTCGAACCATTGACGAAACACTAGAACTGGTCACCCGGACCAGTCTGCTGAATAACATGAAATGCAACTACGCAGTAAGTATCCATTGTAATTCTAGCGTATACCAGGACGCTAATTATGTTTCGACATATATCCAGGGAACCGGAGGACAAGCCGAGAAACTAGCACAAGCGGTACAGGCTCAATTAGTAGCGGCTACCGGCTGGCCGGATGGTGGTATCAAAACAGCAGACCTGCACATGAACAGGGAGACTAAAATGCCATCTATATTGTGCGAGTGCGGTTTTATTTCCAACCCGGAGCAGAAAGGGCAACTAGCAGACCCGGCCATTCAGGGCAAAATAGCGTTAGCAATCGCCCAAGGGATTATGGATTACTTGGGCATAGGGAAGGAGGCGAAGCCGGTGGGAATTACAACCGTTGACGAGGCATTGACCGTCCTGCAGGCCAAGGGAATTATAACCAGTCCTGACTACTGGGAGTTGGCGGCTCAATGCGTGATGTACCTTGATAACCTGTTGATCAAAGTTGCGAACTATATTAAATAAGGGAAGGTGTTATCATGATTAAAAAAGCAATGTTGTCACAACCAATGGCGGGAAAAAGCAATGAGGAAATTGTCGCTACAAGGAACAGGGCGATTAAGGCTCTTGAAGAAAAAGGATTTGAAATCATTAATACCCTGTTCACGGACGAATGGTATAACAATGACCAAATGGAAGCGCGCGGCGTTGTTCAGATCCCGCTTTGCTTCTTAGCTAAATCTCTCGAAAATATGAGTCTCTGTCATGCCGCTTACTTCTGTAAGGGTTGGGAAAATACAAGAGGTTGTAAGCTCGAACATATAGCGGCAGTTGAATATGGACTCGAAGTAATTTACGAATAAGGAGGTATTATCATGATTAAAAAACTAGGCGGCACAAGGGCAATTTTGGCATTTACACTGACCGGCGCGGTAATTGTTGCCTGTTTTGTACCCAACATGTCTGTAGAGAAGTTTAGCGTACTGGGGACCATGGCGGCAGCTGCGCAGGCGTACTACTTCTCCAACAAGGCCACGCTCGACAAGCCGGCAGAATAGCCCATGGAGCATAGCGGCATCGGCTTAATCCTTATACTGGTGATATACCTGGCAGGCATTGTGTGGTGTTTATTGGATTAATATTCCTTATTTATTTTTCAAAGAACTGGACATAATATTATGTAGGGAGCAGGAAAGGTGAAATTCCTGCCCTTGTTGGGATTCAATTCCCAATCTTAACCAGCGTTCCCGGCAGATTGTTTATGGCGGCGATAGTCGGACAGGCGAACAACATTGTGAAGGCTTGCAGGTACATACTGCACTTTCCTACGTTGCTGTTTGGCTATCGCCAACATTTGTTTTCTGTACTTCTTATCTCGCACAAGAACAATTTGCAGATAAACACCAACTAAAATCAAAAAACCAAATTCTAACATGAGTACCTCCTTTCTAACTCTCCTGTTTGCTCCCTTTTATTTTGTGACGTAGCCACCTTTACCATTGCCACCCGGCAGACAGATCACTGAGCAACAACACCTTAACAGGCATATCTAAATTGCCTCGTTCTATTTTGCCCATAGCGGAGACTTTAGAACACAGGACATATAAACCGTCATTAATTTTATTATCTCGCCGCCTTGCTCTGAATAAGCGGTTATACTTTTCAATCTTCTGTATTACATCTCCTGAACTGTTCAATTCAATTTCAATAAAGTATTCTTTGCGCTCCTGGCGAAATTCGTTACGATATTCAAGGTGCAAATCACAAATAATATCATCGAACTTGATTTCCGTTTCATACCTCAAAACAGATCCCGCAGGTTTAATTTTCTGCAACTGAATCAGCACATCAACAATGGTTAAATAGTGCAGAATCTTATTGCTGTAACTCACGCCATCTATTGTGTAAACGTAGGGCTCACAACCAAACCGCATACGTTTAACAAATCCCCTTGCAAATAACTTCTTCATTCTCTCGCTGGTTTTCTTAATCCTCTGGCTTTTGTTCCTAATTGTTGGAAAGTATAACTCTGCTATCTGGTCAGACCGCATATACCTAAATTGTTCCAGACCTTCCATAACTCGCATATCTCGCGACCTCGCAAAGTCCTTCATTCAGCACTCACTCCATTTCATTCCGCTCCTGCTTCATTCAAGGCCATTTTACAAACCCTATTTTTCGCCTTTACAAACTTGTCTAGCGTACTATTCCTACTTAATGTATTTCATGTAAAATTGAAATGTATTCGTAAATGGATTACCCATAGTTCATAACCTGAATCTCGGTTAAAGTAGCTCCCGACAACCACAGGGCGCGACCCTCAATATTGGGCAGTTTTTCCGCTCCTGGCATATCCAGGACTACTTCACTATTGACATGATCGGCAACGCGGAAACAAATACGATCAACCATTAAAGCCTTGACCGATGGACTGAGTATGTCGGACACGGGCCGGCAGCTTGAAATTATGCAGCGCAATCCTGCCGCCCTTCCTATCATTAGTATTTGCAATAACTTCTGCTCTACTTCCTTGTCCATTAATTTCAATTCGTAGTATTCATCAATTATCAGGAGCATATAGGGCATGATGTTTCCTTTTTTGCGATACTGTTTTATTTTCTTGACCTTTGCTTCTTCAAATAACTTCATGCGGTCGCGTATCGTTTCGTTAATATCATCCAGTATAGGCAATAGTTTGTTATCGGCAGGGTCAAAGCAAGTTTTTGCAACCATTGGACTGTCTTTATAGTCACTGAACTCAACCCCAAGTTTAAGATCGATTAGATATAGTTGTACGTCATCCGGGGTATAGGTCTGCAGAATCGCATTAATGATACCGTTTAATAATGTGCTTTTGCCCATGCCCTGTGGCCCCGCGGCCAGCATATAGGCGTGATTGTCTCTGCCCATGTCTATAATGTTTAGTTTGTCTTTTGAGTGTCCTATGGGTACGCCAAGCGCATATCCTTTCATGTTCGGCAACTCATAAAGGTATTTCTTTTTCAATTTGCTCTTGTATAGATTAATCGTCACAATATGCCCTTCTGTTGTGATATCCACCGTCCCGCCTAAAGCATATTCAATTTCATCTTTTACCTTCTCAATATCTTTGGGAGCCATGCCCACGGGCAGGGTAAATTTATACTGCTTTTTCAATTTGTTGCCCCCCTTTTAGCGGGATATACATACTTAACAAATTCATGCTTTGTCGTTAAAAGATCATACCTGAATATCTGATAACCGCTTTGGCCACAGTACATATCTTTGCCTTCGCAGTAAAACGCCTTTACAAATGCCCGTGGTATCCATTTGCTCGATATAACAATATCACCCTCAACTATTCCGGCATATAAGTCGTTC
>Ga0209639_1003201_pt1 | contig 11287 bp, 10 predicted proteins | sample EPASupsiteHSE605_FD_187268 | JGI IMG/M metagenome (GOLD analysis project Ga0209639, IMG submission 187268) | Bioremediated contaminated groundwater from EPA Superfund site, New Mexico - Sample HSE6-05 (SPAdes) (version 2) | ecosystem: Environmental > Aquatic > Deep subsurface > Groundwater >...
GAAGTTTGTTAACCTCACCTGCTGCTACCGCTTCAGCTAGAGGAGGAGTGATAAGTTGATAAAAATTGCCCAAAACGGCTCCTTTGACGACTAATTTCAAAAAGTCACGTCGGCTTAGCATGTTTAATCCTCCTTGAGGGGGTATTATTTCCAAAAAAGGGAGGATTAAACACAAAATTTCCTGTTATAAAGTTAAATAAATATTGAAGTTAACCTTCTAAATTTTATAGAAGACTAAAAAGAGAAAAAATGCGACTTTATCATAAATCTCATTAATTTTTCCTTAACAAACTAATCGACTTATGTTATACTGTCTAAGTCGAACGAACTGCCCCTATAAGCAACAATATAAACTGTATTTATGGGACAGCTTTAGATCAAGGTTTTTTCACATGCCGATGTGGCTCAGAGGTAGAGCAGCTCACTCGTAATGAGCAGGTCGTCGGTTCGATTCCGACCATCGGCTCCATAGGAAACGTAGACCCCGCAAGTGATTGCGGGGTTTTTAGTTTATGCAGAGGGTGTATAAAAATTGGCAATGGGGACATTTTGGGGACAAGCTTTACAAATGGGGACAGAATGAAACTTAGTAATAACCTAAAAACAAAAGAACGGGCTGGCTTTAGCTTCAATATAATTGTGGTTGAGACGCCCTTGAATACGTAGAACATAAGAAAAGATAGCCACGAACTAAGGATAGTTAACTGGTCGTGGTTATTTATTTACAGTCAAAAGAGAACGAGTGGGTTAATCGAGGCCATTAGATTTAAGCAGATCCGTAATGATAATGTTACATTGAAAAAGGCCCCACAATTCTCCCGTTAAAGAGAACGTGGGGCCCGAAGACCCTCTGAAAATTATTGGCGCTCTTAAGTTAATTCTATCATTAAAATATCAAAAACAATTAGGAACTATAAACGCTCATTGTCTTATGAACCATAATATGCGTCATAATGTTCATCAACATATTCTGGTAATGGCTTAATTACAGATAAGGTGAGCTCTAACGAAGGCATTGAAAGAGTCTCTTCTAAAAGACTAACTCCATCAAAATGATCTGACCACACATTACTTGACACACGTCGGCATAAGCAGGATATGTAGAAACCATATTCAAAGTAATCATAGGCAGTTGAAGAGATGTGCAACTGTCCTCTATCTCGAATTACCCCAAAAAAAAGTGGCGAATGAAAAGTCCACTTTATGCATTTATTCTGAGATAAAACTATTGCTCCTAAATCTTCTGTTGCTTTTATAAATCTTATAGCGGTAGAAATTAAAGATGTATCGTACTTGTTTGATAAATCTATGATAGTTGAGAGACTTAACTCATGTCTTTTTACATCTGGCAAAAAATGATTTGATGGCATTAATAGTTCAGACGAGAATTGATTGGCCTCTGATTCTGCAATTTTATCAGGAGTGTAGTGATTCAAGTCGTTGAGGCTACATTGATAAGTATCCTGCAGATGTGATGGTATAGAATAATGGCCCAGCTCATGTCCAATACTGAATCGTTTACGATGCCCATATGTTTCTCTGTCGTTTATGATAATCGCTGTTTTTCCGTTCTTTTGTGCTATTAGAGATTCACAACTTAACCCTGAATTGTAATTGAGCAATATTCCAAGGTTCTTACAGATAAGTTCAACAGGTGTCGGTACTGTGTTGATTCTTAATTGGGCCAAAAGCTCCCGAGCGTAATGCTCGGGAGGTAGGGACTGGGTAAGATAACGTGACATTAATCATCACTCTCCCAAGAGGGAGCTAATAATATCTAAATCACTATTAGAAATTGTATTACCTCTCGCGGCTACAGCCTGAGGTGCGAATAGCCTTTCGACCGCATTACGGTTGAATCTCCATTCACGGCCTACCTTTGACGCAGATAACCTACCATCTTTGAGCATGTTATAAATTGTTTGTTGTGAAACTTTTAGTAAATCAGATACTTCTTCCACGTTTAAAAATACTGGCTTTTCGACTAACTCAGAATCAGCATACCCTCGTGCTATTTCCTGGATCATCTTGGCTTCTTCAGGGTCGTACACCTTGTGATTGCAGGGGATACAGACGTAGGGCTCCACCCCCTCGATTTCTATTTTATATTTTCCCCACGATGCGGAGACAGAGGTTTTGATTTTTTCCATCTCAGAACCACAGTATATGCACTTCATTTACTTGTCCTCCTTATCAAAATTCCTCCAATGAATTCCCAAACTTCATCCATGGTAGAACACACTGTTACTACCTCTGGAAAAGGGTAATTATCGGCAACTACTGCATAGTAACCAGGTATGCCAGCAGTAGCTTGTTGAAATACTACTTTAACGTCTCTGCCATGATATTGAGTTTCGATATTTGTCCCATATAAAATACAATCATAGACTTGATCAATCGTTATCATTCTTTCGCCCATGCGGTCCATGGCGTGTGAAGAAAAGCCAAGTTTTTTACTCCAGGCAGAGGACCTAATAGAATCTTCAGGACTTCGAGGCATGTTAATAACTCCCTCTCTTATAATATAACCTAAATTGATATAAAATAACATAAAATAAAAAAATAAATTTTAGTTATAACTAGAGACATATACATCTATCTCCCATAACCGCAGCCGTCTCACTGCCAAGCAACGCTGAAATCATGAATATACATGTTCACTACCTCTTTAAATACGCTTTGGTGTCTATCCCCTTACTCTGAGCGTAAGGTAATAGCTCATCCCAAAAGTCATTCTCATGAACTATAGTAATCGGATGACCTGTTTTCCTCATAATTACCGCCTTTTCCACCTTTCTTCCATAGCACGAATAAGCCCAACATGGATTGCCATCAGCGCCAACTATGAGATAATCAGTGCTTTTGGTTACGGTGTTACTAAATTTACCTCCAGATAATTCGATTAATGACTTTATCTGTTCTCTCTGGGTAAAAATTGAACTTCCAGTCAAGCAAAACGTTGAATCCTCTATTGTCATCTCAGGGCAAGCTGCGCATATACCTTTAAGGTTATACATCGATTTCAATTCGTCCAGCTCAGTCCTGCTTATGTTTAGTGATCGGGACGTATTGACGAATTCACCGAAAAAGGCTTTTAGAATGTTCTTCTCATCCTGATCAATTTTTCCGTCGGCCAGAACCGATATAATCAAACTGTCAATTTCATCATAAGGATAGCAACCTTTTAAGTCGTCGTTTTCAGCAAGCCACTCAGACAAATTTCTTATTTCAGCTTCGGTTACTTCGTTATCGGCCAGTATCCCGTGGCAGAGGCCATAAAGCCGTTGTAATGAGGTAGTAATATAATCATAGAAACCCTCAGAATTTTGGAGGTTTTTAGCAAGCCAAAAAATATCCTGAGCTTCTTCATCCGCTAAGATATTGTCTTCTAGCGCAGAATCAATGATAGGCAATAACTGATTGAAAGGATGACTGCTTTCATACTTGCGATAAAAGTTACACCAATGGCGTAGTTCATCAAGTTCTTTCGGGGTGATTTTCTTGTCTAGTGTAATCCCTTCTAGGATCCCGATAAGCGTATTAAGTATGGTATCTAATTCTGATTTGCTAGTAAATTTCCTATAGGCCATATCGTCATAAGAGCTAATAGCGTTAACCATCTTTTATCATCTCCTTACCTTACTCCATATCCAGGTGCAGTCACCCTGGCACACAATTAAGATATTGTGAATTGACTGTAAGAGACATTTTCCCACATGCTTTTTGTCTGAATAATCTAGTTAACATAAACATTTTATCCTTCGACAGTTAAGTAAATATTCCTACCTTATAACACTCTTAATGGTTATGCGACTATTTTCGCAGAAAATATTAAAAGACCTCGAACTGGGCTTTTTTATTTCAGAACAGAATTCCCCTTAATTTTCACCTCACTGACTCAGATAAACTCGCAGACAAAGATCGAACCAGTAGTGTAGTGTGGGGGGACGGTAATGATGGCATTTTGGGATAAGCCTTACAAATGGGAATGAATGATATCTTAAAAGAAGCTAACATACATAAAAAATAGGGCAGGCTTTATAGCCTGCCTCTTCTTAATTATTTAGCCATTATTTCATCCAATTTGTCTGCTGCTTGTCGGTCAACTGATTCTAATGCGTGAGCATAAACGTTAGCAGTGACCGTCGAGGAACTGTGTCCTAGTCTTGATTATCCCAAGGAATGGAACAAGAAATTAGATACAAGATTTAAAGGAGGTCTCTAATATGTGGGAATTTTTAAACCAATATGGGTGGTATTTCGTTTTATTTGGAATGATGTTTTTTATGCATCAGCGGGGTATGGGCTGCTGTGGAGGGCATAAGCAAGACCAAAAGAATTTTCAGGATCAACATGAAACTAAAAATTAATACCCTTTGAAGAAAAGAATCAGAATTGGACTGAGGTAAAAACTTCAGTCCAATTCTGTTATATCTATTTTAATTTGTTCTCCATCCTTTTGAACTCTCTGTATGGTAGTTTCAATATGTACATCTCAATTTCAACTTTTTATGACAAATTCATAGGTTATTCACAACTTAGGATTATACTGGAGTTATGTCAATGGGAACCATTAGTAGTATTAGGCCAAGGAAGTTAAACAAACTAATGAATTGTTTTGAATACAGCATGAAAAGATTTAAGGGATACTCTGGTTACCTGATAAATCCCTAGTATAGGAGGTGTCTGCTTATCGAGAATACATAGACTTATAGGGTTTTTCGAACGTCAAGATTAGGAGAGATTTTATTGGTTTTGTGAACTTTAATTCGATCTAATTTTGATTTGAAGTCGATTAAGCCCTTGTCTTTATGGTTTAAGTTTATTAATTCATTAGTACCGTACTTATCAAAGTGATTTAAGAGTAGGAGATGATAGTCTTGAATAAGAAAATTAAATTGATAGTGTTTGTAGGTCTAACTTCTATTGCCATATTAGGTCTAGCTGGTTGCGGCAGCCAAACAAAAGACATGATGAATACTAGCAATATGACCCAATATATGACCAGCAATCCTACGGCCATGATGGATGTTTTAAGCTCACCTGATGCTCGCCAGTCCATGGTTAAAGTAATGGGGTCTTCACAAATGGTACCCGTCATGATGGAAATGATGAAAAATAGTGATGTTCAAAAAAACATGATAAGTATTATGGGAAGTAGCGAAAATAAAGATAGCATGGTGAGTATAATGACTAATCCGTCAATGTTTAAGCCTATGGTAGAGGTCATGTCCGATCCTAAGATGAAAGCAACTTTCGAAGCCATGTTAAAAGACCCAGCCCTAGAACCCTTGGTTAAGGAAGTTCTAGGTGCAAAATAAACTTTATACGTTGAAGAAAGGACCCTGATTAATGAGGGTCCTTTCTTCATGGGTATTTTCACACCTTTCATGATATGATCGTATCTCTAGGTCGGAGGTTAAAAACTAAGTATATATATTGAAAATGACCTAAAAAGTAAATACTAATCAAAATAATGAATCAGTTATGGGAAGATTAACAATGGATAGAGAAACGTTTTTAACCCGAAAGCGTTATAATCGGACATCCAAATTTTATGATTGGATGGACAGAATGATAAGTTCAGATCTCCGGGAAAGAATATTAAGCCAAGCTACGGGAAAAGTCTTGGAAGTAGGAGTAGGGACTGGGAAAAACTTGGAGTATTATCCCTTGGATTGTAATATAATCGGGATTGACTTAAGTCCAGGAATGCTGGAGAAAGCAAAAGAACGAGCAAAATTACTCAGTCATCCTGTTACGTTGTTGGAGATGGATGCCCAAAATCTCGATTTTCAAAATGATACTTTCGATACTGTTGTCGCTACTTGTGTTTTTTGTTCAGTGCCAGATCCCATTCGAGGACTCAAAGAAATTAAACGAGTCTGTAGACCTCAAGGTAAGGTCATTCTATTGGAACATGTCCGGAGTGATAATCTAGTGCTTGGGATGATCATGGATATATTAGACCCACTGATTGTCCGGATGATGGGTCCTCATATTAATCGGCGAACCATAGAAAATATTGATAAAGCGGGCCTCCGTATAAAAAGTGTTGAGGATCAGCAACTTAAAATCTTAAAACTCATAATAGCAGAACCATAAAAAATACGGAACTAAGAATTAAATTAAAATTTTATTAACACCACAAATTGTCTCATTAAGAACGCAGTGTAGAACCACTAGATACAGAAGAGTATCAGGTTCAGAAAGGGGATTTAGAGAGCAATTGAATAGAATTATATAAAGCGGCAGGGGATAAATCGCTAGGGCCTTTTTCATTTAGCATAATATTCGAATAATAACAAATTCAACGCTCGACCCCCTAAAAAAATAGAGTAAAATAGTATATAATGTCGAAAGGCTTTTTAGTCTTTTTCATGTAGTAAAGTTCTTTTGTCCTCCCGTTTTATGGCCGGGAGGACGCCTTTTTTTGAAAGTTTTGTCCCATTTGGGCATTTAATCTCTTTTGGGGCATTGTGCAAAAGACCTCCGGACGCGGGGGTCTTCTAATTTATAAGTCTTAATAAAGTCTTGATATAATCACCCTTAAATATCCTTAATTCCATTGGATTCTAATTGCAGATAGAATAAACTATATCAAAAAGACTGAGAAGCCGTCCTGTTGTGGGGCGGTTTTTTAGTATACAAAAGGAAAGCTTAGCTGTTCTCCTTTTTGGAAGTGAATAAATGCCTGTTATGGCATCTAATATTTCTATCGGGCCCTCGATTATCTCATGGATATCAAGCCAAAGCTTGAACGTTTCTTGTATCATCGGCTTACAGATTTATTCAACTTGCAATTGTCCTTGGTGCTTTACGATTTGACAAGTACCCACGTTACGGGGCCCTCTGTGTCAAAATAGTTGTCATAGGACCAAGCCTAAACGGGGAAGGAAACCGGATCCTAAAAGCACCATGGTCAAGGTTGCGGAAATTCTTGGTAAAAAGGGAGCCAAAGCGTTCTTTGAGGTGGACTACGATGGTCAACATAAGACTAATCGCCGATCAGCGTATCAAAATTAATACTCACATTATTTTTAGCTCCGCCATCAGGAGGGCTAAAATAATGTGAGTGCAAACTAGTACCCACAAACCCTTGCTGTTTCTAAGGTACTGTCAAGGACGGTTATAGCTTCTTTTACAGTAGCTTTTGCTCGGAAGGTTTTACGCTAAACACAAATATGTTGTGCTTTTATAAAAAAATATTTAATAAAAAGTTCTCATTTAAACAATCTAACAGTTTCGCTAAAGACTACAAAAACGAAGTTTACCTGGATTTTCGATTTTAACTAAAATTACCAGCAGTTAGACCCCTCAAAAATATTGTCGAAAATAGTATATATTATTGTAAGTCTTTTTTAGTCTTTTTCATGTAGTTAAGTTCTTTGTCCTTCCGTTTTATGGCCGGAGGGACCCTTTTTCCGAAAATCTTGTCCTATGGAAATAAGCCAAGGTCTATAGGGCATTGTGCAAAAGACCTCCGGACGCGGGGGTCTTCTTAGTGGATCTTTAGAAACCGTCAAATCGACGGTCTTTTTATTTATGAAAACATTCCTCGAACCCGGGTAAAAAGGCATAGAGAAACAAGCCACTATACTTCCTGCCTTTCATTAAGTAGGCTACTATCAATTTTTTGTGTACATCAATCCCACAACAACACTCGTAAGCAATTTCCACAATAAACACACTCCTATGGTAATTGTTACGGCGTAGCTTCCATTAAAATTATCATTTTACTATGCGTCCTTTCGCCAATTGGGAGGCATGGACAATTCGTGGTTCAAATATGGAAGAAATCGCTTAACTGATCTATTAAAGACGATTGGCAACTCAGCTGATTTAATTAAAGATATCGAGAAGGAAATTGATAATAGAAAGTGTATTGCAGAAAATATTAATTATGTCGGAATATTTTAATTTCGTATGTGTGGTATTAAGACGTACGTACAACATTAGTTTGGATTTGGATATTGAAAGAACCTTTTAGTAAATTCTTCATTGCGTGTAGGCAAATGGGGGAATTCCTTTTCCCTCTCAAAGGCACTATTTTCCTGTTGGTAATCAAATTGAAAAAGCATATGCGAAATCTCTACTATATCAGCATCGATAAAAGAATTGCAGGCCTTTATATAATCTTCTACTCCCAATATATCAGATATCCTGTTACTATGCCTTTGTAAGATATTATTACTATGAATTCGTCTTGTTGATATCAATTTCACATATTTTGCCTTATCATTTCCAATGGTCACTCCTGAATAAGGTTGACCATCAGGATCTTTGTTTTGTATTTTAAGGTTTAATGCTTCATTTATTTCTTCTGGAGCGACTTCCACGAAAATTTTTCCTAGTGGGGAAATAACAAAGACTTCGTCAGAATTAGCTACTAAAATATTTTTAAATCCAAGATGCCCATTACCTTTAAAATTTTCATTCCCGAGATTCACATCACCTCTGGCAAGTGGTATTGGACAAACAGGAGGAGTACGACGCAACCTGATCCAATTTCCGGTTATTAAACCAATAAAGACTGGATCTTCATTATTATCTACTGCAGAAGCTCTTAAACTCTTTAGTGCTTCCTCGGTCTTCTCACCTATTACGGCTGAGTATATAGGTAGTGGCATGCCTGGGAGTAGATGACATTGAATCGCTAGATCAGAATAACGATTATTTGGGTTTATACGACCAGTTTCTATTAAGGTTTCTAGGCCTGAGAGATTATTTGTTACTATCGTCAACTTATTTAGCCATGTTTCACCATTTTGCTTTATTTTAACTGTTAGCTTGCCCAAATACTCAAAAAATGAAAATAACGTAGTTCCTGAATCTATAACTAAAAAGACTTTCTTTCCATTCTTTTCAATTTGATTCTTGCATCGGTCAAGAAGAAGTGGTGTGAATTCACGTGCAATATGCTCCTTTTCCTCTCGAAAATGATTTAATCGGTCAGCAAATAATGACTGCCCCCTCATACCAAGTTTTGCACGTTCTAAGGCTTCTATAGCCCAATTGTTATCTTTTAGCAGCTTATTGGATACTTTTTCTGCAATATTATTTGAAATTTGTTTTAAATCTTCCTGCTGTTGCTTATCAAATTTTCGTTGTTCTTCACGCTCGTTTAGCTCTTCTTGGTGTAATTTTTCTCGAAAGGCTTGCTCAGCCTCATGGATTACCCTTCTTGAATTTTGTTCTTCCTTTTGCATTTCCCTTTTTACGCTTAAATCATAAGTTAAAATGATTAACCCCAAATAACCTAATATGAGTGTATTAAAATTGCCAAGCAACGCTTTACCAAAAATTTCATTTGAAAAGCCAAGATAAGCTACTGTTATTCCAATTAATATAAGAAGAATAAAAAAGACAAAAGAGAAATCAGAAACGGAAAATCGTTTATTATTAACAATGATCATCCTCCTCGTATTAATTTGTTTGTAGCTTTCGATGAATAATGATTATTTCCTTCTGCTCGACAGGATTAATGGTTTTGCGACTATTTGGACAAACTCCCTACGTTCGATGTAATACTCAATCGTTGACAAGGACGCTAACCTGTCATGGAGTTATGCATCCTAACGTCCAATAAAAACGTCCGGAAACCGCATGAGCGTGGAGGAGACAAGGTAGAATACTTAAGAAAGAGAGATAGTAGGGGAGAAAAAGTCAATAAAATAGATCGTCGGTTTAAGCCCAAAAAACAAAAAGATGCTTGGTAAACCCCCTAATAATCTGGTCCTAGAACGTAATAAATCTTTGTGGCGAGCCATTTTTTGTAGGATACATTGTATACAATGTTCCGATCGTCAGTTGTGGCAACGACTGCCGATCACCATCTTAACGTTAGGGGGCGATCGTGTTAAAGGAGGATATACAGTTTAAAGTCAAACTGCTGGAGCAGCTAAATTTAAATCTTGATTTTTTGCGCGAAAACCCTAAAGGAGAGCAAATCGAGCAACTCAGAGAGCGCTTAGCCTTAATTGATCAATGCCTTGATCAGGCTTTATTACTAATTTCCATTGAGGATTTAGAAGATCCTCGATTAATTAAACAACTAGGACATTAGGTATTTCAACTCTTCACCCCTCAATCGACGGTTATTTTTATGCCCAAGAAGCTAAGCCTGAAAAGCTGAGAGGTGACAGCGAAGTAAGGCAACCATAGTGTGATGAAATTTTGACACGCCAGATCATTAATAACTCAATTCTAAGCTTTCCTTAGTATCTTTCAAGTGCTCGACTCCTTTATGTAAATTAATTACCATTAGTGTTTCCCAATATAAAGAAATGATATGAGATTTTTATATTTAGCGGCATTCGTTAGAGTATTATTGTTGCAGGAGTGCGAGCTTTTTTATTTGGCCTAAGATTCTAAGAGGTAAAAATTACCACATTACTATTATACACAAATATGTAAATGTGTAGTATAATATGTCGAAAGACGTTTTTAGTCTTTTTCATGTGGTGAAACTTTTTGTCCTTCCGTTTTATGGCCGGGAGGACGCTTTTTTGTGAAAGTTTTGTCCCATTTGGGCATCTTATTTCACATGGGGCATTGTGCAAAAGACCTCCGGACGCGGAGGTCTCTTTATAGTCTTTCTAAGAGGCGGGCAGTTTTAGCAGTTTACCAATAGACAAGTGGTTTTTGTATAAGATGTCATAAGTTGTATTATCCCCAGAGTAACTTCGGAGTACTCACAGAAATCATAGTGCCAAAGACTGGGAGTTATAACGAATAACCCATAATGTAGTAAAGCGCCTAAAGAGGCGCTTTACTACATTATGGGATAGGGTGATGATTAACCCTCGTTCCTCGATCCTTCAAGATGGTTTCTCATAAGAATTCTTGCTTGTTCCGCGTTGTGACTCACAATAGCGTCATATATGGCGATATGCTCTTGAATCGTGCATAGTCCCCCGATATCATGACTAAAACGGAGCGGTCCAGCTTTCTTAATGAGTTCTAAAATATGAACTACAAACGTTTGCAATAGTCGATTCATCATCGAATTATGAGAAGCTTGGGTAACCAGAAAGTGAAACTGCATATCCGCTTTAGCATAAGCGTCTAGGTCTTCTAATGATGACTGCATATCACGAAGGGCCTGGGAAATTCGCTGCAAATCTTTCTCTGAGGCTCTTAACGCTGCTAAGCCTGCACATTCGACTTCAAGGGTAATCCGAGTTTCCCAAAGTTCCTCTATTCGTGTCGGCTCGACCGATAAAGCTAACGCCAAAGGGTTAATTACCTCATTTAACTGAGCATTACGGATGAAAGTACCGTCTCC
>Ga0209639_1003202_pt1 | contig 11286 bp, 8 predicted proteins | sample EPASupsiteHSE605_FD_187268 | JGI IMG/M metagenome (GOLD analysis project Ga0209639, IMG submission 187268) | Bioremediated contaminated groundwater from EPA Superfund site, New Mexico - Sample HSE6-05 (SPAdes) (version 2) | ecosystem: Environmental > Aquatic > Deep subsurface > Groundwater >...
GAACTCGCCCAGGAGCCGCCCGGGGGAAGCAGTACTCCGGGCCGGGCGCGCCGTTATCGCGTGAAGTGGGTAAAGTTGCAGGACTTAAACGATTAGGAACGCTTTTCCTTGAAAAAGGAAATGTGGTCCGAATGTCGGTTAGCTCTAGGTGGCTTCGCCAAAAAGGGTGGTACCGCGGGAGAAACCTCTCGTCCCTGTTGGGATGAAGAGGATTTTTTTATTCAATTCCAAGACTCTCACTTCTATAAGTGGGAGTTCCACTTTCTTCTACAGTGGGGGGTGATTCCCCCACTGAACTCTCGATGTCCAGCTTTAGCTGGATGAGTTAACTTGTTATTTAAGCTTGCCAAAACACATGAAATATGCTGGAAACTTGAGGATTTGCACATTTTGTGATAGAATTTTGGTGCAAGGTGGGTTTTTGCCTGCTTTAATCCAATAGAGCGCACTTTTGCTATTAGGGGGATTTCCTATTAACGACAAATATAATTTTACAGAAGTTGAAGCTAAGTGGCAGACCCGCTGGGCAGAAGAGGGGACTTATGATATCCCTGATTACTCAGATCGTCCCAAATATTACTGCCTTGAGATGTTTCCGTACCCTTCCGGCAAACTACATATGGGTCACGTCAGAAACTACTCCATCGGCGATGTGGTAGCTCGCTTTAAAACGATGCAGGGTTTGCACGTCCTTCATCCCATGGGGTGGGACGCGTTCGGACTGCCGGCTGAAAATGCAGCAATCAAACACGGCGGCATCCATCCGGCCGACTGGACCTTTGATAACATCGACAGCATGCGGGTCCAGCTTAAGCAGATGGGGATCAGTTACGACTGGAATAGAGAAATTGCAACTTGCCACCCAGGGTATTATAAGTGGACCCAGTGGCTTTTTCTCCAGCTATTTAACAACAGGTTGGCTTATAAAAAGGAGGCGGCCGTAAACTGGTGTCCAGCCTGTGCCACAGTGTTGGCTAACGAACAGGTCAAGGACGGGGGCTGCGAGCGCTGCAACACTCCGGTGGAAAAAAAGGAACTGGCGCAGTGGTTTTTTAAGATTACCGACTATGCTGAGCGCCTGCTGCAAGACCTGGAACTTCTGCCGGGCTGGCCTGATAAGGTCAAGACCATGCAGGAGCACTGGATCGGCCGCAGCGAGGGCGCTGAGATAGATTTTAAAATCGATGGCCGGGATGAGTCAATCACGGTTTATACCACACGACCGGATACCCTTTTGGGGGTAACCTACATGGTTTTAGCGCCGGAACACCCGCTGGTGGAAAAACTAATAGCAGGTACAAAGCGGGAAGCGGAAATTAAAGAGTTTATTCGCAAGGTGCGGAACTTGAGCGAGATCGACCGTACTTCCAATGAGGTAGAGAAGGTTGGTTTACCGACCGGGTCGTATTGTATCAACCCTCTTAGTGGGGAGAAGGTTCCGGTGCTCATTGCCAACTACGTCTTGCTGGAATACGGCACCGGTTGCGTCATGGGTGTGCCGGCCCACGATCAGCGTGACTTTGAATTTGCCCGCAAGTACAATTATCCCATCCGTGTGGTAATCCAGCCGGATGGGGTTGAACTGGACCCGGCGACCATGGAATTCGCTTACGATGAAGAAGGCCTGCTGGTCAACTCCGGTCGCTTTAACGGCTTACCCAATACTCGCGCCATGAAAGAAATCACCAGCGAACTTGAGGGGATGGGTAGGGGCAGGTTCCGGGTCAATTACCGTTTGAGAGACTGGCTGATATCCCGCCAGCGTTACTGGGGCGCGCCCATTCCGATCATTTACTGTGACCGGTGCGGGGCTGTTCCGGTACCCGAAACGGAACTGCCGGTGCTGTTGCCCATGGATGTAGAGTTTAGACCCACCGGAAGGTCGCCACTGGCTGACTGCCCGGACTTCGTCAACACCACTTGCCCTTCGTGCGGCGGGCCGGCCACCAGAGAAACTGATACCATGGACACCTTCATGTGCTCCTCGTGGTACTACTACCGTTATACCAGCCCAAGAGACAGTGACGGGCCCTGGGACAAAGCCAAGGTGGACTACTGGTTGCCCGTAGACCAGTATATCGGCGGGGTAGAACACGCTATCCTGCACCTTTTATACTCGCGTTTCTTTACCAAGGTGTTATACGACTTGAAGCTAGTCAGCAACCAGGAGCCGTTTAAGAACCTGCTTACTCAGGGCATGGTCTTAAAGGACGGGACAAAGATGTCCAAGTCCAAGGGCAACGTGGTGAGCCCGGAGGATATTGTGGCCCGTTACGGCGCCGATACCGCCAGGCTATTCATCCTCTTCGCAGCGCCCCCGGAGCGCGATTTGGAGTGGAGTGACCAGGGGGTGGAGGGCTGCTTCCGCTTCCTCAAAAGAGTCTGGCGTCTGGTAGCACAGCTGGTTGATACTCTAGAAGCCGCGCCGGAACGGCCAGACAGTGGACTCGTCGGCTTAAACCGGGCGATGCACAGAGTTACTCACGCCACCATCAAGAAAGTTACAGAAGACATAGGCGCCAGGTTTAATTTTAATACGGCTGTCAGCTCTGTCATGGAGATGGTCAACGCTCTTTATCAATACAAGGAGCTACCCGAAACTGACCGTAACCCGGCAGTAATAAGAGAGGCAGTGGAAAGCCTGCTGCTCCTGCTGGCGCCGTTTGCCCCGCATATAACCGAAGAGCTGTGGAAAGAAACCGGTCACACCGGCAGCATCCACCAACAGACCTGGCCTTCCTTCGACCAGTCGGCGTTATTGGAGGATGAAGTCACCATTGTAATACAGATCAACGGCAAAGTCCGTGAGCGTATGCTGGTACCTGCTGGGTTTAGCGCGGCCCAGCTGCAGGAAAAAGTAATACAAAATCCAAGGGTACTGAAGTTGACAGAGGGTAAGCAAATCGTTAAAATCATCCCTGTACCCGGCAAACTGGTCAACATTGTTGTGAAGTAAGCTGTAGTTATAGTGGGCTTTCAGCCATTATTACAAGTAGGGTTTGCCAAAATCGGCAAACCCTACTTAACTTATTGCAAACTATCCTGAAAATACAACGCTACCAATGCTCGTGAATTAGAGCAAATCCAGTGTTGACGCGCCTTTGGACGATTAAAACCATATAGGTATCGCTGAATTTTCATCATACGTGGCGCCGCGATAGCGGCGTGTGGAACTATCCTGAAAATAGGCTTCAAGTAATGTCATCCTGAGCGATAGCGAAGGATCTAGCTCCTTCGCTATCGCTCAGGATGACATAGAAGTACCAGTAGTTTTCATAACATGACATAAAAAAGCCTGAAAACAAATGTTATCTAAGTTATTTGCAGCATATACCTACGCCCTACGACTTACGCCATACGCCCATAATTTTATTGAGCCATTGGCAGCAGCACTACAACCGTGGTTCCTTTGCCCGGCTCGCTCTGTATTTCGATACGGCCTCCATGGTTATCAATAATTTTTTTGCTTGTGAACATACCCAGACCAGTGCCGCTTTCCTTGGTGGTGAAAAACGGGTTGAACATATTTGCTATAGTATCCTCATCGATACCCACTCCTGTATCACTGAAAGAAACTCGCGCAAATCCTTCAAGTTCGTTCCATGAAGTTTGCACGAAAATCTTTCCACCTTCGGAGATGGCATCAAAAGCATTTTTTATAATATTTATAAAAACTTGTTTTAATTGTTCACAGTCTACAACTATATTTGGCATATCAACATTAAGGTCTACTTCGATGTCAAGTTTGCGGGATAGCGCTTCACTTTCCACAAGCATAATCACATCTTTGATTGTTTCAATGATGGAACAGCTGGTACGCCTGGAAAAACCGGGCTTGGCAAACTGCAAGAACTCAGTAATAAGCCTGTTGGCATGATTCAGTTCGGCTAGCATAATTGGTATATACTCTTCCTTCGGGTGTCCCTCTAAACACTTCTGCAATAATTGCAAAAAGCAACCAACTGCTGTGAGCGGGTTTCTTATTTCGTGCACCATTCCGGCGGCTATCTGTCCTAAAATGGCTAGCTTTTCCGCTTTGACAACCGCCTTTTCCATCTCTTGCTGACGTGCTGACGGTGAAAATACGGCCATAGCGCCCACCGTTATACCAGTCCTATTCCTGACTGGGTACGTGTTTACCAGGCAGGCTACAGAACATGATATTGTAACCACAGCTTGGGGTTTAACGTTTTGATACTCTTTACCTGTAGCAAGTGTTTGCAGCAATATGTTAAAGTCGGGTCCCCGATCGTCTAAAATGTCCAGCAACGGTTGGCCCAAGACCTTTTCGCTCTTAATTCCGAAAAACTTTGACATGGTTTTGTTGAAGATACGAATCTTCCTATGCCGGTTGATCACTAGTAAGCCTACAGGCAGGTGATCTAAAGCCAGGCGGGACCATTCTTCAGCTAATTCCACCAAAGTGAGAGCACCTCCCCGTACAAAAACACCGTAAGCTAACGCAAATGTGGTTCGATGTGATTTTTTTCGCATTGTTCCTGGAAATAGCCGCTAACTAGATCGCTATTTCTCAGGTGGTAAATATTGATCCTTTTTGTGCCGCCTATTTCCAGGATGCCAATAGCACAAAGGGTATTAAGAGCCAGCTCAACCGGATGTTGAGCGCGGTGCAAACGGAGAGCCAAACCCTCAACGGTATCTCGCGTATGTGGATTGGCCTGAAAAAAGGCCAATAAATCGATTGTGATGATACTTTGAAGAACTTGGTCCAACTCTTCAGTCAATCCTCCAGTCACGGGGCTCCTCCTTCCTCAGTAGGTTCTTCGGAACGGGCATGGCGAGGAACTCGCAGTAATTCCCACCCATTGACTGGCAGTTCATCTCCTCACAGATGACTTCTTCTTCGAGCACTACGCTGACAAAAGCTGCAAATAGCCCCCTGAGAAAGTCACAATTCACCTGTGGTGTACGGTAAAGGGGCCCGTACTCTTCTACAATGGCCGCCTGGAAAGAATCGTAACACCTTAACCTGGCCCTGCCTTGGGACGGGTTAAACGAAACCAGTTCTACATTACCCAACCCTATATTTTTTATTTCATTTAAGAGAACGTGAAAACACTCTTCTGTGTCGGGGTATATACTCCTGGCTCTAATTGCAAGGGTAGACCCCGACCGGTACCCGGCGTCATAAAGCACGTGCCTTAACGTGTGAGGGGAGTGCTCTTTAATCGACATCAACAAGGAGGCAAAAGTCTGCTGTGAGAGAAGAAGCGCTCTCCGGCCGGCTATTTTCAGCATATGTCCTTCGCGGTTAACAATTTCATCTTTAGGTTTGCTTGCAGGGGAAAGCTTCACGTGGCAGACTCCACACTGATCTGTTTCCACCGATGCAGAGTAACTTTCACCAAGTACCTTTTGTAAAACTGCCTGAAAAGTACCGACACGCGCGCAGTAAAAAAGAAGTCCTTCCACCGGGGCACGCAAGCAATACTGCCGGTAATTACATTTATCACGCTCGACACGTACCAACAAGTCATTCCCCGAAGCTTCCATTTGATAGTCCTTACTAACCAAAAAACCCTTGCTCTCCAAAAAATCAAGAAAAGTCACACAAACATCTGCAGGCTTCTTTGAGGTAAATTGAAGCTCGTCCGTGTACTCTTCGAGGATATATCGTGCTGGTCCCATCATAATCTGCTCTACCCAATAGCGGTTGCTGAAGGGAACATTTTTAAGCGTCTTACATATGCTCATATATAAATAGTTGATTATTTCCTTGGAAATTTCGTTACCCTTCATTCGCTCACCCCCATATCAGCGGAAACAAGAATACCGTATACAGGACTTATCGTAAACATGTGGCGGGAGGATACAAATTGCTGGCTTTTCACCTTGCCAATTTGCAATAAACGCACGGAATTGTGTCTGGAACCACTAAAACTCATCTTAAGCATAAAATTATAGAGGTGGCCGGTGATGGTCACCAACCTGGGCTCCAGGACCCCGCTCACAAATATATCCATTGCCAGTATCCCTTTTTTCCTGAGCTGTTTGATCCTGGCCCGGTGGAAATCTAAAATATCGGGGGTATCTATGGAAGTGAAAAGGGTGCTCAAACTGTCTACCACCAACCTCACCCTGCGCCCGTTGTTGCTACGCAGTACTTCCGTTTCCAGGGCAAAATACTTATCCAGGTTGCGAAGATCAGAAAGGGCGTATTTTTCCAGGCTTTCTCCTTCTTCATAGGCATCGACAAAAATTAACCTACCTGTTTCTTCATAGGCGGTGATCCCGACTTTGAAGTTCAATAAATGCTCGCGCATCGCCATAGGAGGTTCATCACAGGCTACATAGACGCAAGTATCACCGCAGCGTAAACCCTCCTTAATAAATTCTCCGGCCAGCACGGTTTTACCTATACCCGAATCGCCCTCCACCATGATCTGAGAACCATACAACAGCCCTTTCTCAAGGTTACGGTCCAAACCTTCCACACCAAAATAGGCTCTATTCATCTCAACTATCCTCCTAGCCGGGGGAATACCTGTATACCCGAAGAGTTAATTTCAAGCAGGTGGTTGCCCATGGCATGGTTGACTCCCCGCATTTTATATAGCTCCAACTGCCTAACCCGGCGATTTTGCGCCAGATTTGACTTGAGCAAGATGGTTCCCTGGACTACCGAATGAATTACTTCTATTTTCCCATTGTCCGCCAGTTCCCAGTCCGGGCTGATTAATAAAGTGGTACAGTTAAGGCTGTTTAAATAGGTAACCAGGCTGTAGAATTTTTCATGAAGAACAGCTGCGTTGTCAATACGCGAAAGGAACACATAAATGGAGTCAATAACCAGCCGGCGGGCCCCAAAGGTTTTTGCCACCTCGCCCAACTTGATGATGGTTTCATCTATTTCCATCTTGGAAAGAGGCATATACAAAACTTTTAGCTGTTCTTGTTTTTGAAGGTCAAATATATCCCAGTTAAAATGCCGGGCATTAGCCATTAATTGCTGCGGGGTTTCTTCGAGAGTCAGAAATAACCCTTTATCTCCGTAATCCTGAGCGCCCTTAACCAGATACTGCATACCCAATGCTGTTTTACCAGTTCCGGAACTGCCGGCAACAGCTACGCTTATACCCCTGGGCAACCCACCCTGCAATAAATCGTCAAGCCCCGGTACTCCGGTATGCAAAAGTCCATTTTCCTGCTGTTCCACGACGTCGACATCCACTGAGCCGATCAAAGGAAAAACCTTAATCCCTTCGTTAGTAATGCGAAAGGTCTGTTTCCCTGGAACATGTTCCTGGCCCCGGGTTTTAGTAATTTCCAGCACCCGGTGGCGGTGCAGACCAGGCCGTTCCCTGTTTTCCAGATGGATTACCGCGTCAACTACATATTCTTCGAAAGCGTAATCCCGAATTCCATCGCTCTCCCGCTCCTTGACCAAAAAGGCGGTCAGGCCCAAACGGCGTAGTCCGTTACAAAAACTATAAACTGTTCTACGGAGGGCAAGCGGATCATTAATTACATTATGAAAATGACTAATACTATCTACCAGTATTCGCTTGGCGCCAACCTCTCGAACCACAGCTTCTATAAGGTTAACCTCCGGGTCTACTAGAACTTCCGGAGATGTACATAGAATTCGCAGTTTGTTTGACTCTTCCAGAGCACGCAGATCCCAGCCGAAGTTAAGAGCATCACGATATATTGATTCAGGTAATTCCTCGCAGGTAACAATTACCCCGTGCTCATTAAATTCGGTAATCCCGCGGTAGATAAACTCTATGCCAAAAGTGGTTTTACCCGCACCGGGGACCCCTTCCAGCAAAACAGTGTTGCCGCGCACAGTTCCGCCATACAACAACTCATCAAAGCCCTTTATTCCGGTAGGTGTTTTTTCCAAAAGGTATCCTCCTTTCTTTGATAAACCTAGGGTGACCAATATATTTTCGACGTTAAATTGAATTTCCCTTGTTAAAAACGGTGCAATTTATCATAATATGAAAATTTTAGTCCTAATGGTTATACCGGGTAATTAACATGATAAAGAAAACCCGCTACTCTTATGAGTAGCGGGTTTCAGGCGCCAGGTCGTACCTCTGTATTTTTCGATAGATGGTTGCCCTGCTGATCCCAAGGACCCTGGCGGCCCTGGTTTTTCCTTCATCAGACCAGCCAAAGCGGTCCAGGGCAGCTATAATAGCCTCTTTTTCTAACCGAGCCAGGGGCATAAGCTTACCGTCACCGGTAATGCCGATTGGTGTTCCTTTCTTGACCGACTCGCGCAGGGTCTGAGGCAGGCTCTCCAGGGAGATTAAGTCGTTTTCCTCCAGATTGATGGCGTATTCCACGGCGTAGACCAACTCCCGCACATTGCCTGGCCAGTAATATTTTATACAGGAGTTCAGCGCCTCGTCGGCAAAGCCCTTGATGTCTTTACCCAATAGCTTACTGAAGCGTTTCATATAGAAGTCCAAAAGGATTGGGATATCTTCCTGCCGTACCCGCAGCGGGGGTATCACCAGGGGAATCACGCTCAGCAAGTAGTATAGATCGTCCCGGAATATATTCTTCCTTACCAACTCTCGCAGGTCGGTGTTGGTCGCGGCGATGACCCTGACATCTACCGGGATTACCCGCGTGCCGCCAACCCGTTCAATCCCTTTTTCCTTGAGGGTCTTTAAAAGCTTTGTTTGCAGATATAGGGACATGTTGCCGATTTCTTCCAGAAAAATTGTGCCCCCGTTGGCTAACTCGAATTTACCCTGTTTACCGCCGCGCCGGGCCCCGCTGAAGGCGCCCTCATTGTACCCAAAAAGCTCAATTTCCAGGAGATTCTCCGGTATAGCAGCGCAGTTAATGGAAACAAAAGGCCTGTGTCCGTGCGGCCCAGCCGCGTGAATAGCCCTGGCAAAAATTTCTTTGCCGGTGCCGCTTTCCCCCACAATTAAAACGGTCGAGTTACTGGCGGCAATTTTCTGGGCCTTGGCTTTAATCTCCAGCATCGGCCGGCTGATCCCCACGATGTCATCAAAAACAATCATTTCCTGGTTGCTCATGATTTCGTAGGCGAGCTTTTGAGTTTCTTTAAAGTCCCGGAAGGTACCTACAACGCCTACAACCTGCCCGTTGGCAAGCTTGATTGGCTTGAGTGTGCTGAGTAGATGGAGCTTGCGCCCTTCATAAGCTATGAAAACCTCAAGAGAGTTGAAACCCTTACCGTCTTTTAGTACCTCCCAGAAGGGCAGGGTGGGTAAAATTTGCTTGGAATCTTTATCGAGAATTTGTTTCTTTCTGGTGCCAAAGACTCGCTCTGCCGAACGATTGAAATGGGTAATATAACCTTCGCTGTTGACGGCTATGACGCATTCGTCAACAGAGTCGACAACAGCCTCAAGCCGGTTTGACATGACCATCCGTTCAGTTAAAATCTCGCTCTCCAGGGCTTTGCTGCTGATCAGGTCCGCCATCCGGCCAATGAATTCGATTAGAGAAGCTGTGTTGGTCCCAAGTGTTTCCTTTTGCTCATCGTTAAAGGCAATCAAACTAATGGTCCCGATAGTTTCCGGCCCAGCGGTAATAGGATAAACGATAGAGGCCTTGTAAAAGCACTGTCCGGTCAGGGGGCAGGACAGGCAGATTTCATGAAAGCCGGCCTCATTGATGAAAATGTGGTTGCCGGTTTGCAGGACGTGTTTATTAACCAGGCCGCGCAATAGCCTGGTACCGACATCGTTACGGACAATGCCGGTACCGGCAACGCGAACCAACTCTGTATCGATAATTTCCACGTCAATTTTTAGCACCGTGGCAATTGCCTCGGCTATTTTCTGGCCACTATCACTGACCTGGGCGAGTCTTGACATTGATTAGTACTCCTGCGAAATATTTTTCAGATAGTTTCACACGCCGCTATCACGGCAGCACGTAGGATGAAAAAACCAGCGATGTGGGTGCGATTTCAATCGCACAAAACTGCGGAGCAGTTTAAGGGGTTTCTACTAATGCTTGAATATACTACATTTCAATGGGGTCTGTGCGAATAAATTCGCACCCACATTCTTGGGGTATCGCTATGTATGATGAACAGTTATTTTCAGTGTAGTTAGTAATATTATTCTTCTGCTTTCAAATTTATCCTGCCGGTGTTGAACCGAAAATTCAAGCATAACTATATCGCAATATAATATGAAAGCGCCTGCAACCCCCAAGACGGGTGTTTTAGACGCTAAAAAAGCAACAACCCAAACTACTCTAACATAAAAGGGATTTACCCCGACCCCAAAGAAATACAGAATAAACTACGCCCTACGCCTTACGACCAAATTGCTAGGCTGCTGCCTGGTCTGCGCTTTTCCAGCCAAGTTCCAGGGCTTTTTTGTTTAAAGCTTCAGAGCCCGGTGGTATCCGGGACAGCAGAGCCAACTGTAGTGATTCCTTGGAAACAATACCTGTTATTGCGGCTAGGGCGCCCAGTGCAACCACATTAGCGAACATTTCTTTGCCAAGGTTTTCCTTGGCGATGCGGGTGTAAGGTACGGCGAAAATATTGGCTCCTTTTGGAAGCTGGCCTGGAATATGGGTGCTGTCGATGATCAGTGTTCCGTTTTCGCTAATGCTGCCCGCATATTTTTTGAGAGCTTCCCGGCTCATAACAAGCAGAATGTCGGGTCTGGTGACTTTGGGGTAATCTATTTCTCCGTCGCTGATAAGGACTTCTGCCTTACTGGCTCCACCGCGGGCTTCCGGCCCGTAAGACTGGGTCTGGACGGTGTTTTTACCGTCTCTGATCACTGCGTCGGCCAGGATCTGGCCAGCCAGAATCAACCCTTGACCACCTGTACCACTTAGTACAATTTCACTAGTTAACGCCACGATGTCGCTCCTCCTTGTTGTTATTTTGCTTCTCTTCTATGAAACGCTGGTAAATGCTAGTGAACTCGGGAGCATCTGATTTATGTAGTTCACCAATTGTAAACTTTCCTTCCATTTCTGCCGGCTCCAGCTTCCTGGCTCTTTCCAACGGGATGCCATGTTCTTTTTGCCAGAGCAGCATGTCATAACCATTGCCCATCTTATTGCGCCGGCCATAAGAGATCGGGCAGGCGGTAACTGCTTCAACGACGCTGAAGCCTTTATGGTCAGCACCTTGCCTGATTAGCTGAGTCAACATGTTGGCATGATAAGTGGTACCACGTGCCACGTAGGTGGCTCCCGCTGCCCGCGCCAGCTCCGGCAGGTCGAAGGGACGTTCAAACGTTCCCTGGGGGGCTGTCGTTGCCCTTGTGTTGAGCGGTGAAAGAGGAGAAGATTGCCCACCGG
>Ga0209639_1003203_pt1 | contig 11282 bp, 9 predicted proteins | sample EPASupsiteHSE605_FD_187268 | JGI IMG/M metagenome (GOLD analysis project Ga0209639, IMG submission 187268) | Bioremediated contaminated groundwater from EPA Superfund site, New Mexico - Sample HSE6-05 (SPAdes) (version 2) | ecosystem: Environmental > Aquatic > Deep subsurface > Groundwater >...
CGAGGGCCCGTTGGAGTTGGTTCTTGAACTGGCCGGCCACCGCATCCTTTTGGTGCACGGGCACGCGCATACGTCCAAGCACCGGTTTGATAAACTGGCGTCCCGAGCGTCGGAGCTCGGCGCCGATGCGGTTGTGTTTGGACACAGCCACATCGCCGGGTTTAACACGGAGGATGGCGTGCTGCTATTCAACCCGGGCAGCATCGCCAGGCCACGCGATCATGAACGGCCCAGCTACGGTATCCTGGAGATAGACGAGGAAGGGATTATGCCGGCCATTTACCGCATTTGACATAAAAAGATTAGTGATTGGGGTAAATTGACTTTGACGCGGGGCAGGTTTTTAGTTATAATGTTATATGCATCGATCAACAAGATGGATGTTTTACCAAGCGGGTGTAGCTCAATGGTAGAGCGTCGGCCTTCCAAGCCGATTACGAGGGTTCGATTCCCTTCACCCGCTCCATACATGTCCCAGTAGCTCAGCTGGATAGAGCAACGGACTTCTAATCCGTAGGTCGTAGGTTCGAATCCTACCTGGGATACCATGCAGTAATGACGCGGGTTTCAGGGATCGGGTCAGTCGTGTAAGAACGGCTAGTCCGTTGCTCCTGAGCGAACCTTAACGGATTCCTCCTTTGTACTACTCGTCAGGAAATATCGAGTAGCGAAGGGGGATTTTTATTTATGGCGAAAGGTAGAGTCCTGACGATCAAGAAGGTAGTTCCGGCATCATGGGAGGAAGCGTTACAGGGGTTCTTGTATTGGAAGCAAGCTCAAAATTTAGCTGAAAGAACAATCAGCGACTACCGGAATCACGTAAGGCAACTTTTTAAAAGACACCCTAAAGCGTTCGATCCTGAACAGCAGAAAACAGAAGTTTTCGAATACATGGCCCAGCCAGTCAAACCAGCTACATTTAATTTGCGTTTAATCTACCTAAAAGCGTTTTTTGACTGGTGTATCCAGGAGGGTATCTTTTTTGGAAATCCTTTAGACGGCTTTAAACGAAAAAAGGTGGAGGACCGAATCGTCAATATCGAGGAGGCTGTTTTAACCAAACTGCTTTCACTACCCAATCAGGAAACTTATGCAGGTTTGCGGGACTACGCCTTGCTGCTATTGACTTTGGATACCGGCATACGCCCCAAAGAAGCCTTTTCCTTGATGGTGGAAGACTTAAACTTCCGTTCTTTTGAGGTCTGTATTCGCTCCGAAATCGCCAAAACCAGGACGACTAGAACGCTGCCAATTTCACCTGTAACTGCAAAAGCAATATCGACGTTGATACAGGCCAGATACTCAGGCTGGAAAAAGAATACCCCTGTATTCTGCACATCGGAGGGAGGACGTTTAACAGTTTATCGATGGGGGGATCGCATGGAAGGATACAGCAATAAGCTAGGCGTATGGATACGCCCGTACGACCTACGCCATGCCTTCGCCCTTCAGTATTTACGGAACGGGGGTCATGCTTTAGCTCTCCAGCGGACCCTTGGCCACACGGACTTAACTATGACGAAGCGTTACGTAGCATTGACCGGACAGGATTTACACCAGCAGCATGTTATCGCCTCACCGTTAAACACTTTGCTCCCTCAAAAACAGAGGGTTCGAAAGGTAAATAAAAAGCAGTAAGCGGTAATACATTTTGACCGGGACTACCAATCAAAAGGTGCATATTGTCCTTATATATATACTTATAAGGATAACTTGCACCTTTTTTGTCACCAGAACAATACTTTTACAAAGGAAGAGTCACCACTTTTTGGCTTGTAGCTCCTAATTGTGATGAGCAATCTCTTCACGGTCATAATTTACATCTCTGTTGTTCCCATCAAATATTGGTCAAGTCGGTCATTTTTCCATTTTGATTTATCGTAATCTGGAGATATATCATTAATGAATTCAATAAGCATTTTAGCGTAATCCATGAATTTCTTTTGTGTATGATTGTCCACTGCTTCAATTTCCTTAAGCCTTAATCGTAAGGGACTATACTTTTCCACCAGTTCCCGCATGTCTCTAGAAAAATCCTTTATCAAGGTGATTGCTTCTATATTATTCTCAGCTTGATACTTAACAACCAATTTGCAACCGGGATTTTCCGCCAAAGAATTCATTACATTATTTTCCTTACCGCCATCTTCCTGGAAAATACCATGACGGAGTGGTTCAGTTGCAAGTTTACTTTCTCCTACTCTTTCGGCCTGTCTGCGTCTCTTTTCTGCTTCTTTTAAAGGCTTTGTAACCTCCCGGAGTTCTTTTACCGTCATTTGTTCAACAGTTTTAGTTTCGGCTATTGAGGGAATGAAGTAACTGTTTTCAAGGAATTGCTGGCGGTCAATACTTTCAGGTAACGCCAACATCTCAAAAATTTTACCTTTACCTATATTTTGCGACGTCGCAATATTTCCGAATTGTTCATAGGAAGCAATAAATCTACTAGCAGTTGATGGATGAAATTCAAGGCTTTTTTCTAACCAACTTCCGAAAGCACCATGAGGGATAGATTCCTTGACGAACTTTAGCCGTCTTCCAATCTCAAAAATGGAGGTCTCAATATTCTTCATAAATGAAACTATTTGGTCAGTAATTTCATCCAGACTGTCCGGTAGTTCCGATTCTTCCCACTGAATTATTTCTGCCATAATACATACCTCCTGGCTTTTATTCTCCCGGAAACCTTACTTTTTAATACTTGCCCTTTGCCTTATGTTTAACAGGCGGGGCAAGGTGCGGTACACAATCTCATTGACTTCGCGGAGGTTGCGACAGATTTTCGGGAAATTACGGGCTGGCTGTTAGCCAAAGGCCGATGCGTTCTTAAATTCTTCAACGGGTAAAGGATTAGAAAGCTCGTCGCTAGTCTTTATATTGTTATCTTTGTTATTAGTCTTTTTATTGTTAGTGTCGTGTTGACGCGACATATTTTTCTTAGATATGTCGCGTTGAGGCGACTTAATTGTGTTGTGTTTAGGCGACATATTCAGAGGCTCGACCTCCCCTCCGAAGATCGCCATCTGCGAGATCGGCAGTATCCGGTAAGTGTTGTTTCTCCGGTCAGTGTCCTCATCAGTAATAAGCTCGACTATCGGCTGGCCTCGGAATTCGAACGCCAGGAGACTCTTGATCCTCCTGTTGGCTGCTTGCCGACCGATTCCCAGAATTCGAGCGATCTTATCCTGTGGGGGAAAGCAGCGACCATTGTCCTTCATGTGAAACGCTAGGACGCAGAGCGTTTCCCAGCGTTCAGCCCCTAGCTCTCGGAGCAGTCCGCGTGTCATAGCTGCCATGTAAATCCTGATATATACGTCCACGGTCACACCCCCCACAGATGATTCGCACTTCTCACATAAAAATCGTCTGTCGAAATCGTACAGACCGAACAGCGTTTATATCCGTACTCACCCATTTTGAACGTCCTCCACTCTCCACAGTAGGGACACCAGAGATCGGCCTTTCGGGTCTTTTTCTTCGTTGGTTCCGGTAACGGAGCAGCAGCGTACTTCGGCATTGTCTCACCCCCTTTTCCCTGTGGCCCTTTAATAGCGTGGAAAATTGTTGGTTGTGACAACCCCGGAGAAAATAAAAAAACCGGAGGCGTATTTGAACGCTCCCGGGTTTTAAGCACTAATGCAAATATTTTTACCTTACTCAACTAATATGGATAATGATAAGTTAACAAATAATTATTGACTATGTTATATTCTTGTATCGTCTTGCTCTCATTTGAAAGGCATACTCTGTACCTTCCATTACATCACAAATTTCCTTTTTTATGTGTGGTTGTTCTACTGTTCCGCTATGTAAAGTCTGCAATTTATTGCTTTCCGAATTCATAGAAACAATATATTCTGAATCGCCATTTACAGGTATGTTAGCATTGTGTGTCACTACAATAATTTGACGGTGTTCTTTGGCTTTTTTTAATCGGTCAACGATTAACTCGTAAACAAGTTTGTTATCCAAATCATCTTCAGGTTGATCGAGTATTAATGGTGATTCACCATAAGACAAAATGAACGTCAAAATTGATGTTGTTTTTTGTCCGGCAGAAGCAGTTGAAAGGGGTCTGAAGCCTGTTGAGCCGGATTGCTTATATTGAACATCTATTTCATCTTCGGGAAGTAGAAATTCAATTTCATCGATCTGAGCATCTGATAACCTCTGGATCATATTTATAAAACGACCAGAGACTTCTGTTACAGTTTCATTATTGCGAATTTTAATAATAATTTCCCTGAATTTCTTTATATTTTGTTCAACATTACCTTCGAGAACGATTCTTGATAAAACATCAATATCGTTTTCATATCTCGTTTCCCTTTGGATTATACTTCTAAATTTATTAACAAAATCAGTTTTATTACGGAATGGCTTAAACAATATTTTTACTTTTTCATCTTTTAGCACATCTGATATAAATTCACTTCTCTTTCTGGTGATTTCCTTGCACGCATCAAGATGTTTTGTTTGTAGCAAATTTCGTTCTGCAATCAAACTTGACAATTGTTGCTCCACCAACTCTAAATCCGTAAGTTCTCTTTCCTTATCTGACTTCCGTTTGCTTAAACTTTCAAAGTTAGAGAAGTCTTCAATTCCCTGCTCTTCAAGCTGCAACTTATGCCTATTAAACTCCTCCGAATTATTTTTATAGGCCTTATTCCAAGAAGAATTTATAATTGATTTTTCAAAAGCCTCTCTAGCTTTGGCGGTGATTGTTTTTAATTTTTCAAGTTCCGCTTTTATATTCAATAAGATACTAACAGTTTCCCTTGAAAGTTGACTTAATTCAGAAAGATTATCGGGAGCAAATTCTAAATAATCAATATCATCCAAAGTAATATCATGAATTATGCTGTCAAATAAAGCCTCTCGTGCCTTTAGTTGTATTGAGAAATCTGACAAAGTCCTATGCTGAGTTTCGTATTGCTCTTTTGAGTGAATTAATTCTGTAATACCACTATTTTGAAGTAATTTAATGCTACTGTCTAGATCTTTTATTTCAGTTTGCACTTTGCCCTTTCCAATGATCTGTTGTTGGCTCGTCCTTATAATAGCCGATTTTTCTAAATATTCCAGCCTAATACCATCCCTTTGTGCCTCTAATGAATTTATTCCTACAATCGCTTTGTCAATTCGTTTACGCAGAGCATTTGTTTCTTGAGCCATTTCATAGATTTGCTTTTGTGAATAGTGTTCATATTCAAAGAAATCGATAAAGCCTTCATCTTCAATTGGCAACCAAGAGTTTGTTGTGGCATCTAATTTATGTATCTCTATTGTTTGGGATTGAGAATCCCTAATATCAGTTGATTTTATTTTATAAAGGAGATTGTTCCGGACAAATTCTACTTCAATAATACTATTTTCAGTCAAGACGCCTTTTTTTGTTACACTGTCTAGCCTTTTATAAAAATCTTCATGGTCTTTCAAAATATCGTCTAATTCTTTAATCTCTGCTGTTCGATTAAACACACCTCTAATAAACCTGATTAAGCTTGATTTACCACTACCTCTGCCACCTATAATTGTAGTGAGTTGTGGACTAAAATCGATTTTAAGCGGTTCAGCACCAGTGATTGAGGTATTTGTAGCGGTAACTGATTTTATCCAAAGTACTGGGGGGGCATATGGATTTTGGGTGCATACAAAAGAATTCCTTATACGAAAATCTGGCAACAGAAATGCTTGACGTAATCCCTCGAGTGTTGGCTTTTGATCCATTTTAATCCAAGTATATTGAACGCCAATGCCTGCCAGACCGTGCTTTGAGTCTTTAGGCCCGTTAGGGTTATCAGAAAATGTTAACAGTGATAAATGGCTTTTTAAAGCACTTTTAACTACCTTATTCCAAACCGTAATTGTTTCATCACCAATAGGGGGATTTGAATTATTATAATATTCATTTATAGTTGTTCTAAGAGTTGGAACATCTATAGCCTGAGAGTTCAAAAATTCGTTGTGAACGACCTGAACAGCGTTTATGCATTCCAACTGAAACAGTTTTTCGAGGTTTTGCGAGCTAACTGACCCCAAACCATTCAAATCATCAATATGGGCAGGTATTATTAATGCTCCTTTTGAATTTGCAATTTCAATAACCTCAAAGATACTTTGTGATGTGAAAGCATCCTTCTCACCAAATTTTTCTCGGGCTATTCCACATAATATTAGAAAGTCACCAATATCAACTGAAGATTTTGTAGTATCAAAAAGGATAAGCAAATGTATTTTACTTGTATCACAAGTGATTTCTACACCAGGAAAAATTACAAGATCAGTTTCTTGTGCTGCTATTTTTATATTATTTATGTTTTCTCCCGAGTTATGATCAGTTACTGCGATACAATGTAATCCTTGAGCGATAGCACGTTTTACCCATTCTTCGGATGTTACAGCTTGGTCTTGAAAACATTTGCTTTGTGTTGTATGTAGGTGAAGATCACATTTATACCACTTTGATCCAACATAATCCATCCTAAATCCCCCCAATAATTACCTTAACTCCATATATAACAATATTCAAACCCGATTTTAATTCCTATTCTAGGCATAGCAACCATCTCATTTATGTAAATTTAAATGATTTTTAAAAAAGATTTTAATTCAAAGAACGGTTTTTATATGTTTGCTTCTATGTAATAATTTCCATAGAAAATAAAGTAATCCTTCTTTATTTGTATTACGGGAATGAAAATATTCCAAATTATTGCACATAGAAAGAAATAACGACTTCATTTAACAAAAAATATTCGCCAGGAGTTACCCCGAGGAGCTTTTATTAGTTATTCAGTTAAATTAAAGTCCTGCGAACTCCTGGGTATATAGGTTCCCTATAATACCGATCCAGACGTGAGTATAATCTTTATTCAAAATATTAGCCCTATGACCCGGAGAATTCATAAAACCCCTTTCGGCAGTATCGGCAGTTGCGTATTCTGTAGCGATATTCTCCCTGCCAGTCTTATAAGTCACCCATTGAGCCTTCATTAAGTTCCACGGAGTCGTCCCGTCTGGAGCTGTATGGGCGAAATACCCTTTATCCATCATATCCTGGACTTGATGCGAGTAGCCCGAACGGCTCCGAAGTTTTACCAAAAAATATTTTCACATAAGGCTTGTTATCCGTTATCTGAGCTAAGCTATTAGTTGAGTAGAGTAATTCTCCGTATAATCCCGGCAAGCTGGTCATTTTATAGGCCAAGTGCTGCCGGGTTTTTATTTTGCAGCCAGTATTACAGCATAACGGGCAAAGGGGGTTGAGGAATGGAGCATAAAAAGTTGAACGGCGAACTGGTTCGCATGATTCGCCAGTCCCGGAGGCTAAAACAGGTCGAGTTTGCCGCCAAAGTTGGGATCACGCAAGCAATGCTTTCTTACATCGAGAACGGACTACGGGGATTAAACGAAGTAAATGAAGGGCGTATTCGCCATGAGTTCAGCATTGACGAGAAGGCCATTGATTGTCTAATCACTGCCTTTTACATTGCCAAGGGAGAGAACCGGGACTAGCGTTAAACCCAAGGGAACTGAGATTAAGTCGAGCCGAGAAACATGATACAGGAGGTGGGAACATATGTTCCATGAACGCATCACTCATTTTCACGAAACCCGCGAGAGATTCGTTGCCAAAATTAAAGAACTGGAAAACGATAAGGCCGACCTGGTGGCCAAAATCGTCAAGGCCAGGGAAATGTACGAAATTGCCCTTATTGACGACGTCGATGAAGGTAGCCGTAAAACCCAGGCTGAGTTATCGAAGTACCTTCGCCAAGCCGAAGACCTCGAAAAGCAGGTACGTGACATTACGAAACGGATAGCCCACGTCGAACAATTGAAAAATGAAAAGCTCCTGAAATTATTGCCGGGGCTGCATCAAGCCCGTAATACAGCGATAGAACAGCAACGGGGAAAAGTTCTCGACTGTGAAAAAGGGGCTTTGGAGATAAAGGCCAAGACCATCCTATATTTTCGCGACCTGAATAAGCCAATCCAGGAGGCTGCCCGTGTGGATATGGAATTTAAGACTGCCTGCCATCTCGCTGGAGATCACACGTACGACCGCGACTGGCTCCATATGCCCACCCTAAATTTAACGTCAACGTATACGGGCCGGTACGCTCCCCTTGCCGCTCTACCGCAGGACTTAACTGAGGCATATAACCTTGGTAAGATTCCTGCATTCGTACGACTCTACGAGCTGACCGGGGAAATTCTACCAGAAGATAAAGCAGCTGAAAAGCTGGCTCAATTGAAAAGGGAGGCCGAAAGTAATGGTAAAGCGTAACCCTGAAAAAGCTGAAAATCTAAGCCGTGAACAACAACTTGAGTTGACGATCAAAAAAATGGAGGCTAATCCTCAGTCTGCTTACGAGTGGCTCTCCATTGGCTATGCGAAAAACTTCCTTGAGGATATGAGAGAGGAGTTACGGAAAGAAAGGGAAGAACGTGAGGCCATCCGACTGCTGGAGGATGAAATTTATGCCGATACTCCACAAGGGCTGTTTCGGAAAGCGTACAGCCAAGACAACGAATAGAGGCCGGGGAGGCATCTGCCTCTCCAGTCTTTTTTTGGCTGTTGTTATACGGTAAAAGTAGGTCGCGTTGAGGCGACACATTTATGTAGTGTCGAGGCGACATGTCTTTATTCGTTTAGGCCTGTTAAATGCGAAGTTAACACGTGCCTACTGACTTTCGCCCCCACATTAATCCCGGCGACCCTTCGGCGGCTTTCGTAAATTTCGCCCTCGGATCGAACCTGTATTTATCACTGGACTTCCGGTATTCCGCACTAGGGTTCCGCTATACGCTCTCCTCTTTATGTTGCGTTAGCGTAACACATTATTCAATATGTTACAGTAGCGTAACAAATAGACCGGGGCCATGATATATAAGTGTCTGCTTACCCAGACACTTCAAGAGGCTATACTTCTGGTCTTTACCCCGTGGGCGAAGCCCACCCTCCCGAAGGGAGGTCTCTTCACTCTATTTCCTGGATAACGGTTACAGTGGCTATGGGTCTGGGCGATATACGTTACTATAGTATAGGTGCGGGGGGTATTACCCCCTGCCTTACAATATTTAATTCGATGATAATCAGTATTTTGTTACACGCATTTCAATAGAAATTTAAAATTATTTTCTGAAGAGAGGTGGTCATTTTGGGGGCTACCGGTACGGCAAAGATTCTTGTCCCGTCAGAGGGCAAACACATGGTAATTATCCGTCTTGATAGGGAGAGCGAAGAATACCAGAAATTTTGGGAAGACGTTGAAAAGGCAGAAAGAAGTGAGGAGCTTAGTAACTGGCTTGAGGCCAAAGAGCGAAGGCTCAGGACAACCCGTTCAGCTAAGAAGGTTGGGGTTATTCTCGCTTTTGAGGTTGTTTGGGAGGATTGCGATTATAGTGGAGATTATTACCGTTTCTATCACAGACTTAAACCATGTGTTGATTACTGGGTCAACCGTTATGTCCGCAGTTGGTCTAGATGGCGTTTATCCTATCCAGACTTTGAGAGCATCTTTTGGGAGGAAGCATGGAAAGTAGCAAACGATTATTATTTCTGGGACTCGGATTTTTATCTTTACGAAACCCTTGAGCTTTGTTTTAAACGGAGGGGCATTGAAATCGTCAGAAAGGCCACCAAGACAAAGCAAGGAAGGTTTGAACACGGAGCCGAGCGATTACCTGAAGGTTTTGAGAACAGACACCCCGGCAGTGAAAATACCGAGAAAGCTGTAATCAATCAATTGCTTGTTGCCAAGATGATGACCGATCCATCCCTGACCGGCGAGGAGCAAGAGTTTCTGTGTGTCCTCTCTGAAAACCCGGACGCTAAGGACGATGAGATGGCCGAAATTATGGGGCTTAGCTACAGACAGAAAGCATGGCGGTTAAGAAAGTCCATCAGAAAAAAGCTGGCGAAATACCGAGAAGATGCGTTGGCTTACGATGTAGACGCTTACAAATGGCAGCCCCAGTATAAAAAGAAACGTCTGTTTGACAACTGGGAAAAGGATATTAGCATCGAGGAAGAAAACTATGGACGACCGGAATTCAACTCCACTCATGACTATGGCACTACCAAAATGATTGCCGTTCCCGATAAGTCCACCAAAAAACGCAGACGTAAATTAACCATTAGCCGGGAAACATGGCTTACCGAGCAATTGAAGTTTCCATTACGGATAGCCCCAAAAGTGGAAAAGCGGATTAATTCCATCCCCAAGAAGAAAAAGAAACGTAATAGAAGCGAAGATAAGCGAATGAAAAAAAGAATTGAAAGTATGAACCTCCCCCCTGATTTTGATTGGACTTCTACATTTTAGACCAGAAAGAAGCTAAAAACCCCAGTAGCCCTGCCGTTTGCGTCTCCTCCCGGAAAACCTCGTCATAAAATGGCAGTGCGTATGACCGCCAAATCCTTTAAGCCTTACTCTCCCAAGGCTTACCATTTGGCGGCCATGCCTTTTATGACAGGTTAATTATTGTAAAACAGTAGGGATTTCAAACGATTGAATAGGTAAGATATGGATACAAGAAAGGGCGGTCTTTTCGTCTGTCTCCATATGAATATACGATGAAATATAGTATAATAGAGCCATTAAACCCAATAGAAAGGCTCCATTAAGACCCAATAATTTCATCGTATATTGATAAGGAGTGCCTTGGTGATGTTTGAACAGTTCCTGGAATCACTACGTCAGAGCGGAAAATCAGATTTAACCATCAGACAGTACCGTTCAAGTTGGTCAAGATTTATGGGCTGGTTACGGTCTGAAGGGGGGTATACCACGGGGACGGGGGTATCACAGGAAGGGCAGAACGCCACTCAACTGGACATAGCAAATTTTAAAAAGTGGGCTACCAAAATTTACAAACCAAGAACCATATCCCTGAACCTTATCCATCTATCCGTTTACTTCCGTTGGCTGGTTGTTCGTGGAATCATACCGGACAACCCCTGCGACCACGTTGATAACGTAACCGTAACCCAAGAGGCTCCCAAATGGCTTAACCGGAACGAGCAGAACGCTTTAATCCGGGCAGTCCGCAAATACGGCAACCTCCGGGAGTTGACGATTATAACGGTACTCCTTCATACTGGCCTCCGGGTACAGGAACTTTGCGACCTTCGGCTAAAAGACGTTGAAATAAGCGACAGGAAGGGTGCTTTTACCGTCCAGAGTGGAAAAGGCGGGAAGTACCGGGAAGTTCCGCTAAACCTGGACGCACGGGAAGCCGTATTGGACTACCTCAAAGAACGTAACTCTGGC
>Ga0209639_1003204_pt1 | contig 11280 bp, 7 predicted proteins | sample EPASupsiteHSE605_FD_187268 | JGI IMG/M metagenome (GOLD analysis project Ga0209639, IMG submission 187268) | Bioremediated contaminated groundwater from EPA Superfund site, New Mexico - Sample HSE6-05 (SPAdes) (version 2) | ecosystem: Environmental > Aquatic > Deep subsurface > Groundwater >...
CTTTCCAATCGCCTTTTCGATGCATCTGCCTGTGGGGCTTTTATAATATCGGATAAAGTCAGGGGTGTAGAGGATGTTTTTGGAGATGTAGTGGTGACTTATGAAGATCCTGTGGAGCTCAATAATTTAATTAGCAGATATTTGAATGGTGGGAAAAAAGAAATTGAAATTGAAGAAATTCATAAAACCATGGTTGAAAAGCACAATTATGAAAAAAGAGCAGAGGATATTATAACAGAAATGCCTTAAAAATATGTTGAATAAATTTTAGGTTAACGGTACATTCCTGTGCCTTAATTTTAACATATTGTTATCATAACAATAATAACCTGAATACGTTGCATTTAACATTTGTATCATGTTCTGTCCGATTTGATAGTCAGCAGTTTTGTATGGTTTGATGTTGGGGAAAACATCAAGAATTTTGGAAGTCTTTGTATGCTTGCGCAAGATTGGGAACCTGTTTTTATTAAAAAGTTTATTTTTCCCTAGTTTGCATATCTGTAATTGGGTTTTATAACGGAATCCAATGAACTTATTACAAAGTTTTTCCTAAGATTCGGATAATAATGTATATTTAGTATCAGAGAGATTATTTTTATTTGAAGGGATAATCAACTCATAAACTCAACGACAATGTTATGAGGGAGTTTTTAGATGATGTCTGGAATACTTTGAGAAGATTATCGAGTATAATAGAAATTCTAGCTGGGGGGAAAGTATATTTTAAACCGCTTATTCACTACCAAAAATGCCTTGCCGGATTATAAAAATCTTAAAAAAACTTTGAAAGGAAGAAAAGGTTTTTTATTTTTAATTAATGACTCTAATAATGAAATTAGGCAACATTTTGATTTATCATATAAAAACAATTTCAATGATAGTCTTTTTATAAAAATTTTGAACTTTAAAGCAGATTTTTGTCGTGGAAAAAAAATTAAATATCATTTTTTTCTTATTCCTGATAAAAGTGTCGTATGCAAAGATTTGTTACCCTTTAAATTTTCGCAGATTAAACGTAATTATGATAATATATCTAATTCAGTTCCGGATTTTGTCACTAAATTAGATCATACTCATTATTTCAAGAATGATTCACATATAAATTATGAAGGAGGTAAAGAATTAGCTTACTATTACCTAAATCACTTAGATAATAGTTTTAAAAGAAAAGATTATACTAAACTAATCAATGATCAAATATCACTTGTTGATAGATTGTATGTTTGTGATCTTACAATGCCAAAAAATTGGTCCTATTCTGAAGAAGAAAAAGATGAATATCTAAATGAGGATATAATATCTTTTAATAATAAGTTTCTGGTAGATATAAAAGAAAATCTTCCCAAAAACTTTAAATTTGTCATGTCCCGGGAAACAGAGTATTATCATAATCCAGAAGGCTTTAAAGATTTAAGGGTTTTAATTTTTAGAGATTCATCAACAAATTTAATTAGAGATTCATTATCCGTATATTTTAAAGAGATATTATTATATTGGGATAAATGGTCTTTTACTCCGGAATTAATAGACTGGTATAAACCCGATATTATTTTAGAAATAAGAACCGAGAGATTTTTAGAAAATAATTTTTTTAAAAGAATTTGCTAATGATCTTTTTTGTATAAGACTTAATATTCTAATATTAAACATCGTACTAAACTGGTAACATCAATTTTGATCTTAGGAAGGATGTGAAAATATGGGTTTGTATATGAATACATTAAAGGAAAAGAAGGACTTTAAAGGGTTGTCCAAAGCACTTACTTATAGAGATGCAGATATTCGTAATAAGGCAGTGATAGTTCTGGGTGAAATGAATGATGAAAGTGCAATAAAACTCTTAATAAAAGCTTTAAATGATGAAAATGGTCATGTTAGTAGTAATGCGGGAAAATCTTTGGAAAAAATTGGAAAACCTGCTGTAAAATACCTTATTAAAACATTAAATGATAAAAATAAATCAGTTAGATCAATTGCTGCAAAAACTTTAGGGAATATTGGGGAAGATAATGCAGTAATACCTCTTATTAGAAGATTAAATGATAAAGATGTAAATGTCCGTAATGATGTAGTAATTGCTTTAGGGAATATTGGGGATGAAAGGGCAATAGAACCTTTAACTAAGACCTTAAATGATGAAAATGGTCATGTTAGTAATAATGCGGCGAAATCCCTCGAAAAAATAGGATCACAGCCCACAAATTTGTAAAACATTCATGAGTTTTATATTAGTTAGTAATAATAAGATAATAGATCTAATCACTTTGAACGAATAATAAAATTCTTTATATTATATTAACCATTCTTATATAAAAGTATTATATGATTGGTATTGAATTAAGGGAGAACAAATATGAATAGATTTTGGGATATTATAATAGAGCCAATTATTAAGGCTCTTAAAGCTGATTATATTATTGAGGTAGGCTCAGAAAAAGGAATTAACACTAAAAATATTCTAGAGTATTGTGAAGTTCATGATGCTCACATGACTGCAATTGATCCATCTCCCCATTTTGATGTTTATAAATTCAAAAATATATACGGAGATAAATTTGAATTTCATGAAGGTCTAAGTTTAAGCATATTGCCTCTGTTGGAAGATTACGATGTAATCTTAATTGATGGAGACCATAACTGGTACACAGTTTACAATGAATTGAAAATAATCGAAAACACTTTCAAAAAAAATAAATCTCTAATTATATTTTTGCATGACGTAGGATGGCCATATGCCCGAAGAGATTTATATTACAATCCTGAAAATGTTCCTGAAGTTTTTAGACAACCTTATAAAAAATTAGGCATTTATCCTGATCAATCCAATTTGAAAAAGAAAGGGGGCCTAAATGTAGGATATCATAATTCTATTTATGAAAATAATCAGAAAAATGGCGTATTAACTGCCATCGAAGATTTTATAGGGGAATCAGATTTAGAATTTACTTTTCATAAAGTTGATGTCTTCAATGGTTTAGGAATTTTGTATCTTAAGGATAAAAAATTGGAAAACATGATTAAGGACGTTATAGAAAGTGCAGATTTGTTTAATAAACTCGAAAAGGAAAGAATAAAAATTTTAATCGATTTTATAGAATCGAAGGAACTTTATGGTTTCTTAGAAAAGAGGATGAATGAGCTTGAAGAAGAGAGGGGGGTTCTTGAGGGTGCTGTTTTTGATTTGAAGGATCGTAATTTGTCTTTGGAAGAGAGATTGGGTGAAGTTGAGGCTGAGAGGGGGGTTCTTGAGGGTGCTGTTTTTGATTTGAAGGATCGTAATTTGTCTTTGGAAGAGAGATTGGATATAATAAAAGAAGAAAAATCAAAAATTGTGAAAAATTATTACAAAACTAAAAAATATAATGACATGCTTGACAAAAAGCTCCAAATGGACATAAAGGTGTTAAAAGAAGCTTTAAATCAACAAAAATTATTATTTAATTCAATTAAAGGAAAAGAAAAACGTATATGGGACATGGAAAAAGAACAAAACAAATTGAAATATCAAATTGAGGTTATTACAAATAAATATCATGAAATTGAATATCTTCAAAATAAGGATAAACCTTTTTTTCAAAGATTTGTTTCCAAGTTTCCTAGTTTTTATATGTTGTTTAAATGGAGAAATAATGGCATAAAAAATGCTTTAAATAATGTTAGGGGTTATAAATCAATTAAAGAACATAATCTATTTGATATGGCTTATTATTTGAATAGAAACAATGATGTTAAATTATTAGGAATGGATCCGATTGTTCATTATATTTGTTATGGATTTAAAGAAGGCCGAAAACCAAACCCTAACTTTGATGGGGATTATTACTTAAAAAAATATGGTGATGTTAAAAAATCTAATCTAAATCCATTGGTGCACTATGCTTTATATGGTCTAAATGAAAAAAGAAGAACAAAAAAAGAAAAGAGTATTGAAACGTATGTTAATTCTCAAAAAAATGATGATTATGGGGTCATAGCTAATTCAGGGTTGTTTGATAGTGATTGGTATATTGAAAATTATAATCATAATGTTGATTTCAAATTAATTGATCCAATTAACCATTATTTAACGTTTGGTGTTAAAGAAAAATATGACCCCAATCCTTTTTTTAGTACTAAGTGGTATCTCCAAACTAATCCTGATGTTGTAGAAGCTAAGATTAATCCGTTGGTACACTTTATAAAACACGGTGAAGCAGAAGGTCGTAATCCCAACCCTATTTTTGATATTTTAGTTCGAATAAAACAATCAAATTCTGTATCATCACAGGAGATAAATTTGATCCACGATTACTCAAATGAGTTTAAGGGAGGAAGACATAATTCTCATTTACAGTTTTCCATTGATGATTCTAGGAATAAAGGTGTCAGAACCTTATTTTTCTCACATAATTTGTACATGCAAGGTGCACAAAATAGTTTGTATGAACTCGTTATAGGATTAAAACATAAAGAAGTTGTAAACCCAATTGTCCACTCTCCAATTGATGGACCTTTAAGAAAAGCTTACGAAAAGAATGGTGTTAAAGTTATTATTGGAAACAGTAAATTACAGGAACCTATTGACCTAAATGAATTTAATGAAAATTTATTATCCCTCATAAAAAAAATTAATGGTTATAATATTCAATTCGTACATGCAAATACGTTAAGAACTTTTTATGGCATTGAACTTGCACGAAAACTGAAAATATCATGTAGTTGGAATCCAAGGGAAAGTGAATATTGGGAAACTTACTTTGATTATTTACCCGAACAAGTTAAAAAGATTGCATTTGATTCTTTTAGCTATCCTTATAAAGTAATATTCGTATCAAAGTATACAATGGACAATTGGAAACAATTAAACGATGATAATTTTATAACTATTTACAATGCTTTAAATACCAAAAGGTTAATTTATAATTCTGTAAATTGTACTCGGGAAGAGTCCAGGGCAATTTTAGGTGTTAATGGTGATGAAATAGCTATTTTACTTGTTGGCACCGTATCAGAGCGAAAAGGGCAAAAAGATATTCTATTAGCTATTCAAAATCTCCCATCAGGGGTTATAGATAAAATAAAGATATTTATTGTTGGAGATAAACCTTCTAAGTATAGTGATGAACTTCATGAGATATATGCAGAAATGCCCTCAAAGTTTAAACAGTCAATTTTCATCATTCCAGAAACTTCAGATGAAACTGAATTTTATAAGATAGTAAATTATTACCTAGCGTCGGATATATTAGTATTCTCTTCAAGGTTAGAAAGTTATCCACGTGTCATTTTAGAAGCTTTATACTTTAATTTACCAATAATAACTACTCCTGTTTTTGGTGTCAAAGAACAAGTTGAAGATGGTTTTAGTGCGTTGTTTTACGATCCCGGCAACATAAAACAACTAAGTGATCATCTGTTAAAACTTGTTAAAGATAATAGTTTAAGATATAAATTAAGAGAAAATACCAAAAAACAGTTGAAACAGTTAACAACACATGATGAAATGTTAGAAAAGTATGGTGAAATAATCTTAAACGGTATTGGAGAATAGGTGTATATATGGATTTATCGATCATTACCATCTCAAGAGATTTGGAAGTATTAACTAAATTATTAAATTCAATAGATAATAGTAATCATAATTTAAAAATTGAAGTATTATGTTCATGGAATGGAAATGAAAAGTTAGAAGAAGGTGAATTTAGTGACTACACTTTCCCTTTTAAAATACATTATATAACCCCCTATAATTTTGCGAAAAATAATAATGAATTAGCTGAGAAAGCTAAAGGTAAACTTTTATTATTTGTGAATGATGATGTAATTTTGGATAAAGATTGTATACAGATTGCATGGAATGCTTATCAAGGAAGTAAAGTTGGAATTATTGGTATTAACTTAAGATATCCTAATAAAAAGATACAACATGCAGGTGTATACTTTAGAGTGGATGGTCAGTCATATCATCGATTTAAACATAAATTAGACTATGATGATAAACGGCTTACTAGCAATAGGGTTGTCCCAGCTGTGACTGGGGCTTTTATAATGATAGATCGGAAAGAATTTTTACAATTAAAATTCGATGAAAGATTTGTTGTAGCCGGCGAAGATTTAGTTTTGTGTTTACAATACCAGAAACTATTCAATAAAGACGTTTTTTATGTAGGAAAAGCAACTGCAGTTCATGCTGAAAATATTACTAGAAAAAAGACCAATCAAAGACTTACCCCTAAAGAAGATGTGGAGAAAATAAAATTAGCTTATAACGATTGTAAAGAAAAAATTAATTCAATTATGGACAACTATACAGTAAGAATTGTAACAGAAGACGTTGGATGGATATTATATAGAATGGCATCTGAAATAAAGTTTAAACTGAAAAACGTAGTGATTAATGAAGATCTTCCCAATGCAGACATTCATTATTATATAAATTATGGTTATTATAATAAAAAATCATCTAATGGAACAGTAGTTGCGAATTTTACACATTACGACCCTGAATTACATAATAATAAATTTATTCAAGTTGCTAAAGAAGTGGAACATTGTATATCTATTTCAGAAGAAACAACAAAAGTTTTAAAAGATTTTGGTATTGATGAAGATGACATTTCAACAGTTATCACAGGTGCGGATAGATCTTTCAAACCTAAGTTAACGTTAGGCATTGTCGGTAGAACTTACCCTGGGGGTAGGAAAGGAGAACATCTTATCCAGGAAATTTTAGATGATAAAACTTTAATGCAAAATATGCAAATTGTATCTTTAAATGATAGTTGGGGTGTTCCAGTGTGGAACTTAGAGCCTGATGACTTTTATAGGAGTATTGATTTTCTTTTAATTCCCAGTTTGATTGAGGGGGGTCCAGTACCATTTATGGAAGCGTTGGCATGTGGAACATTATCTATTGCCCCACCAATTGGGGTAATCCCAAACTTTCCCCATATTGAATATGAAATAGGAAATATTACCTCCTTAAAAAATACTCTACTAAATGTAAAAAATAATTTTTTCGATAGAAAACATAAGATTTCTGAACATATGAAAGATTATAACTGGGATACATGGGCATATAACCATGATAAGATTTTTAAGAACTTATTGTTTGATTGGGATGATGATTAACATATTCAATGAACATTAAGAGTGATTCTGTAATTTAAATGGAGGTAATTAATTGAAAACTGTATTAGTTACAGGTGGGGCGGGGTTCATCGGATCTCATTTAATTGAACGCTTACTTATTGATAAAAAAAAAATTATACTAATTGACGATTTTAATGATTATTATGATCCTAAAATAAAAGAAAATAATGTACAAGAAATAATAAGAACCAGAAAACAGTTAAATTTGGATGATAACTATTTTCAGGTTTATAGAGGAGACATTACAGAAAATGTGTGGATTGATAAGGTATTTAATGAGAATAACATAGATATCATCGTGCATTTAGCTGCTATGGCGGGGGTCAGGCCTTCGATTGAGATGCCTGAAAAATACTATAATGTCAATATTAATGGGACATTAAAAATATTAGAAGCCTGCAAAGAAAGAAAAATTAAAAATTTCATTTTTGCTTCTAGTTCATCAGTTTATGGAAACAATTTGAAAACTCCGTTCACTGAAATTGATAATGTTGATTATCCTATTTCCCCTTATGCTGCGAGCAAAAAAGCAGGAGAACTGTTATGCCATACATATTATCATTTATATGATATTAGTGTGGCCTGTTTAAGATTTTTCACTGTTTATGGGCCACGTCAAAGACCAGACTTAGCCATTCATAAATTTACTAAATTAATTTTAAATAATAAAGAAATCCCATTTTATGGCAATGGTAATACTGAAAGAGATTATACCTATATTGATGATATAATTGATGGAATTATTAAAGCAATGAACTGGATAAATAAAGATGAAAAAGTTTACGAAATCTTTAATTTGGGGGAATCTAAAACTATATCATTAAATCAGATGGTACAAACTCTAGAAAAAGTAATTGGTAAAAGGGCAACTATTAATAAATTACCCAATCAACCCGGTGATGTAAATAAAACCTTTGCTGATATTTCAAAAAGTAAGGAAATATTGGGTTACAATCCAAAAACTGATTTTGAAGATGGAATCTCGAAATTTGTTGAATGGTATAAAAGTAGTGTGAAATAGGAATTTTTTTGAATTACCTGAAAGACAGTTATACTCTCCATTGACAAAAATTATAGTATTAGGTTATTTGATAAGAAGTTCATAAAATAATATATCTTAGTGATTGTTTAACAAGTCCTAATCATGAAAATAATGTTGATAATAATTCAAGCTAGATTAGTTAAACGAAAAGAAGCTTAAATGAACCTTTTGGGATAAATAAAATTATTTGAAGTACACAGATTCATAAATCGGTATTAGTCATCCGATTATGAGTTGAATGAGCTTAGTTGATTATCGGTTTTATTGTATACTATCTTTGATTATCATTTTTATCAGTTGTAAGCTAATATCCCTATGTTCTAATTTAAATTACACCAACTTACATATGAAATTATAAATACGTAATTTAATGTATTAAAACATAATTAGAAAATAAATACTTATTAGGAATAAGTCTAAGAATTATTGACTAGCTATGGGGTGATAAAACATGATTAAAGTTAATCCTGATCACTATAAGAATTATGCTGATGATAATTTTAATATTATAACTACAGATATTAATCTTGAAGCAAATAGTTCAAAAATATCTTTTAATGGTAAAGATAACGTTGTAGTACTTGGTAAAAATGTTAATTTTAAAGGCAACATCCAATTTGAGGGAGATAATGGTTATTTATTAATTGATGATGATTCAAAATTTATTGGTGATATTATTATTGGTGGAGGGGGATGTTCTGTACGTATTGGAAAAAATTTTGATTGTGTGGGACATGTGTTTATTACAGTTGCTGAAAAAACAACTGTATCAATAGGTAATAAATGTATGTTTAATGGTAACATACAAATCCGGACTCATGATTCCCATCCTATATGGGATGTTAATAGTCACCAAAGGGTTAATAGTAGTCAGTCAATTCATATAGGTGACAAGGTATGGGTTGGAAATTCTGTTAAAATGTTAAAAGGAGTATCCATTGGCGACAATAGTATTGTTGGTATGGATTCTGTTGTAACGAAAAATGTTCCTAATAATAGTTTAGCAGTTGGAATTCCCGCTGAAATTAAAAAAAATAACATTTTTTGGACATCAACAAGTTTAACAACAAAACCTTTTCCGGATTATGATTAAAGTAAGTAAACTGAAATGAAGCTTTAATTTATGAATTAATTCGAAAAAAGAGATTATTTGATGATGTTGAGATAATTTTTGGAAAAATTGTTACTAAGTTTCCTATGAATTATGGCTAAATCTAATTTAAAAGTACATGAATGGTTAATATAAATGAGAACAGATAAAACCTTTTAAAAACAAAATAAGAATGTTTTCTAAGAAGTTCAATGATTAAAAAAGGTAATGTGCATTTAGAACATCTTATAGTTGATAAAATGAAACTAATAATAATTGGAACTGGATATGTTGGATTAGTTACAGGGGCTTGTTTCTCAGAGATGGGAAATAATGTTTATTGTATAGATATTGATAATGGTAAAGTAAAAAGTCTGAAAAAAGGCATAGTACCTATCTACGAACCCGGGTTGGAAGAATTAGTACTTAAAAATCAGTCCAAAGGTGATCTTATATTCACCAATAACCTTAAAGAGGGTCTGGACAATTCTAATATTTGTTTCATTGCCGTAGGTACTCCAATGGGTGAAGATGGCAGTGCTAATTTACAACATGTGCTAGATGCGGCTAAAGATATAGGTCAATTAATAAACCATGACCTAATTGTGGTTAACAAATCCACAGTTCCGGTGGGAACGGCGGATAAGGTAAAATCAACTATTCTAAATGAGTTAGACCAAAGAAATCTTAAACTCAATATTGAAGTAGTTTCTAATCCAGAATTCTTAAAAGAAGGATCTGCTGTGGAAGATTTCATGCGACCAGACCGGGTAATAATTGGATCTGATAATGGGAAAGTAATTGAAACTTTGAAAGAATTATACGCCCCATTTACCGCTAACCATGAGCGATTCATTACCATGGATGTTCGCAGTGCAGAAATGACTAAATACGCGGCCAATGCAATGTTAGCCACTAGAATATCCTTCATGAATGAAATGGCTAATATCTGTGAAAAAGTAGGTGCTGATGTCAACAATGTGCGTAGGGGGATAGGTAGTGATAAGCGGATTGGATATAACTTTTTATATGCTGGTTGTGGTTATGGGGGTAGTTGCTTCCCTAAAGATGTTAAAGCTTTAATTAAAACCGCGGCACATAATGGATATGATGCAAACATATTAGAAGCAGTGGAATCACTAAATAACCAACAAAAACTTTCTTTAGTGCGAAAAGTTGTAAATAGATTTGGAGAAAACCTTTCTGGGTTTACCTTTGGAATATGGGGACTTTCCTTTAAACCCGAAACTGATGATATGAGGGAAGCACCTTCAGTAATTATTATTAACAAGTTATGTGAACTAGGGGCTAAAGTGCAGGTTTATGATCCTCAGGCTATGGAAGTTGCTGAAAAATACTATTTTGAAGATAACAGAAAGGTAAACTATGCAAAAAATAAGTATGATGCCCTGGATAGTGTCCATTCCTTACTGTTATTAACTGAGTGGAAGGAATTCAGAAGCCCGGATTTTGAGGAAATGAGTAAAAGAATGAACAATAAAATAATTTTCGATGGCAGAAACCAGTATAATAAGGAAATGCTTAGGGAAGTTGGCTTTGAATATCATCAAATAGGCAATGGTTTTAAAGGAAGTTAAATATGGCATCAGGGAACGTCACTGGACACAGATTTTTATCCAATTTTAGGAAATATAAATTCCTCCTTTACCAGTTAGTAAGCAGAGATATAAAAACGAAGTACCGTAAATCTGTTTTAGGAATATTCTGGAGTTTTTTAGAACCCCTTCTTACCATGGTCGTGCTTACAATCATATTTTCAACCTTATTTAAAGGTTTTGGTGTTGAAAACTATCCAGTGTACTTGTTAACCGGTAGATTGATATTCACCTTCTTTGCTGGAGGAACCACTGCTGCCATGCGATCTATCAGGGGTAGTGCAAGTATTTTAAAGACGGTTTACGTACCAAAATATATTTATTCTCTTTCGGCAATATTATCCAACTTTGTAACCTTCTTACTATCATTGGTGGTGTTATTTTTAGTTATGGCAGCC
>Ga0209639_1003207_pt1 | contig 11277 bp, 9 predicted proteins | sample EPASupsiteHSE605_FD_187268 | JGI IMG/M metagenome (GOLD analysis project Ga0209639, IMG submission 187268) | Bioremediated contaminated groundwater from EPA Superfund site, New Mexico - Sample HSE6-05 (SPAdes) (version 2) | ecosystem: Environmental > Aquatic > Deep subsurface > Groundwater >...
TAGAAGATAGACGTGAAGGCCATCGATGGCCGTCTTGTCCTGCTCGAAAGGGATTATGAATCGCTTACAGCACAAAAGGCGGCGATCCTCGCAGGGGATACCGCCGTGGCGGAAGCCAGGAAGGCGGCAGCTGAAGCGGCGACCCGCCTTGCCGAAGCGCGCGCCGCATACTTTACTAAGGCAGCGGCCGCAAACGAAGGCGTTAACGCCGCGGTCGGAGACATTCAGCGCCAGATTCATACTTCACGCGGCCACATGGATGCGGCAAGCGCCGAAGCCGAACGGCATAAGCGCAACGCGGAAGACCTGTCCAATATCCGAAACGAGCTCATACAGGAATATGACGCCGTCGCTTCTGAGATGTGGGACGAAACGAACGCTGTTTGTCCGACCTGCCATAGGGAGCTTCCTGCGGAGAAAGTCGCCGAAATGCGCGAGGACTTCAACGTCCGCCGGAGCAACCGCCTGACGACCATCAACGAAAAAGGGCTGAGGCTTGCAAGCAAGGACAAGATCGAAGCTGAGAAGGCCGCCGCTTCCGAACAGCAGTTAATAGCCGAAGCGGCCGGCCGGGAGAAGGAAGACCTTGAACAGAAACTCGCGGCCTTACAAGCCTCGCTTAAACAGCCGGAACCTTTCGAGACGACCGAAGAATACGCCGCCCTTGCCGCGAAAGCGACCGAATGCCGCGAGAACGAGGGCAATGCGGCAAAAAACGCCGGCGAATTTGCCGCCTCTGTAAACGCAAAAATGACCGCCCTCCAGAACGAAATCCATGAGCTTCAGCAGAGGGTTGGCCAGGCAGCGCAGGCGGAAATCCAACAGAAACGCATCGAAGAACTGAAGGTGCAGGAGAAGACCCTCTCTGCGGAATACGAGGAACTGGAAAAGGGCGTCTACCTCTGCGACCAGTTCACGAAAGCCAAAGTCAGCGCCCTTACCGATCGGATCAACGACAAGTTCAGAAGCGTCCGCTTCCGCCTCTTCGTGGAACAGATCAACGGCGGCCTGAAAGAAGACTGCGAAGTCATGATCCCCGACGGGGACGGGCGAATGGTTCCCTACGCCTTCGCAAATAACGCAGCACGGATCAATGCCGGGCTGGAGATCATTGACGCGCTGTCAAACCACTGGGGCGTCACAATGCCGGTGGTGGTGGACAACGCCGAGAGCGTGACCCGCCTGCTGCGCTGGCACACTCTGCGAGTGAACTTCACGGATGGCTATGCCGAAACTTACTTCACCGTCGACCTCTCGGATATTGTTGATATCCCCAAGACCGGTGACAACTCGCAGCCTACGCTCTTGCTGGGCATTGCGCTCATGGCGGGCGCGGGGCTTGCGGCAAGCGTTGTAATACGCCGTAAACGGCAGAACGGATAATCAATAGCGATTAAAGCATGAGAGGAAAGGTCAACCGCCTTTCCTCTTTTTTTCAGAGCCGCCTTTATGCCCTTACTCTCCCCCATACAGTATCAAGTCACCAAGGGACAGAACGTCGAGTGGACGAAGGGCAGTAACAAAGGTTTAAGCTTTACCGCAAACAGCGACAGCAGGTTTACCGGTGTTTGGGTAGACGGATCGGTTATTTCGAGCGATAAGTACACCTCGGAATGCGGCAGTACCATTGTGATGCTTAAAGCCTCGTATCTTGAAACGTTGTCCGAGTAAATAAAGTCTATGTGAAATAATTGATAACAATGTACACTACAAAATATAGCCTTAAGCAACTGAAAAGTCAACGGAATAGCGGGTTTGCCCTCTCAGTTCGGTTGAGAGCGCAGGTTGGGTGAAAGGCAAGCGCCCAACGGGTGATTTTTACACTTTTATTGAAACCTATAAACATAGATTTATCTCTACGATTTTTGGTCCAAGCTCTTTATTGTATTTTCTTCAACCGCTAAAGGCCATCCAGGCGTTTATTTCCAGCCACGGTCTACTTTCTCGGTATGCTAGCATTCTCTAGCCAAGCGAAGAATTTGTCCTTATTCACAATCCGTTGTTTTCCAATTACAATTACGGAATGGATTATCATGCAGTAGGTATTATATATCTTCTATTTTTCGGTATTATATGATATTATATATTCATTGACCGTGGTCATCAAATAATTGTAGCAGTATTTGATTTGGAATCAAAAGGGAAAATAATGAGTTACAACGGAGAAAGCAGAAAACAAAAGGCCGCTGCCACGAAACAAAAGATATATGATAGCGCGGAGCAGCTTCTTGCATTGAAAGACTTTAGCGAAATAAGCATAGATTCGATTGTAAAAATGGCAGGTGTATCAAAAGGCTCTTTCTATGTGCATTTTACCTCAAAGGATGCTCTGATGGCATCTTTGATAAGCGATCATGTATTGAAATTAGATATGGACTATAGAAGCTTTCTTGATTCCTTTCCGGACAATGTTTCGGCAGAGACGGTGATTCTTTTGCTGATTGATAAAATCGCTGACTTAATGATTGAAAAGATAGGGATTGACAATATTAAAGCCGTCTATAAAGCGCAGATTTCCAAGGACTTTGATACGGGATCTGTAACAAATTACAGCAGAGGAATTTATAAAAGGTTCAGCGACTTATTGGAGCGGGGAATAAAGCGGGGAGAATTTGAAACCGATTTGCCGCTTGATATGCTGACTAGGCATTATATGATGGCGATCAGAGGAATCACCTATGAGTGGTGCATACGTTACCCTGAATTTGATTACAAAACGGAGGCGCTTTCGCATTTCAATATCATGCTTGCAGGATTGCGCAAGCCTCCTGCGTAATCCGATCGATTAAAGCAACTCGGTGACTGGTGATTTCTTATGTGCACTTAAGGAGAAAAATTGATGAAGAACAAGCTCTTGGCAGCGCTGTTATGCGCAGGACTGTTATTGATATCATTGTCACAGACTGTTCAGGCAACAGCTGATTATACCTATATTGATGAAAACGGTAATACACAGACGGCAGCAGGCGTTACTCCCATTGCCGCAGATACCGCCTTACTAGCCACCGGATGGTATGTGGTGAACAGCGATGTGACCTGCAATACCACGATTACCGTAAGCGGTGATGTCAGTCTGATACTCTCGGACGGCTTCACGCTGACGGTGACGGGCGGCAGTGATAACGCGGGAATCAATGTGCCGGCCGGTAGCAGTATAGCAATTTACGGACAAGCTGGTGGCACGGGGACTGTGATTGCTCAGGGCGGTGCGAGCGGCGCGGGTATCGGGGGCGGTAAAGCTCAAAATGGCGGTTCTATTACCATCAATGGCGGCACTGTGACGGCAACAGGGGGTACAGGCGGCGCTGGTATTGGCGGCGGCGCTGGCGGTACCGGCGGTAACGGGGGCGACGGCTACTATGGCAGCGCCGGCGGTACAGGGGGTATCGGCGGAACCGTTGGTACAGTCACCATAAACGGCGGTATAATCACCGCTAACGGCAGAAATGGCGGTGCTGGTATCGGCGGTGGTATTGGCGGAAACGGCGGCAGGGGCGGCTCCTGGACTGTAGGTTTTGGTGGCGGGCAAGGCGGTTCCGGCGGTACTGGTGGTACGGTCATTATAAATGGTGGCATGGTGAAAGTATCCGGCGGCAATTATGCCAAGATTGATGGCGGTGAAGGCGGCACTGGCGGCAACGGCGGATTTAGATATAGTGGCGGCGCCGGTGGGCGCGGTGGTTCAGGAGGTAACGGCGGCACTGTGATTATCAGCGGCGGCACGGTGGCGTCAACCGGCTCTGGAGACGGAATAGGCATTGGCGGCGGAATGGGTGGTGCCGGGGGGATTGGTGGTGACGGCTTTGCGGGCGCATCCTATGGGTCGGGATCTCATGGAGCAACTGGAACAGCTTCCAGTATATCGGACTGTGTGATAAACGGTGGCTCGGTGGACGCCGAAATTGGCTGCATGCCCACGACTGGAGGAGGAACGCCTGCTAATGTTTATCTGACGGTTGTTTGCCTGTTGGATGCGGCTGATAAGGATGTAAGCGTCCTTTCCGTATCGCAAAACAGCAGCTCGGTTTCCTACGGCATCAACGATATGAAGACGGATGCCAACGGCAAGCTATATCTTTATCTTCCCGCTTATGACGGTGACACAACTGCAGAGATAACAGAAGGAGGCCTTATATACAACGGCTATCATGGCTGGTTAAGTAATACAGCTACTTACTCAAGCCCAAATGTACTGAAAATAGATCAAAGTGCGCTGAACTTTACAAATACGGATGTCAGGACATTCACATTTGGAGACGAGATCGTTCTTGATACCGAGGTGACCGGAGGCACATTACCGGGGACCGTTCAATATACGTATTCAGGCATAGACCTTTCGATGGGCGGCGCGATCACCGACAGCGCCACACTGCCTACTAACGCGGGAAACTACACAATCAAGGCGACGCTTTCCGGAAACGACCTATATTATGACGCAATCGCCACAAAGGGCTTTATGATTAATCCAAAAAGTATTGCCGGGTTTGCGGTGGAAGACATAAGCGAACAAACGTATACCGGTGAAAATATCACACCTCCGACTATTGTCAAAGACGGTACTAGAACGCTGTTAAGTGGGACAGACTATACCGTCACATATGAGAACAACAAAGATGCGGGGACAGCTGTGGCCGCCATTGCCGGCAAGGGAAATTACACCGGCAATCTGGCCAAGAATTTTGTAGTCCTTCCCAAAGACATATCGCTCACATTATCGGCAGCGCCTGATGAAGCCAAGGTGGGAAGCAATGTGGTTCTTACTGCATCGATATTGGGCGCGGTGGACCTGCCCGCGGGTACCGTCACTTTCAAATACGAAGACACTGTGATTGAAGAGGCCGTGCCCGTCAATGCCGATGGCAGCGGGTACAGCGCTGTTACCACATGGAGCAACGTCCCGACCGGAGAATACAACCTCACAGCAAGCTATGTTGCTGCGGGAAGCGATAACTATATCTGCGTTTCCAATGGACTGATTTCTAAATTTAGCATTACAAAATACGATCAGCCTGATTTTGCGTTTACGGACGGAACAGACTATTCTGTCAGCCAAGGAACCATCAGCAAAACGTATGGTGACAGCGCCTTTACCCTCCAGACGTCCGGAAAACTGAGTACCGTTGCAGTGAACTTTGCCGTGACAAGCGGAAACGATATTGTATCAGTAGATGCCGTAACAGGACTGGTTTCCATACTTAAATCTGGCACGGCGGTCGTTACCGCAACAAGTCCGACAGACGCCACGTATAACGAGGTAAGCACAACGGTGACCGTCCGGGTGGCAAAGGCTGACCAAAGCGGTTTTGGATTCGCCGAACCCACGATTAACAGAACATATGGCGACGGGCCTTTCATCATTTCGGCTTCGGGCGGACAAAGCAGCGGATCAGTCACCTACGCGGTAACGGATGGCAGCAACATTGCCATGGTGGATGCCGTTACAGGAGAGGTCACAGTGCTAAGATCTGGCACGGCAGTGATTACGGCCATAAAAGGAGCGGATGACTGTTATCAGGAAGCCGCTTCGCAGATCACCGTCCAGGTGGCAAAGGCTGATCAAAGCGGCTTTGAATTCGCCGAACTCACGATTAATAAAACATATGGCGACGGGCCTTTCATCATTTCGGCTTCGGGCGGACAAAGCAGCGGATCAGTCACCTACGCGGTAACGGATGGCAGCAGCATTGCCACGGTGGATGCCGTTACAGGAGAGGTCACAGTGCTAAGATCCGGCATTGCAACCATCACTGCTACGAGCCCGACAGATGACAGATATAACAAGGGAATCGCAAAGATGACTATCCACGTCGCAAAAGCTGATCAGATAGATTTTCATTTTGAAAAACCTTCTATCAGCAAAACATATGGTGACGCGTCTTTTGTTATCCCGCTTTCGAACAAACTCAGCAGCGGCCAAGTAACTTACACCGTGACCGCCGGTATTAACGTGGCCTCAGTAGATGAAGATAGCGGCCAGATCACGATATTGACCCCCGGAACAGCGGTTATCACCGCTATGAGCCCGTCAGACGACAAGTATAATGAAACATCTGCGCAGATGACTTTATATGTCACGAAGGCTGATCAGAGTGGTTTAAGCTTTGACAGATCCTCGATTAATAAAACATATGGAGACGAGCCTTTTGTTATTTCAGCTTCAGGCGGACAAAGCAGCGGTATGGTAACCTACTCTGTGGAAAACGGCGGAAACATTATTTCCGTAGATGCCAAAACCGGAAAGGTCACGATCCGCAATACTGGCTCAGCGGTTATCATTGCCACCAAAGCGGGTGATGATTTCTATAATAGTATGGTATCTACTCTCTCAATTAATGTGGGCAAAGCTGCTACCTCTGTTATAACGCCTCCCGCCGCTGCGGATATCCCAGTAATAGGGGCTCTTTCTGCCAGCGTCTTATCGGGCGGAGCGGGGAGCGTACCAGGCAGTTTTAGCTGGACAAGCCCCGATGATATTGTTTCCGCCTCCGGAATGTTCGAGGTGACATTTACTCCTGAAGATTCAATTAATTATGCTACGAGCACATGCAAAGTCAAGGTGCAAGTTACGCCAATCATTTCCGACAGCAGCACAGGAATCATATTTGATCTATTGCAAGCTACTCTTCCAACGGGTATCTCGTCAGTATCCATTGCGCTGTCAACCGAACCTATAACAGGTGTGGACAATTCCATCTCCGATATGGTAAACAGTATATACAACGCCGATCCCAACTATAACGGTAATGTAATGGCCATATATGATTTGAAACTGCTCGATCAGAACGGGAATCAGATAACGGACTTTACCGGGACAATCATAGTGAGAATACCTATTCCAGTCGGCTTAACCGGCAATCTGTACGTGCTGTGGTATAATCCTGAGACTGAGACAACGACTGACATGAACGCAACACTGAAAGACGACTATCTGGTTTTTGAAACCACTCATTTCAGCTATTATGCCGTCGTACAGAAGACGGAACTCTCAGTATCATCCGAGACTGAACCGAACTCCGATATGGGAAACAAAACGTTACTTATTGTTGCACTGATGCTGCTCGGCTTACTCCTTGTACCCGGGTTTACTGCTGTTGTAAGGATAAAAAATAAAAGGGTATAATATAGCAATAATTGAAACAAAAAGGCCCGAGAAAAAGACAATTCTGAGGACGGTCGAATTGAGTGGAAATCGTTTTTTTTCACCCCTCAACATCTACCGTCAAGCCGGACTTGAATTCCACAGTAATTTTATCCTCGTAAACGGTGACCTTTTCAATCAGCAGCCGGACAAGCGGTTCGCCATATTCCATCAGAGCGGTGGGCTATTCCCTCAGAAAAGTGCCCATGTCGGCGATGCATTTTTTCTGTTCGTTCCGCCCGGTGCTTTCCAGCTGAAGCTTCTGCTTATTATCACGTAGGCGGTAAATTTCCTCGGCGACCATGGTAGCTACAGTTGCAAAGATACAGCTTGAATGGTGATTTATAATTAGGATTATAAATCCGGGGCGGCTATCCCCCCCATTCCGGAAATTTGGCTAAGAGTCAGGAAACCGAGTGCCGAACATTAAAAAAACCCTGTACTCGCGCGCGTGAGGGGTGTAGTCTTCCCAGCACATGAGAGCCGGAAGGGAAGAAAGACAGTTTTACGGAGACAAGGGAAGAGTTAGCCAAAGAAGATCGAAGAAGGGAAGAGATTGCCTGACTTCTCTGGGGTTTTGAGGATTTTGACAGAATTAAATTACAGGCCGTCGAGGGCTTTCAGAAGGAAAGGAACAGCAAGCTTTAGGCATCCAGAGTGTCAGAAACAAGGCCTCGGAAAGCATTTTAGGATGGTATTTCTGAGGTGCTTTTACGATATTAAGCCTTCGCAGGGCTGTTTGGCATTAAATTTATGGATCTTTTCAAAATCTTATAAGGCGTGTCTAGGGGCTCAGGTGAGGCCGGTATGATCAATTGGACTTGGAGAGCCTCAACCTTCCCTTAAGAGACGGACGAGAATTTCGTGACAAGACCGGGGGCTTACCTCCGAAAACACGAACGCCTAACTTTAAAATACTCTGCACACACGCGCGGGAAGGGTGTAGTCCCCCGGCGCGGGAGAGCCGGAAAGAAAGGAGGGCGGTGGTGCGCGCCCGATATCTCAATGGATACAGCTGGCGGAAGGTAGGGAAGGTAGCCGGGTACACCGAGGATGGGTCAGACAGAACATTATGTGAATGCTGACACAGGGGATACAGGAGCAACGGCTCCTGTTTTATTTCTATAAAGTTATTTTAATAGAGGAATAAGACAAAAAATGTCGTATTAATTATGCTATGCGCTATTAATTCTAGGCAGGAAAACAAATGGTTACAATTATAACTGTACGATTACCGTGGCATATGAATGGTTGGAATAGAACCGTATAGAATGCCACCAAATGCAGCACTTACTATTCAGGAAGGTTCTCATATCCCGGTGACGTAATATCCAAAACTAAAGACGAAGATTGGCACGAGTGGTATATGGGCTGAAGCACCGCCTATACCGTAAACGTCTGGTCGTATGAACAGATGCACACCGAGAAGGTAACAGCTACGCGAGGCTAAGCGCAAAATAGTATTTAGTGAGTAAGTTAACGGAGAATTGATATGAGCGAGTATGTAGAACTGCCAGTAGAAAGCATTAAGCTTGATGATAGCAATCCAAGAATTGCCCTTGGTATCGCTCGTTATGATCCAATTACGAGCGATATTATGGCGCTCTTACTTGGCTCAACATCAGAATCATGTGCAAGCCTGAGAGAATCAATAAGAGAAAATCATGGAATCATTCATCCTATTGACGTCAACAAGCGTCTTGATGGTACCTATGTTGTGATTGAGGGTAATACGCGCCTTCAGATTTATAAGGACTTCATTAACAGTGGTGAGTCTGGAGACTGGTCGAAAATACGTGCTATCGTGTATGAAAACCTTAGCAATGACAAAATGCATGCCATCAGGTTACAAGCGCATTTGGTTGGTCCGCGCGAATGGGACCCGTACTCAAAAGCCATGTATTTAAATCACCTTGACAAGGTTGAGCACATGCCGATGACTCATTTAATTTCTTTTTGTGGCGGCAACTCGAAGGCATCTGAAATCAGAATATGATTGCAGCTTTCAATGATATGGAAACATATTATCGGCCATTATGTAGTGATGATTCTGAATTCGATATTCGGAAATTCCACGGCTTCGTTCAGCGGGTTGTCCTTAACCTTTGTTTCATGGCCGTTTACGGTGAAGTCTTTCGGGGGGAGGGAGGCCCATCCCCCCGCCAAACCGGAACCGGCCAGGTCATCGACCTGATGGAAGCTTTAAAAGCAAGCATCGAGCAGAACAAGCCCGAGACTAAAAGGGCGCCGAAGCGCAAAGAGGCATGAGCGATATCTTCGAATCCCGCGGCGCGGATCCTATGAAATAATGTTTCCATTGAGCCGAATATTTTGCCCGTATCGATACCGAAATCTGTTTTAGTGAATCTATTTGATTTAGAGGTCGTTATGAAAAAAATAATCCGAGTGTTTATCTTGATAAGCCTTGCCCTTTTACTGCTGTCTGGATGCAGTGCTACCCCTTCCACTGCAGGAGACTCTCCTGCAGTGGAAACTGAGCGCAACATCTTGGAAACTGGTGAAATTGAAGCTGATCCGGAGTTAACCGAAGTGGAGAACGATCCTGTGTGCGGTACATGGGAATTTTGCTCTGCCTCATTTGGTGCTCGGATACACATACAGGATGTCGATCAAAGCTTTTTAATGATTTTCACTTATGCGGGAGATACCGCAGATAGCGTATATGACGGGACATGAGAGTTTTCCTATGAGGATGAGACATTTCGGCATTATACTCTGACAACGCCTTCTGGTGACAGCACAGAACTTACCTTCAATCCAGAGGCTGATATGATTTGTTTGGACGGCTACATCATGTTACGGTCTGATATTACCGGAAATGATTTTTTCGAAGCCCCGTTATTGGACGATGGAACGTCCTCGGAAGCGCCGTCAGAGGGCTCTGCCAAAATAGTGGATTCGGTAGCATATCTTCATGATGATAATGGCTCAATAGGTGTATACGTTTCAGCGATTATTGAAAATACAAGCGACTCTGCCATTCAGATCACGAACGTAAGCTGCGATCTTGAAGATGAAAACGGCGCGTATCTCATGCTCATTGATGATTACAGCTTTTCTGAACCATGCCCTTCAATTGTCCAGCCGGGTGAACAGACATATGTTGCCGGTTACACTTTTGACTATTATGACATCCTCGAAAACAGTGAAATGTCGGTTGTTGCACTCATGCACATAGAATATGAGGAGACTGATTTAACTGTTACGGCTATGGAAGTTGAAAGCGCCGAAATCATAGAGTTTTCAGGCTCCTATTATGGTATTAACGGGCGCGTTATCAATCCGTATGATTATCCGGTCGAAGACGCGTATGCCGCAGTTGCATTATTTGATGACAACGACGAATATATGGGGCTGATCGTTTCTAGGCCCCTGGATACGATTGAGCGAAACGGAAAAATGGGCATTCCGGACGCGTATACTCCACTTCCTCAAGTGTTTTCACTAGACGATATTAAAACGATTGTGCCAATGGCTTATGCGAAATAAGCGCCGTTAGCGATAAGCCGTTAATTACTTTTTCGCTATTGTTGAAATATGTTAGTTTGGTGGAGGTTATATATAATGAAAGTTCAATTCGAGGATCTTTTTTCAGTATCCCTGCCACTACACAAGCGACTGTCAGAGCTGGAGCGCGATAAAACAGTTTGAATGCCCTAATTTGGCTCCGAAAAGACTGTTTTCTTCCTGTTTTATCTCCAAAAGCATGAAAAAGCCCCTTCGTCGTGGTAGACAAAAGAGCTTTTCTCGTGAGTAGCCGGCGGGATTTGAACCTACGGCCTTCCGCTTAGGAGCAGTGTATACCACGTAATCCCAACCTAGGTAGCCGGTAATATACATGACCCTCACCGTCGGTCTTAATAGCTACCGGGTATTTTTTCACTGACGCCGTTTATATTTCTTTTCAGTAGATTTCGACCTTGATCTCTCAAACTCAAAAATTGCATCACAGACATCTTGATTGTATGTGATGACCTCGATGTCCGGCCCTTCAGGTTGCCAGTAAATAGCGTGAAAGCCCTCCGGGGTGTCAACATCGTGTCCAAACTGAAAGAGGCTGTACTCGTTATTACGGAAGTATTCAACGGCATCGGCCCATCGCTCAAGCGTGTCAATCC